>Ga0105246_10002566_pt1 | contig 10985 bp, 14 predicted proteins | sample KBSM64metaG_FD_99694 | JGI IMG/M metagenome (GOLD analysis project Ga0105246, IMG submission 99694) | Miscanthus rhizosphere microbial communities from Kellogg Biological Station, Michigan, USA - KBS M6-4 metaG | ecosystem: Host-associated > Plants > Roots > Rhizosphere > Soil | place...
GGAAAAATGCTGAAAACAATTGACATTCACGCTTTAGTCGTTTAAATGTATAAAGGACAACTCATTTAAACGTCTGGGAGGGAATTTGATGAAGAAAAAAGTCGTACTTGGTTTGATGGTAGGCACATTGACACTCGGTATTGGTACAGGTGCACTCGCAGCGACAGGTTTGGAACAAATCAAAGCGTATCTCAACAGCAAAATCACCCTGAAATTAAATGGTGAGACAGTGACAGCCAAGGATGCGAATGGCAAGGCGGTATTGCCGATCACATATAACGGAACCACATATCTGCCGGTTCGAGCGGTAGGTACTTTGCTTGGAACAGAGATCAATTATGACGGTGCAACTTCATCCGTCCTCATCGGTGGTGGATCAAATGGGTCCGCGCCAGTAACAAACACCAAAGTAACGCTGAGTGTACTTGGAACGTCCGTACTGGGATCTACCGCTTGGCACACCAAAGATCCTAAGGATACCACGTACAAAGGCAAAGATTACAAAGATGTGTATCTTCATAATGACCCTACGAAGCAGGGAAAAGATATTCAGATCAACACGGGGAAAAAATATTCTTCTCTGCACTTGGAACTTGCCGCGCTGAAGGGAAATCAGGAGATTCATATCTACGATCAGGATCTCGCGACACTCAAAAAGTTCAACATCACTCCGGAAAGCGGTATGATGAGTCTTGATGTGGATGTGAAAGGTACAGATGCTGTGTATGTCGAGATTGTATCCGAAGATCCAGGTTCAGCCTTGTTTGTACCACTTACTACATCGTATTTGACTAAGTAAGACAGACTAAGTATGCTGGCTAATAAAAAACGATGATTCACCAGGCATTCTCTGAATTAGAGCTGCGCGGTGATCATCGTTTTATTTTTGATTTATTGAAAATTGGCTTACCTGGCTGCTATGGACATCAGCGGATTATAGTATCCAGTGGTTTCAGGTTTGCTTCAATCTGAGCACGGCGCCCTTCCAGGAACGGTGGCAGTGCGAGCGATTCTCCGAGAGTTGCAAAGTCCTCATCTGTATCAAATCCTGGGCCGTCTGTAGCAAGCTCAAACAAAATACCGTTAGCTTCACGGAAGTACAGGGAACGGAAGTAGAAACGGTCTACAAAACCGGAGCTTGGGAATTGGAACTGATGCACACGGTCAACCCATTGTCGCAATTCTTCCTCATTGTCTACACGAAATGCCACATGGTGAACACTGCCGCGTCCAGGACGTTCCAGCTCCAAGTCATTACGCTCCTCCAAGTGAACTTCCGAACCGCTGCCACCTTCGCCAGATTCGAACACAAGCACATCAGGCTGACCTGGAGTAAACGCAGGATAGCTTCCTTTTGCTCTAAATCCAAGCAGCTCTGTGAGAACAGGGGTGGTGAGTGAGGCATCCTGCACAGTCAGATGAATTGGGCCGAGTCCAATGATCCCATACTCGGCTGGGACAGGGCTTCGATCCCAAGGTTTACCCCCGGCAACACCAAAGTTATGTTCATCGGATACGAGAATCAGCCGCATGCCTTCGAAGTCTGTGAATGCCAGTGTGGCACGGCCTCCACGTTGCATAATCTCTCCGTGAGGGACTTCATATTCGTCGAATCGCTGAGCCCAATAGGCAAGAGCAGCATCACTTGGTACACGAAGTGAAGTAGCGGAGATGCTGTTCACCCCTTCACGTGTACGTCCAGCCATCGGAATTTCGAAGAAGGTAAGCTCTGTACCGGGATTTCCTTTCTCATCTCCATAGAACAGGTGATAGACTGAGACGTCATCCTGATTGACTGTTTTTTTGATCAAACGCAGGCCCATGATGTCTGTATAGAACCGGTAGTTCTGATCGGCATGTGCGGTAAGTGCGGATACGTGGTGGAGTCCTTTGATTAGCATAATGTATTCCTCCTAAAGATAATGTTGAAGTTTTATGAAATTTTCCTGAATGTATGAGAACGCTAAGGTTATAAAGAATAAACTCAGATCAATCATAATCACATATGAAATGCAATATTTAAAGTTACTAACTTTTTGTTCGTTTTGTTCTTGATTTTATCTTAACATAAAGATATTTAAAATACAATACTTATCTGAATGAAGCTGGACAGTTACTGGTTTCGGTGGCAAAATGAAAAAAGTTACCATTCGCGTTGTATAAAGTCACCACTGTTAACCTGAACAAAAGGAGAGAAGAAAGGTATGGCCTACCCGCCTTGGCTTGACCCGTATGATGCAGAGCCTTTTTCTGCATTCTCGACTTCACATATCGTATCGATGATCATCATTGTTGTACTTGTTATCCTCTTATTTCTTTTTCGGCATAGGCTTCGTTTAATGTCTGAACGTTCAAGCCGGCGAGTGCGCATCGGGCTGGCAGGATTCATGATCGGTTGTGAGATTGTACTACAATTCTGGTATGTGTATGGAGGAATTTGGAGTCTGCAGACATCGCTACCGCTGGAGCTGTGCAGTCTGTCGTTATTATTATCGGCTCTGTTATTACTGATACGTAAAAGATGGTTATATTCTGCTTTACTTTTCTCAGGTATTGCTGGTGCTCTGATGGCGATTGTTACGCCAAATCTCGGTTATGCTTTTGCTCATTTCCGCTTCATTCAATTCTTTGTTGCACATGCGATGATTGTTATTGCTCTTCTTTATATGACATGGGTGGAACAACTTCGTCCGGGATGGCGATCTGTTGCAGGCTCCATGATATTCGTGAATATTGCTGCGCTTGTGGTGTATGTTGTTGATGTGCTTCTTGGGGCTAATTATATGTTCCTGAGACATAAACCGAACACACCTTCTGTGTTAGATATGCTTGGACCTTACCCGATCTACATTCTTGGAGAAGAGGTTCTGGCTCTGTTGTTGTTTTCCTTGTTATACCTGCTGCTCTTTGCTATTCCGGAGTGGCTGAAACGTATCAGTGGCAAAAAGGAAAAGCAGCCGCAGATGTATTCCAAAAACTAACTTTCCTGAATCTGAGTTTTAATTAAGATAACCCGCAAACATTCTGATCATCCAGAAAATTTGCGGGTTTGTTATATTTTTATACTAAAATACAGATGAAAGATTCATTTACACTTGAACGGAGAGGACAGAAAAAACCAGAGAAAGCGAAGCGTTCGCCTTTATCACCGGATTTTCCCCTTTGGAAAAGGGAATCAAAAAAATATGGGGATAACAGCGATTAGAAGGTTATTCTGTCATCGGAGTGGAGGTGTAAATAAGTTCATCCACGCAGAAGGGATTCCGCGCCATCCACGTAGATTCGTGTGCCCGTCACATGAGAGGCTTCATCTGAAGCAAGGAACAGCACCAGATTGGCGACTTGTTCCGATGTTCCTGGTTCACCCTTGAGTGGATGCTCATGTCCTTCGGGGAACTCCACGGGAATCTGAACATCTTTCAGATCATCCGATGGATACGTATTGTCGTCAATGTTCGTATCAATCGCTCCCGGACATACGGCGTTAACACGAATTTTGTAACGAGCCAGCTCCAGTGCGGCCATTTTGGTAAAAGCGGTTTGACCGGCTTTACTGGAAGCGTATGCAGAAAATCCGATGCCGGAGAATACCCGGTTGCCGTTAATCGAGCTGGTGATAATAATGCTGCCGCCGCGCTCTTTCAGATGAGGGATGGCATATTTCACGGTTGCAAACGTGCCACGCATGTTAATCTCCATCGTTTGATCCCAATCTTCGATTTTCATCGTTTCAATTGGAGCCATGGCGCCATTAATTCCTGCATTAGCAAAAACGATATCTAGCTTGCCTGCTTCGTCTGCCGCCTTATTTATCGCTTTCTGTACATGATCCGGTTTTGAAATATCACATTCAATCACATATGCTTCGCCGCCAGCTTGTTCGATGATCTGTTTCGTTTCCTCAGCGTTCTCGGGTGTACGATCCAGCATATATACTTTGGCTCCTTGCTCGGCGAATCGAATTGCAGAAGCTTTACCGATACCTGAGCCGCCTCCGGTCACGATGGCTACTTTGCCTTTCAAGCGTTGTTCAGCCATGATTAATCCCTCCATGTGTAGAATTATTCTTGAACACTCTACTTCTAAATACCCGACATGGGGGAGGTGAATCATATGTGTTTATATTAAAAAACAGGGCCCCACAAGGCCCTGTTCGGTTTATTACTTATGTTTCTTCCAGTCCATTGAGCTGTTATTCAGCAGGTATTCAAAATCATTGTCCCGGCGCTTCTGCTCAGCTTTGCGAGCTTCCTCTGCCTGTAAACGCTCCTGTTCCTTGCGCTGCGCTTCAGCAGCTTTGGCTTCATCGGCCTGTGCCTTCAGTTTTTCGAGCACATCGCTGCTGAGCAGATCTTTGAGTGTGGTCGGTTTGTCCTGATTCTGGGCCTTGGGAGCTGGAGTATGTCTTTTCGATTTAGCCACTTGGAAAATCTCCTTTCACAACATAAATCATAGTCCACATCATTATAGTAGTCATAGTATATCAGGTTCATCGTGCGCATTCCATGAAGTTGAAGGGCAGATGCAGGAAAAAGGGCATATCACGGCGAATGAAGACAAGTATAAAACCATATAATGGTACCGATACTACGACTATTCCCTGGAGAAAGGAGTCGTTGTTCATGGAGGCAAACCGTAGTATGTTGAAAGGGCTTGCATGGGGGATGGCCTTTAGTTTCCCACTATGGATTGCGGTTATCGGGTGGCTACATTTATTGGGATGGATGCATTGAGGTGTTGTCCGTGGCCGAAAAAGAGGTTTGATTCAGTTATTCATGTAAACGTTATCATTAAATAAGCTCTGTTCTGCGCCAGATGCACAGAACAGAGCTTTTGTTTATTCTTATAAGAGAGATTACTTCTTCTGCTCCGTAATCTTCACAGGTTCTGGATATTCCAGTCCGTGTGTATCAACGGTTACTTTTTTCATGACTTGGTCCGTAACCGGCTTGTCTCCTTCGCCGATTTGTTGTGCTGCAATTCCGTCAACCACGTCCATTCCTTCGGTAACCTTACCAAAAGAAGCATAGGCGTTATCCAGATGATCTGCATCCGCCAGCATAATAAAGAACTGGGAACCGGCTGAGTCCAAATTGTCCCCACGAGCCATTGAGATTACTCCACGGGTATGCTTCAGATGGTTTTTATGACCGTTAGAGGTGAATTCGCCTTTGATCGCATAGCCTGGTCCGCCTGAACCATTGCCGTTCGGATCACCGCCTTGAATCATAAAGCCCGGAATAACCCGATGGAAGATCAGGCCATCATAAAAGCCTTTGTTCGCCAGTGAGATGAAATTATACACTGTATTGGGGGCAATCTCTGGATACAGTTCAATAACGATCTTCTGCCCGTCCTGCATCTCAATTGTAGCTACTGGGTTTGGCCCCTCCGGCGGAGCCGGAACCGAGGGTTGTGCAGCATTGCTTGCAGGTCGTACGCACCCGCTCACAACGATCAACAGCATCGCAAAGACAAGCGAGACTGCGGTTGTTTTTTTCCATCGTGAAAACATGAATATGTTCCTCCTTGGTTCGCTGTTATAACGAATTTCATGAAATATAGTTTGGTTATTTCTTCAACTATCATACCGTTTCCGGGTGCAGAATGGCAATGCAAGCCGTGTTAATCTGGTGAACTGGGGATGGTCTTCAAGAGAGCATAGGTGTAAAATAAGGAAAATGCTTCCGCATCAGGGGGACGTACGGGTCTGTTCCGTCCGCTCCAAACACGGCAGTCCCGGCGTCAGTTACGGAAAGGACGGGCGGGTATATGAACTTCTCGTGGAAGCGTAATCTGATCATATTGTGGATCGGTGTCTTTTTTTGCAGTACGGCGTATTCCATTTCGATTCCATTTCTTCCCTTATTTCTAAGCAGCGATCTGGGCGTTCGCAATCATCTGGAATTCTGGTCAGGCCTTTCGTTTGGCATTACGTTTCTTGCAAGCGCTCTTGTATCACCCTTCTGGGGATCATTAGCCGATAAATATGGGCGCAAGCCGATGTTAATTCGTTCAGGGTACAGCTTGGCTGTCCTGTATTTGATTAATTTTTTTGTGCAAGATCCGTATTCACTGATTGTGGTTCGACTTTTCCAAGGGTTGCTTGCCGGATTTGTGCCTGCGGCAATTGCACTGGTAGGGACCAATACACCTGAGGAGAAGACAGGATATGCATTGGGCATTATGTCTACAGCGGGAGCTACAGGTGGTATTATCGGTCCACTGCTTGGTGGGTTTGTCAGCCATTATTATGGCAACCGGAGTGCATTTCTATTTTCGGCGGTAGTTGTGCTGGTGTCTGCGATCATTGCAACCTTCTGGGTCAAGGAAGAGAATTTTAATCGTAACAAGGCCCGTTCGCATGTTATGGATGACATCCGTGAAGCTAGAGCGAACCGGGTATTTGTCACTGTACTCAGTATGATGGGCATATGTACCTTTTCCGTTATGATTCTCGAGCCGCTATTAACGGTATATGTCATGGAGATGGGCGTTCAGCCTGATCGGGCTTCCTTAAGCTCAGGGATTATTTTCTCGGCGGTAGGGGTTGCCATGGTCATAATGGCTCCGCGCTGGGGCAAGCTCGGGTCAAGGATTGGTTTTGGGAAAGTGTTAGTGATCGGACTGATCGGTGGGGCGGTAGGCAATTTGCTGCAGTTTTTCACTACAGGCTATGTTGCGTTTGGCATATTAAGATTTGTCTACGGGCTCTTTTTTGCGGCAGTGTTTCCTGCGATCAATGCGATGATTGTGCAAGTTACTGAACCGTCATTTCGGGGACGAGCTTTCAGTTTGAACCAGTCTGCTGCTCAGATTGGAATGATGGCAGGACCAATCATCGGTGGTGTCCTTGGCGGCTGGCTACCCATTCGCTGGATATTTATCATTAACGGTCTAGCACTTCTGGCTACTGCAATAGCGGTGAAATGGTCCAGACTGGAGTACAAGATTCCGGGAGCGGCCAAAGCTGTGGAGAAGTAACAGCCCAGCTGTAATGAGATGTTAAAACGCATCACGTCTAGCTATTGATTTATTTAGATACTAGGATTTGATATGGATACGAATAGGTTTCTGATATGGACAGGAGATGGCGCGGAGATGAAGTTGTCATCTTCTTTTCTATAGAAACCAGGGCAAGCTTTGAAGTGGAAAAAATAAAAGAAACCCCTACTTTGCGAGGTTTCTCCGGCATCATATTCAGCGCAAAATTGCGCATACATACCTATTCATCTAGTCGCGACGTTTTAATTGTAGATTACATTCAAGATTTATCCGAAGAGGGTTCATATGAAGGATGATCTTTGGGAATGGCATGTTGGATCGCACCTTGCTGATCTTTGTCCTCCAGTGCACCAGGGAAAGAGTCTTCTGTGAAGAGTCCAAAATCAGGATCGATATCCCGCTCTGTAACAAGGTTATTCGTTTTTTCGCGTTGTTCTTTCTGATTATTGTTGGTCATGTCAGCACCTCCTAATGTCAGAATACGCCGATTAAAACGACTAACGTGGCGGCAGGATATTCTGTTGTGGTTTAGCGTCAGCTCCAGCGCCGTTTAACAGATCTGTACCATGCAAGGCATCGGGATCAGGTGCGGCGGGGTCCACCGGGCTGCCCGGTTGCACCAAATCTGCATCAGGTACAGATTCCAGTGGAGTCTCCGTCAAGCGGGATTCCAAACCTTCTTCATCTACAGCAGATGAAGAAACGGGTGGCAGTTCCGATTCTTCCATCTCAATTTCAATACGGCGCCCAGAAACTTCATCGAAGGTATCCATGTCGCCTTCCGGTACTTCGGTTTCAGGAGGAATAGCACGGGACCTCTGGTAGCGGTCATAATAGCGTTCACTTTCTACGTTGCTAATTGGTTTATCAGACATCATCAGCACATCCTTCCATACAAGTTTGTAGTACAAACGATTCTACATAGTAAACCCATCATTTCAGTATTTCATCACCATACCGAGCATGATATTGTCCCCGTAAATAGATCAGGTTATGTCAGGAGTTCGTTAGAATTTCGGAAATACATACTTCACGAGGAAGTAGAGAAAACCAAAAAAGATAATGATATATGCGGCATATTTAATGAATGTAGAAGCGACCACACTTGAATCTGATTTGTGTTGTACATCCTTATGTTCAACTTCTACTGTACGATGAGGCTCATTCATTGTAATCATCTCCTTGTTAGTGAGTGTTTGTGCTTTGAGAAACCATTACACATGATCCACAGGGGTGAATCGCCAAACCTGTTTTTACAGCTTTTCTTGTTTTGGCTATGTTATTATAAAGCTTGGATACATAAGGAGGGTGCCTCATGGACTGGTACACACTTGGTAATATGATTACGCGTATTCGGATCGGACAGAAAGCGTCCACTCCGGGATTTTCCCGTACCGTTATTCGTCGCCCGGATGGATTATTTTGGGTTGGTGGTATCTGGTCCGGTCAGGTCGTTCAGCTACGTGATTTTTTGTTCACTGACATATGGACCATTTACGATGATGAAGATACGAAGCAATGGCTTGAGTTTCGAACGAAAGTGGAACAGAAGGAACGTGAGATGATCGAAAATCAGTATGAGGACTTACGGGAGTAATGGAACTTGTATAACAATAAAATGGAAAAAAGACTATAAATCTACTTATATGTGAATTTTGATTTTGTATAAGAAGGTGACATGATAAACGGTGGCGAATGATATATGAGGAGATATCAAGAAGAGAAAATAAAAACTTTGAGGTGCTGTGAATGAGAGATGTACCCAAAGCGATCATCGTCTTGTGGATGACGGTCTGGATGATTCTGTGGTTGCCGCATGGACTTGTACTTGCCGCACCAGAAGAGATTCGGCAGCCTGTATCCATTACAGGATGGGAAGTGAAATGGGGGAACGCGGGCGATCAAGGTTTCATCAGTGAGGCCATGGGTAAAGATGAGATTTGGGAGAAACAAAGCACCGATCAGATGATGGACATTACGAAAGAACCATCCGGATCTTTGTGGTCACGTTTGACAATTCCCTTTTTGCCTGATGGAAGTTCAGCGATTCGTTTCGAAAATATTAAAGGTACTCATATTGTGATTTATCTTGAAGATCGGAAAGTATATGAGAATTATCATTATAATTACGACAATAATGCTGTTTTTTTACCGTTATCAGCTGATAATTCTGGGAATACACTTTATATTTGGGCGCAAAATGAAAGAGGATGGGTGGGCATTCAAGGTGATGTCCAAGTCGGGCCATACGCCATGCTGCAGGAGAAGTATATCCATAATGGGTTAATTGATATCATTCTGGGTTCAACTTTTGTATTCACCTCGCTAATAATGCTGAGTTGCACATTCTTCCTGGGGCAGTTTCATAAAGGATTATGGGTATCGCTATGTGTCGTGATGGGTTCCATAGGGACAATGGTGATCACTTACTCTCAATTCTTGTACACCTTCTCTCAAGTGTATGGTGACTTGTATTCAGTTATGTTTGATCTATCCATGCTTCTCGGGATGCCCGCACTTTGTTATTTCTTTGAACAAATTATCGGACCAGGAGTATACGGAATATTTACCAAACTAAGAAAAATTCAGTGGGCTTATTCCATAATAGCAGTGTTCTCATTGTTTATATACGTCGTATCGGGTGGGCAATGGGATCTATTGTACAGTCTGCTTGTACAGCATGTAGTTGGTATCGTACTGGTTATTCTACTTACCATCCTGCTGGTTGGTACAATAGCCAAAGCGCTGCAGCGTAACCGTGAAGCAATCCTGTTAGCATCCGGTTTTGGCACGTTTTCTCTGATCAGTGTAGTCGAACTGTTGTGGTATTATCAGCGCAATGGGGCGTACCATCTCTTGTGGTGGAAATGGTCAATGGTGGCCTTTGTCATCTCGTTAATTGCTATTCTTGGAAGCCGTTTTGCGGAAAAGCATAACAAAGTACTGGAGTACTCCAAAGAGCTGGAGTTGTTCAACAACGAATTGCAGCGATCCGAGAAGATGGAGATCATTAGTGAGCTTGCCGCTTCGGTTGCTCATGAAGTGCGTAACCCACTTCAGGTGACGCGAGGATTTCTTCAGCTTATGACAGAGCAGGAGGATAACAAAAATAAAGGATATGTGCGCATTGCATTGGAAGAACTCGACCGGGCTTCAGGCATTATTACGGATTTCCTTACCTTTGCAAAACCCGAATTCGATCACATTATTTCATTAAATATTTCGGATGAATTTGATCACATCGAAGGTATACTTGTACCGATGGCTAATCTGGAAGGTGGAAAAATTACAACGGATATTCCGCCGAATATTTATATTCGTGGAAATTCTTCGAAGTTTAAACAGGCTTTTATCAACATTATTAAAAATAGTATTGAGGCGTTTCAGGGTGGACAAGGTCAGATTGATATCTGGGCATACTCACAGGATGGCAAAGTTAAAGTGCATGTCAGAGATAATGGTGAAGGGATGAGTGAGGAAGCCTTGTCCCGACTGGGAGAACCGTATTTCTCTAACAAAATCAAAGGCACTGGGCTAGGTATGATGGTTACCTTCCGCATCGTGGAAGCGATGAATGGACAGATCAGTTTTACAAGCACAAAAGGGGTAGGAACAGAAGCTGTTGTATCTTTTCCCGAGTTCGTTAAATGATGGACTCGGGGAGGATATCCAGTTTAATGTTCTACCCCTGATTTTTTTATTTAGCTAAGATTAAAATGATCTCCACGGTCCGCAATTGACGTCATAATTGACTTTGGAAGGGTTAGGTGGAATGACCAGAACATAATCATTTTGTTGCTCCTCGACTGTGCGAATCTTGATATGATCAGGAATCGTAATACCAAACGCCTCGCGAAGTGCCTGCTTAGGATTAGAATGGAGTTGTTGTCTGAAGTGTTCATCTGTCCAAGCTTTCTCAATAATATCCTCATGCAACGTTTTTTCTGACACCATCATCGTCAACATTCCCTTCATATTTA
>Ga0105246_10002569_pt1 | contig 10977 bp, 14 predicted proteins | sample KBSM64metaG_FD_99694 | JGI IMG/M metagenome (GOLD analysis project Ga0105246, IMG submission 99694) | Miscanthus rhizosphere microbial communities from Kellogg Biological Station, Michigan, USA - KBS M6-4 metaG | ecosystem: Host-associated > Plants > Roots > Rhizosphere > Soil | place...
CACCCAGCAACTCCTGGGGTCGCCCCTCCTCCACGGCTGACGCACAAGCGGAGGGACGCGGACAGTGCGCGCCGCGTCCCTCCCTCATCTTCCGGCAGGCCGCCCGCGCAGCCTGACAACGGCAAAGCCTCGACCGACGCCGATGGGGCATTCGGCGGGCCGGTGATCTTCCCGGCGGACGGCTACCCCACGAAGAAGGCGGCCTGCGCAGCCATCGGCTCCAGGGCCGTGGCAGGCGGTTGAGGCACCACCCATCCCTTCCGGTGCCGGGTCTGTGACGTCCGCCTCGTCCGTGCGGACTCCACCTGATCACGCCGCCCAGGAGCTTGATCACGGAACAACGTGACCGACCCCACCCCGCACCGCGTTCAAACTCCGTTAACAATGGACTGTGATCTCTCCGGTCTCCTCGATGCCCCGGAGCGCCCACCGGCCCAGGCCGGAGGCGACTCCCTACGTCGACCTCACCCGCACGGAGTGGAGCGCGCTGCGTGAGAAGACGCCGCTCCCCCTCACCGCCGAGGAGGTCGAGAAGCTGCGTGGCCTCGGTGACGTCATCGACCTCGACGAGGTGCGTGACATCTACCTGCCGCTGTCTCGGCTCCTCAACCTCTACGTCGGCGCCACCGACGGCCTCAGAGGCGCCCTGAACACCTTCCTCGGCGAACAGGGCTCCCAGTCCGGCACGCCCTTCGTCATAGGGGTCGCCGGCTCGGTGGCGGGCGGCAAATCCACCGTCGCCCGCCTCCTCCAGGCCCTGCTCTCCCGCTGGCCCGAGCACCCGCGCGTCGAGCGGGTCACGACCGACGGCTTCCTGCTTCCCACCAAGGAGCTCCAGGCCCGTGGCCTCATGTCGCGGAAGGGTTTCCCCGAGTCCTACGACCGCCGTGCCCTGACCCGCTTCGTCGCGGACATCAAGGCGGGCAAGGACGAGGTGACGGCCCCCGTCTACTCCCACCTCATCTACGACATCGTCCCCGACCAGAGACTGACGGTCCGCCGCCCGGACATCCTGATCGTCGAGGGCCTGAACGTCCTGCAGCCCGCCCTCCCCGGCAAGGACGGCCGTACCCGCGTCGGTCTCGCCGACTTCTTCGACTTCAGCGTGTACATCGACGCCAGCCCCGAGGACGTCGAACGCTGGTACCTCAACCGGTTCAAGAAACTGCGTCAGACGGCCTTCCAGGACCCGCACTCGTACTTCCGCAAGTACACGCAGGTGTCCGAGGAGGAGGCCCTCGAGTACGCCCGCACCCAGTGGCGCACCATCAACAAGCCCAACCTGGTGGAGAACATCGCCCCGACCCGCGGCCGGGCCACCCTGGTCGTCCGCAAGGGCCCGGACCACAAGGTCCAGCGCCTGCGGCTGCGCAAGCTGTAGACCCGCCTGTTAAAAAGAACCATGCTGCACCTGCGCCTGATCACGCCGCCGGACCAGACCGACGACGTGGTCCGCCTGATCGAGAAGACCGTCGGCACCACGCATCTCGTCGTGCTGCCGGGAGCCGCCCGCAACCCGGCCGGCGACGTCGTGATGTGCGACGTCGCACGTGAGGCGGGCGACGAACTCATCGGCGAGCTCAGGGCGTTGGAGCTCGACCGCACCGGATCCATCGCCGTCGAGAACATCGACCTGTCGCTGTCCAAGCGCGCCGACAAGGCCGAGGCGGAGGCTCCCGGCGAAGGCGCGGACGCAGTGCTGTGGGAGCACCTCACCGACGCGACGCACGAGGAGTCCACGCTCTCCATCACCTACGTCGCCTTCATCACGCTCGCCACGATGATCGCGGCCTGCGGTGTCGTCCTCGACAACGCGATCCTGATCGTGGGCGCGATGGCGGTCGGGCCGGAGTTCGGGCCGCTCGCGGGCATCTGCACCGCGATCGTGCAGCGCGCCCCGCGCCTGGCTCTGCGGTCACTGACCGCACTGCTGGCCGGCTTCGCGGTGGCGATGGCCGTGACGGGGGGATTCAGCCTGTTCATGGATGCCGTCGGCCTGTTCACCAAGGCCCAACTGGAGGCGGAGCGGCCCAACACGGGCTTCATCTACGCCCCGGACTGGTTCTCGTTCGTCGTGGCGGTCCTCGCCGGAGCCGCGGGCACCCTCTCCCTGACGTCCGCCAAGTCGGGTGCCCTGGTCGGCGTCGCCATCTCCGTGACGACGGTACCCGCCGCCGCCAACGCGGCCGTTGCGCTGATCTACAGCGACACCAACCAGGCCGAGCGGTCGACGCAGCAACTCCTCCTGAACCTGCTCGGCATCGTCCTCGCCGGCGTCCTCACACTCCTGGCCCAGAAGTGGCTCTGGGCCAGGCAGCGTGAACGCACGGCGAAGGCCGGCGGCCTCTAGTGGCGTGCTTCGCAGTCCGCCGCGACGCTGTCGCCGGGGTCGGCGAACACCACGTCGGACGTGCCACCGTCACAGGTCACCGTGTCGACGGCGGGCGCGTCGCCGCTCACGCCGATCGTGTCGTTGCCGCTTCCGGTCGCCACGGTGTCGGAGCCCGTGCCGGCGTCGACGAGGGTGGGCAGCGAAACGCTCGTTCCGTCGAAGCTGTCGCCCAGGTCACCGAGTCCGATCGAGAGCCGGGAGGTGCCGGCGACGCTGCCGCAGTCGACGCTGGTGGCGGACAGCCGAACGCAACCCGGCCCCAGCGCGATGCCCGTGGTGTCCGTGAGGACCACACGACCGCTGGATGTGCTGGCAGTGACCTGGTTCGCCGCGCCCGAACGTGCGCTGAGCACCACCATGCCGAAGAGACGGAAAGCGGTGGAGCCGGGGGTCTGCGCCGCGGCCGGGGTGGCGAGCGCGGGGACGGCGAGACTCGCGACCAGGGCCGGAACGGCCGCTCGCTTCAGGGTCCTACTGACTGTCTTCATGGTGCCTTTCTCACTTCCGTCGGGGGCGCCACGCGGAGGCGGCCTCGACGCCAGTGAAACAATCAGTAACCCATTCGGCACATTTTGTTACTACCTATGGGTGACCAGGGTCGGCCCTAGCCCAACGCCGACTTCACCGCATCGGCAAGCCGTCCCGCCACAGTCCGGGCCTGGTCGATGTCTGCAGCCTCGACCATCACCCGCACCAACGGCTCCGTCCCCGACGGCCGCAGCAACACCCGCCCGGTGGACCCGAGTTCCCGCTCGGCCTCGGCCACGGCAGCCGCCAGCTCCGCAGAGGTCTTCACCCGCGCCCGGTCCACGTCCGGCACATTGATCAGCACCTGCGGCAGCCGCTCCATGACACCCGTGAGGTCCTGGAGCGTACGACCGGTCGCGGCGACCCGGGCCGCCAGCAACAACCCGGTCAGCGTGCCGTCCCCGGTGGTCGCATGATCGAGGATGATCACGTGCCCGGACTGCTCGCCGCCGAGCGCGTACCCGTGCTCCTTCATCTCCTCCAGCACATACCGGTCCCCGACCGCCGTCTGGACGAGATGCAGCCCCTCCCGCTCCAGCGCCAGCTTGAAGCCGAGGTTGGACATGACCGTCGCGACAACGGTGTCCTCGCGCAGTACGCCCCGCTCCCGCATCGCCAGCGCCAGCACGGCCAGGATCTGGTCGCCGTCGACCTCCGCGCCGGTGTGGTCCACGGCGAGGCACCGGTCCGCGTCACCGTCGTGCGCGATGCCGAGCGCGGCCCCGTGCTCCACGACGGCGGCCTTCAGCAGGCCCAGATGAGTCGATCCGCAACCGTCGTTGATGTTGAGCCCGTCCGGCTCGGCGCCGATCGTGATCACCTCGGCACCGGCCCGCGAGAACGCCTCCGGCGAGACCCTCGCCGCGGCACCGTGCGCCTCGTCGAGGACGATCTTCAGCCCGTCGAGCCGGTTCGGGAGGACGGCGATCAGATGCGCGACGTACTGGTCGAACCCCTCGTCGTACGACCGCACCCGCCCGACGCCCGCACCGGTCGGCCGCTCCCAGGGCTCGCCGTGCCGGTGGGACTCGTACACGGCCTCGATCCTGTCCTCCAGCTCGTCGGCGAGCTTGTGGCCGCCGCGGGCGAAGAACTTGACGCCGTTGTCGGGCATGGCGTTGTGGCTGGCGGAGAGCATGACGCCCAGGTCGGCGCCGAGCGCGCCCGTGAGATACGCCACCGCAGGAGTGGGCAGCACGCCGACGCGCAGGACGTCCACACCGGCACTCGCGAGGCCGGCGACCACCGCAGCCTCCAGGAACTCCCCGGACGCACGCGGGTCCCGTCCGACGACCGCCCTCGCCCGGTGGCCCTCGAAGGTGCCCGCCTCGGCCAGCACGTGCGCCGCGGCCACGGAGAGGCCGAGCGCCATCTCCGCCGTCAGGTCCGCGTTGGCTACGCCGCGCACGCCGTCTGTGCCGAAGAGTCGTCCCACTTGTCCTCCTGAGGAAGCGTCAGTTGTCGCAGGCGTACCGGCAGCCCATCACACAAACCTTCGAGGGTCTTGTGCCGTTATACGCCCCCGACGGTGATAAACGAACGCCCCGACAGCACTGAGGCGTGCCGCCGGGGCGTTCGTACGAGCAGGCAGCGAAGCTTAGCGCTTGCTGTACTGCGGGGCCTTGCGGGCCTTCTTCAGACCGGCCTTCTTGCGCTCGACCGCACGGTCGTCGCGCTTGAGGAAGCCGGCCTTCTTGAGCGGGCCGCGGTTGTTGTCCACGTCGGCCTCGTTCAGCGCACGGGCGACACCGAGACGGAGCGCACCGGCCTGACCGGAGACACCGCCACCCGAGATACGGGCGATGACGTCGTAACGGCCCTCGAGCTCGAGCACCTTGAAGGGCTCGTTGACTTCCTGCTGGTGCACCTTGTTCGGGAAGTAGTCCTCGAGGGTGCGACCGTTGATCTTCCACTTGCCGGTGCCCGGGACGATCCGGACGCGGGCGATGGCGTTCTTGCGACGGCCCAGGCCGGCGGCCGGCTGGGGCTCGCCGAAGCGGGACGCGAGGGACTCCGAGGTGTACTCGCCCTCGACGGGGACCTCGGACTCGGTGGTGTAGCTGTCGATGTCGACAAGCTCGGTCTCGGTCTCTTCGACCGGCTGCTCAACGGTGGTCTCGGCCACGATGCTCCTCAGATTCTCTTCAGTCTTAGGGGGTGGCCGGACTTACTGCGCGACCTGGGTGATCTCGAACGGCACCGGCTGCTGGGCAGCGTGCGGGTGCTGGTCGCCCGAGTAGACCTTCAGCTTGGAGAGCATCTGACGGCCCAGGGTGTTCTTGGGGAGCATGCCCTTGACGGCCTTCTCGACGGCCTTCTCGGGGTTGTTCGCGAGGAGGTCGTCGTAGCGGACGGAACGCAGACCACCCGGGTAGCCGGAGTGGCGGTACGCCATCTTCTGGGTCCGCTTGTTGCCGGAGAGGTGCACCTTGTCGGCGTTGATGATGATGACGAAGTCACCGGTGTCGACGTGAGGGGCGTAGATCGGCTTGTGCTTGCCCCGCAGGAGGGACGCGGCAGTGGTGGCGAGACGACCCAGGACAACGTCCTGAGCGTCGATGACGTGCCACTGGCGAGTCACATCGCCGGGCTTGGGGCTGTACGTACGCACTTCGCAGCCTTCTTCTTCAGGGATGGGTGCTGACACTTGGCATCACTGAAGCGATCGTGCAGCTGGGGACGACAAATATGCCGGGAAGACTGCCCGTATGCCGCCCACTGGTAACTGCTCCAGGGAACCTAGGTAAGGGCCTCTCGCGTGAGAACGAGCAAGCCAATACACAACGAAGAAGCAGAATACCTGCGCAGACCCGAACGGGTCAAAACGAGGCCTGCGCCACGCGGCGGAGACCGAGCAGCGACCGAGATGTGCCCCGTGCCGGAAAGGTCCCCGGCGGCTCCACCGGAGACACACCGGCACCCTCCGCCTCCCGTCTAAGATGCGCCCCATGAGCTATGGGCAGCAGGGGGGACCCCAGTCCCAGTGGGACCCCTGGAAACCGCAATCCCAGCAGCCGTGGACCAGCGGCGGCGACGACGGCCAGACCCCGGACTGGGCAGCGCTCGCCGAGGCCTCCGAGACGCGCAACAAGAAGCGCCGGATGCTGTTCATCGGCGGCGGCGCGGTCGCCACGATCGCGATCGGCACCGCCGTCGCCATGGCCGTCGTGTCGGCGAACGGCAACAACGAGGCCTCGGGCGACCCGTCCAACCTGCCTGCCAGCGGGTCCATCCCGAGCAGCAGTGCCTCGGCGCCCTCCTTCGCCCCGACCAGCGCCCCGCCCCCGCTGGACCCGAAGGAGTTCATCGCCAGCAAGGCCAAGGACACTGCCCCGCTCAGCGCGCAGAGCCTCTTCCCGTACGCCAAGCTGCCCATGGGCTCCGCCGTGTACAAGAGGGGCGCGACGACGGACACCAAGAACTGCGCCTCGACCGCGCAGGGCACCCTCCCGAAGGTCCTCACCGCCAACGGCTGCACCCGCCTCCTGCGCGTCACCTACACCAGGAACGACGTCGCGGTGACGATCGGCGTCGCCGTCTTCGACACCGAGGCACAGGCGACCAGGGCCAGGACCCAGTCGGACAAGAAGGGCTTCGTCAAGGCGCTGGCCGGTGACGGGGTGAAGGCCTTCTGCAACGCCGCCACCTGCCTCACGACAGCCAACTCAGAGGGCCGCTACGCCTACTTCGCCACCGCCGGCTTCACCACCGGCAAGGACGTCACCAACCAGTCCACGACGGTGTACTCGGCCGGCAACGACCTGCGCCTGTTCACCTACCGCCAGATCCGCAGCCGCGGCGAGGCCCAGGCGTCGGCAGCGGCGAACCAGTAACTAGCAGCACCCGGCCCCGGGCAGCGTCCGCCTGTTCCGCGCCTCCTTGTTGCGCGCGGCGAGCAGCTCGTCGGCCGGGTAGCCGACCTCCTCCAGGGTCAGCCCGTGCGGCCGCACGACATGCACGGCCGAGTCGCGTACGCCGGCCGCGAGCACCTTCCCCGGCCAGTCCGGCCCCCGGTGGCCGTCCCCCACGAACAGCAGCGCCCCGATCAGTGAGCGCACCATGTTGTGGCAGAAGGCGTCGGCCCGCACGGTCGCGGTGATGATCCCGTCGTCCCCGCGTACCAGGCTCAGCTGCTGCAGTGTACGAATGGTGGTCGCGCCCTCCCGCTTCTTGCAGTAGGCGGCGAAGTCGTGCTCCCCCAGCAGCCGTTCGGCGGCCTCGTTCATGGCGTCCACGTCGAGCGGCCAGTCGTGCCAGAGGACGTGGTTGCGCAGCAGCGGGTCGACGCCACCGGGGTTGTCGGTGACGCGATACGCGTACCGCCGCCAGACCGCTGAGAACCGGGCGTTGAAGCCGCTGGGAGCCTCCCTGAGGGCCCAGACCCGCACATCCCTCGGCAGCCGCCCCGCGAGCCGCTTGAGCAGCTTGTCGTGGTGCGCACCCCAGACCTCCCGCGGCAGATCGACATGGGCCACCTGCCCCCGCGCATGCACCCCGGCATCGGTCCGCCCGGCCACGGTCAGCTCGTACGTCGTCCCCCCCGACCGCGTCACCGTCCGCAGGGCGTCCTCGATCTCCCCCTGCACGGTCCGCCGCCCCCCGGCCTGCTTGGCCCACCCGGAGAACTCGCTCCCGTCGTAGGAGAGATCGAGACGGACACGAACGAAACCGGGCTCTACTTCGTCACTCACCCAGAGATCCTCTCAAGAACACCAAAGCGGGCCCGCTCCTCGAAAGGAACGGGCCCACTGACGCGCCCCTTCAGGGGCGCGGGGAACTGCGCGAGCAACCACGACTAAGCCGCAGCCGCCGACGAACAGGACCCGGCAGAACGCTTACGCGTCCTTGGCCTCCTCGGCGGGAGCCTCGGCCTCGTCGGCCTTGGTCGTGTCGACCTTGGCGTCCTCGACCGGAGCGGCAGCCTCGGCGTCCTTCGCGGCACGCTTGGTGGCGGCCTCGGCCTCACCCGTCGCCTGCTGCGCAACCGTCAGCGCCTCGACCAGCTCGATGACAGCCATGGGCGCGTTGTCGCCACGGCGGTTACCGATCTTGGTGATGCGGGTGTAGCCACCCGGACGGTTCTCGTAGCGCGGGCCGATCTCGGTGAAGAGCGTGTGGACGACGCTCTTGTCCGTGATGACCTGCAGCACCTGGCGGCGGTTGTGAAGGTCGCCCTTCTTCGCCTTGGTCACCAGACGCTCGGCGTACGGCCGCAGACGGCGGGCCTTCGCCTCGGTGGTGGTGATACGGCCGTGCTCGAAGAGCGCCTTCGCGAGGTTCGCGAGGAGCAGCTTCTCGTGCGCGGCGCTGCCGCCCAGACGGGCACCCTTGGTGGGCTTCGGCATGGTTCTTCTCCTGTGTGTCTGCCCCGGCCGTATCAGGTACCGGGGTCAGGAACCCGATGAGCGGATGCTCACCGGCAAAGACCGGTCAGTACTGCTCGGTCTCCACGAAACCCGCGTCCGCGTCGTCGTCGGCGCCGAAGGCGTCGGCGGCGGCGGTCGGGTCGAATCCGGGCGGGCTGTCCTTCAGGGCCAGGCCCATGCCGGCCAGCTTCGCCTTGACCTCGTCGATGGACTTCGCACCGAAGTTGCGGATGTCCAGGAGGTCGGCCTCGGAGCGCGCCACGAGCTCACCCACGGAGTGGATGCCCTCACGCTTGAGGCAGTTGTACGACCGAACGGTGAGCTCCAGCTCCTCGATCGGCAGCGCCAGATCAGCGGCAAGGGCGGCGTCCGTCGGGGACGGGCCCATGTCGATGCCCTCGGCGTCGATGTTCAGCTCGCGGGCGAGACCGAACAGCTCGACCAGGGTCTTACCGGCGGAGGCCATGGCGTCACGCGGACGCATCGCCTGCTTGGTCTCGACGTCGACGATCAGCTTGTCGAAGTCGGTGCGCTGCTCGACACGGGTCGCCTCGACCTTGTACGTGACCTTCAGCACAGGGCTGTAGATGGAGTCGACCGGGATACGGCCGATCTCCTGGCCCACCTGCTTGTTCTGCACGGCGGAGACGTAACCGCGGCCGCGCTCGACCGTGAGCTCCATCTCCAGCTTGCCCTTGCCGTTGAGCGTGGCGAGGACGAGGTCGGGGTTGTGCACCTCGACACCGGCCGGGGGCGCGATGTCGGCGGCGGTGACGAGACCCGGGCCCTGCTTGCGCAGGTACATCACGACCGGCTCGTCGTGCTCCGAGGAGACGACCAGCTGCTTGATGTTGAGGATCAGGTCGGTGACGTCCTCCTTGACGCCCGGCACGGTGGTGAACTCGTGCAGAACGCCGTCGATGCGGATGGACGTGACCGCCGCACCCGGGATCGAGGAGAGGAGCGTACGACGCAGGGAGTTGCCGAGGGTGTAGCCGAAGCCCGGCTCCAGCGGCTCGATCACGAACCGGGAGCGGAACTCGTCGACGACCTCTTCGGTCAACGAGGGACGCTGAGCGATCAGCATGTTGCGTTCCTTCTGTCAGGGGCGCCCGCTATTTGACGCCCTGAGGTACTACAAGGGTACGGGCGATACGACCCTTACAGAGCCGTACCGCCCGAAACCACTGCCTGCGAAGGCGACGCGTCAGACGCGACGACGCTTCGGCGGACGGCAGCCGTTGTGCGGGGTGGGGGTGACGTCCTGGATGGAGCCGACCTCGAGGCCCGTGGCCTGGAGGGAGCGGATCGCGGTCTCGCGACCGGAGCCCGGGCCCTTCACGAAGACGTCGACCTTGCGCATGCCGTGCTCCTGCGCGCGGCGGGCGGCCGACTCGGCGGCCATCTGCGCGGCGAAGGGGGTGGACTTGCGCGAGCCCTTGAAGCCGACGTGGCCGGCGGAGGCCCAGGAGATCACGTTGCCCGAGGGGTCCGTGATCGAGACGATCGTGTTGTTGAACGTGCTCTTGATGTGCGCGTGGCCGTGAGCGACGTTCTTCTTTTCCTTGCGGCGCACCTTCTTGGCAGCGCCCTGACGACCCTTGGGGGGCATCTACTAACTCCTACGGGGAGGTGGTCGGTCCTACAGCGAAGACCGCTGATGAAGCGTTGTCCGCTGAGGACTACTTCTTGCCCGGCTTCTTCTTGCCGGCGATGGCGCGACGCGGACCCTTGCGGGTACGGGCGTTGGTGCTGGTGCGCTGACCGCGGACGGGCAGACCGCGACGGTGACGGAGACCCTGGTAGCAGCCGATCTCGACCTTGCGGCGGATGTCGGCCTGGATCTCGCGACGGAGGTCACCCTCGGTCTTGATGTTGTTGTCGACGTACTCGCGGATCGCGACGAGCTGCTCTTCGCTCAGGTCACGAACACGGGTGTTCGGGTCGATGCCCGTCTCCGCCAGCGTCAGCTGCGAAAGGGTCCGGCCGATGCCGAACACGTAGGTGAGGGCGACCTCCACGCGCTTTTCGCGCGGGATGTCAACACCGGAAACGCGTGCCACTTCAATGGCTCCTGGTGATCTTCGGAGGTCTTCCGCAGAACCGGTTCCCGGCCGCCGTACGAGGTACGAACCGGGTCCCCGGCCTCCGAACCGGGGGTGTCAAGCGATCGCTCGCTTGGATTCTGCGTATGAACATATTCAGCTCGCGTCGCGCGAATCTCTGCGATGTCGATGCAGAGGGATCGGTCGATCGTGCGTCAGCCCTGGCGCTGCTTGTGGCGCGGGTTCTCGCAGATGACCATGACCCGACCGTGACGGCGGATCACCCTGCACTTGTCGCAGATCTTCTTGACGCTCGGCTTGACCTTCATGGGATTGAGGTTCTCCGGGTCAGTGCCACCACCCCGCCGAAGCGGGATGCGGGCAAGATCTACTTGTAGCGGTAGACGATCCGGCCACGCGTCAGGTCGTACGGAGACAGCTCCACCACGACCCGGTCGTCAGGGAGGATGCGGATGTAGTGCATACGCATCTTGCCGCTGATGTGTGCCAGGACCTGGTGGCCGTTCTGGAGCTCGACCTTGAACATGGCGTTCGGAAGAGACTCGACGACAGTGCCCTCGATCTCGATGGCACCTTGCTTCTTGGCCACGCTTCGCCCTTCGAATCGACTACCTTGATCGACTCC
>Ga0105246_10002571_pt1 | contig 10976 bp, 11 predicted proteins | sample KBSM64metaG_FD_99694 | JGI IMG/M metagenome (GOLD analysis project Ga0105246, IMG submission 99694) | Miscanthus rhizosphere microbial communities from Kellogg Biological Station, Michigan, USA - KBS M6-4 metaG | ecosystem: Host-associated > Plants > Roots > Rhizosphere > Soil | place...
CCGCAATGGATGGAACTTGTGGCGAAGCATCTGGGCTGGGATGGTCTTCGGAGTGCGGCTTGGTACTTCCATGCGCATATCAATGAACAGTTTAGTGCAGAGAAGGAAACCATCGTGGCGCATTACTCCCCAATTACACCGCAGGACTTTAATGATGGAGCCTTCGATATCGCTTGGTTCGAGGAGGCTTATGCTGCGGTTGGAGAAGAACGATTCAACCTGTTGTACGATTGTGCCAAGTACATCTCCGGTGGAGCCAATCATCGCAGATCACAATTGTTTGCTGATGCGGCACTTGGCAAACTCAGCCTGAAGGATATGTATGATTCTGTTGCAGACAAGCGCAACAAGGATCACTTACTGACCTACAGTCTGATTCCACTGTCAGAGGAACGGGATCAGGACGTAAGAGAACGCTACGACTTCATCCAGAAGTTCCAGCTTCAGAGCAAGCAGTTTGGAGCGCAGCGACGTGCTAGTGAAGGACTGGCATCCCAGATTGCACTGGGTAATCTTGCAAGGAACGCAGGGTATGCCGATGTAACACGTCTGATGTGGGACATGGAGGCGCGCAAGCTGGATGAAGTAAAGTCCTACTTCGAACCACATGCTCTGGATGAAGATACGACGGCTCATCTTGTGATTGATGAGGAGGGGCAGTCCAATCTGGTTATTGTCAGCAAAGGCAAAGTGCTGAAATCTGTACCAGCTCGTCTCAAAAAGGACGGATATATTGCAGAGTTGAAAGAGTTGAAATCCGATCTTGTGGATCAGTATCGACGGGCTAGACAGGAATTGGAGCGCTCCATGATCGCAGGCACGTCCTTCACACGTCAGGAGATTGCTAGTCTGATGAACAATCCGGTTATCCGTCCGTTGTTGAACACATTGATTTTCAAATCGGGTGAACAGTTGGGAAGATTCGATGCCGCATCCGGTGGACTTATTGCTCCGGGAGATGAAGAAGTTATTTACGCCTTGAAGGAAGAGGATCAGCTGTTGATTGCACACCCGCTGCATCTGTATCAGAGCAGCAAGTGGAGCGAATTCCAGCGGGATCTGTTCAATCGTCAGGAGCGTCAGCCGTTCAAGCAAGTTTTCCGCGAACTGTATCTGCCTAATGAGGATGAGCTTGCTCAAGGTACGGTATCACGCCGTTACGCAGGCTATCAGATTCAACCGAATAAAACGGTAAGCTTGCTGAAAGGGCGTCAGTGGACAGTAAGTTATGAAGAGGGACTGCAAAAGGTTAGTTATGAACATAACTTAATAGCCAATCTGTATGCGATGGCTGACTGGTTCTCACCGGCAGATACCGAAGCACCTACGCTGGAGACGGTTCAATTCTATGATCGTCGTACCTATAAACCAGTGGAGTTGAAGGATGTACCGGAAGTGTTCTTCTCCGAAGTTATGCGTGATGTTGATCTGGTGGTTAGCATTGCCCACGTTGGCGGAGTTGACCCAGAGGCAAGTCTTACAACCATAGAGATGCGACATGTTATTGTGAATGAGTCACTGCGTTTGCTCAAAATCGATAATGTGCGGCTGGATGGGAATTACGCACGAATTGATGGTGAGCTAGGTGAATATGCCGTTCATTTGGGAAGCGGCAATGTCTTCAAGCAGGCCGCTGGTGCGCTGTATATTGTGCCCGTGCATAGCCAGCATCGTGGACGGATCTTCCTACCGTTTCTGGATGAAGATCCAAGAACCGCCGAGATCCTGTCCAAGATTGCACTGCTTGCTGAGGATAAGAAAATCAAAGATCCACAGATTCTTGCACAGTTGCAGCACTAACCACATATGTACAGATGAATGACAACAGATCGCCTCATTTTTGGAGGCGGTCTGTTGGTTATACCGTTCTTATATACAATAGTGACATGATCTGCGTGTTGGTTTGTTGTGATGCTGTTCGCAGGTGTCGAGGGGAATCGAATATGCTAAGATATACGCAGGAATTGGGTGTAAGCCTACCGGAAAATAAAGCTGTTCGGGTTATATGCCTACATTATTACATCATGTTTTATGACAAAGGAGAGTGAATTGAACATGTTAATGGTACCTTATCGGGAGCAGGATCATGCCAAGTTGGTTAAGATCTGGGAGCGTGCTGTTCGAGCAACACATACCTTTCTGGAGGAGCATCACATTTTATTTTATAAAAAAATGGTGAGTGAAGCTCTGGAACAGAAGCAAGTAGAGGTCTGGGAAGCGCTGGATAATGAGCAGGAACCGATCGCTTTTATCGGTCTGGACAATAGCTTTATTGAGATGTTATTTGTAGACGAATATTTTCAGGGACAAGGGGTAGGACGATTTCTGATTCATCAAACGATGAAAATCAAAGGTACAGAACTTAGAGTAGATGTGAACGAGCAGAATGAGGATGCAGCGAGGTTTTATGAAAAGCTGGGATTTGTGCAGACAGGCCGATCCGAACTGGACAGCTCGGGTAATCCGTTTCCGTTGCTGCATCTGGAGATGAAGCGATCAGGGGCCTAAATTAGGGTGAATCATCTGTTATATCAGTAGATAATCAAGCAATTTGTACAGGGAAATTGGATGATCGAACAACCTGGATCAGCCTTTATCTCTGGATGGATTGCGGGTAAAGTAAGACCCCTGGTGGTATCTCCAGACTAGGAGAGAGAAATACCATCGGGGGTTTTGGGTTTCCCTCTTGCCTTGGGCCGCTGTCGTTAGGCTGGGCAGAAAGGGGAGCTTTTTTTCGAAAATTAATGTGTCTCTTCATCGTCCAGGAATGGTTTGTTGACCGCATAATACATAAAGCCCATCAGCAGCACGCCGCCCACCAGATTGCCCAGCGTCACCGGTACGAGGTTGTGAATCACACCGCCAAAGGAGATCGTGCCCGGGTGGTTTAGCACCAGCGCAATCGCAAACGTACACATATTCGCAATGCTGTGCTCATATCCCGAGATAAAAAAGCAGAATACAAAGAGCATCATGGCAAACATTTTAGCACCATTTTCCTTCATAAACATCGGAACGAAGAACGCCAGGCACACGAGCCAGTTACAGAGAATGCCGCGGAAAAAGAGTTGCATCGCTGGCGCTTCCATCTTATGCTCGACCACACTAAGCAGAAAACCGTTCACTTGTGCCGAATCGAATAGTCCCGTCAGATAAATCAACAGGGCAAATACCGCCGCGCCCATCAAGTTTCCACTGTAGCTCGCAATCCATAGCTTAATCACTTCAAACCAGCGCAGTTTTTTGCGTAATGCCGCATAGGTGTAATAGAACGTATTTCCTGTAAATAGGTCACCGCCGCCATAGGCAATCAGAATAATTGCCGCACCGAACGTAATGGCTGCCATAGGGTATGTAAACGGGGAATCTTCCATGTAGAAGAAATTACCTGTCTTAAATGCCACAATTACGCCGAAGCCAATGAACATGCTGGCCAGCATGGAACGCGCCAGATATCGAATCAGGCTCTGTTTGTAAATCTTATGTTTCTTGAGAGCAAGCTGCTCGACACCACGTAAACCTTCCGTTTCCATAATTCGCCTCCTGTATGTAATGGATCAACTGGAACGTGTCTTGAAATCCGCTGAAGTGCATCTTTTACCGCCTTTTCGCCCCCTGCTGCGTCACTTTCCCTTGACGTGCCCCGGCACGCCTGCGATAAACTTCCTGGCTTGGAACAAAAAATCAGTAAAATCTGCTTCCTTCAGCGTTTTCAGACACGCCCTAACTTTTCTACATTATACCTGTAATTTGCTTCAATAGTTGATCGAAATGAAAGAATTTAAACTATTGCCAATAACGGGGGAAGAACTTTAAATTATTTTGGATCAGAGTCTTGTTTGTAGGGGGTTGCAGGAAAAGGGAACATGCAACTCCGCCAAATTTCATTCAGCTGTGCTTCTGTCCGTTCATGCGGAACATGCTCTTCGGCATAGGAACGCTCTAGCTTATCACGCATAAACGTTTCCGCATGAGGATTAGGGCGAGAGTGGAACTGTTTGGAAAATTTGCTGTGAATGTCTGCTTCTCTCAGCTTGCTAAGAGAACTATTTAATAAGGGACTGCCCGCGTACAACAAAGAGGCGGCCTCTTCACATTCGAATTTGAGAAAAAGCAGTGCCTTCTGGATGGCATGAAGCTCGCCTTGAGTAAGATGCACCACCTGAGTCGTTTCCTCTGTTAAATGTTCACCAGCTTGTTCTGGTGACTGCGGTTTGTCGTTTGAGCTCATTGAGTATCACGTCCCGAGAGAGATTGAAGTTCCCGTGCTGCCGAAGTACCGAACTCGGGATGCGTTTGGAGTGATTCCAGTGCGAGTACAGCATGTGGCAGATGTTTGTTTGCTTTTACAATAGCGAAAGCGGAACTCTGCACCAGTATGTAGGCATCCGATTGAATGACATCCAGAGCCAGCTGAATTTCGGCTTCAGTAACGGGGAGCAGGCTTAGCGCCTGTAAAGCATAAATTTGCACATCCTCGTCTTCCTCCGAATTACGTACAAGTTGTGCTGCTGCTCCAAAAATTTCATTAAGAAGGGGAGAAGTTTCCGCCATACCTAGGGCTCGCCATGCTTCAATACGTACCAAATCGTGCTCCTGTGTATTCATACCAAGAGCAAGGACTTGCGCAGTGAGTTCCGGATCATGTAATTCGATGATCTGACGGAGTGCTTCCTGTTTTTCCTCTGAAGTGGCTGAGGCGAAATCAAGAGTCCCAATTGCATAATCCTTTTCTTCATTAGACATGTATATTATTTACCTCCTGAATAAGTTCAAGGTTGGGGCGGGAGTTGAATTGGGCGGGCTTGAAGTGCTTCTTCTACGATCTGCTCCGCAGTTAACTCACGTTCATCCCAGAAAATCAGATTACTAACCTCTGCATAAGGAAGAGCCTTCTGCACTTCTGTCAGCATATCATCCAGCTCTTGCTCAGTTCCTTCCGCGTTCATGATTTTGCGAACTAATACGACGAGGTGTTCCTGATTGGACATTACTGTACCTCCTGAATATTGAAATGGATTAAATGCATAAGGTGGTGCAGGCCCGTTTAGTCTAAAATAGGCTCACTCCATGGATCATATTTCACGAAAATGGGTAGCATTTTTGGTGCTAATGTGAGATGTAGCGCATCTGACTTTTGAGTCTGATAAGAAATGATATAGTCCCCAAAGTGCGGCTCATATTCAAAGTGTTCAAATGTGATCGTTTGATCTGGATATTTGACAGCTGCGTATAAAGTTGTAGCTCCTCTAGCCAGCAATTCCTTCACCAGAGGGATCTGAGCAGCGAGCAAAAATACAATCAGCACAATGATAGCGCGTTTCATGTGACGTTTAAGAAAACGAGTCAAAAACAAATCCCCCTATCTGATAACCATGCCTAAGCATTAGTCTATCATTGATAAGGGGAAAGTTCATGGTAAAAAAGGTCGTTGTTTATTCCATCGTAATAGCGATATTGCCGAACTGCTCGCCTTTTTCCAACCGTTCAAATGCCTGTGTCGTATTTTGCAGTGGATAGATACTGTCTACGACAGGACGAATCTCATGTTTTTCTACCCACTCCAACATCTGCATAAACTCTTCACGACTACCCATGGAGGTGCCAATCAAGCTGATTTGCGGGAAAAAGATCGAACGAATCGGCACATGCAAGTCATCGCCGGAGCTTGCACCAAACATCACAATTCGCCCGCCAGGTCGGATGACACTTTCGTATTTGGGGAACATCGCTTGTCCAATGCTGTCCAGAATGATATCTACAGGCTCATCACTATTCATCGTACTCTTCCAATCGGCGTGACTGTCCAAAGCTTGATATGCCCCGAGACGTAATGCCTCAGCTCGTTTAACCTCACTTCTGGATGTTACGGTAACCTTCGCTCCTGCAGCTAAAGCCATAAGTAGGGCATACGTAGCGACGCCACCTCCAATGCCAGGAATCAGAAGATGTTCGCCTGCTTTCAGCCCACCACGAGTGAACAGGGCTCGATAAGCCGTTAGCGCGGACAGTGATAACACACCAGCTTCGATCCAGGAGAGATGAGTAGGCTTGGGCAGCACGTTGCTTGCAGGCAGTGCGATATATTGTGCCAGCGTTCCATCCGAAGGACCGCCAACAATGCCCGGAACCACTGGCACATCTGCGGTATGTTCCCAGCCGAGCGTAGGATGGATAATTACCTCGTCACCTACGGAAATATGCTGCACACCTTCCCCAACCTCTACCACAATGCCTGCGCCGTCCGATCCGGGAATGAGAGAAGTGTCTTGAGACGTTCGATCTGACATAATGAAGAGATCACGATGATTAAGCCCGGCGGCGCGAAGCTCTATAACAACGTGGTCTTGTACTGCACCAGGCACCGTACAGGTTGAATATTGAAGACCTTCAAGGCCGCTATGACCCGAATGTATGATGGCGTTCATCGTTTTGGTTACGTTCATGAATGTTACCTCCCTGTATAATATAGGTTAAGTTGTCATCGTAGTGTTCTTGTGAAATAGATAGAAGACTCATTACGGTGTCATTGTACAGGCGAGATGGAAACACGTAAAATAAACAAAAATGAAGGTCAGTATCAAGAATAATGATAGATAAGAATACGTGAAGAAATGAAGAGCGTTTAGCCTGATGTACGACATCTCAATAGGGCGGAATGCTCTGATATAAAGACAAGCAGGTGAGAAGAAATGGATGCAGGGGATTTGAAAATATTCCAGGCGGTTGCCCGCGAAGGCAGTATCAGCAAAGCCGCAACCGCACTTAATTATGTGCAGTCCAACGTAACTACACGAATCAAACAACTGGAAGCCCAGTTGCAGGTGCCTCTGTTTCATCGCTCCAATCGGGGGATGTTACTCACTCCGGCAGGGGAGAATCTGCTAGGATATGCAGATCGAATATTGGAATTATTATCTGAAGCAGAGCAGGCTGCACAGGATGGAAGCCCACCAGCTGGCAATCTTCGTATAGGCTCAATCGAGACCGCAGCCTCCCGTTTCCTGACGCCACTACTGGCGGAGTATTGCGCCAGTTATCCAAATGTACATTATTCCCTTGTGACAGGGGGGACACACGAACTGAACCAGAAGGTTATCGAGCATGAATTACATGGTGCTCTGGTGTATGGCCCGGTCGATCATGCCAAACTCAATTATATGAAAATGTACGATGATGAACTGGTGCTGATCGTTAAACCGGGTGAACATGACATGTCTGTGTTACTCAGCAGACCGATGTTATTTTTTGAGGTTGGATGCACGCATCGAACTCAGGCGGAGGAATTTTTGAAAACCCAAGGGGTGCGTTCATTAAATGTCATGGAATATGGAACATTGGGCACGATTATCGATGGTGTTACTGCGGGTTTAGGCGCGTCCTTGCTGCCCCGTTCTTCGGTGGCTCAAGCAGCAGCCAGGGGTGAGGTAGACATTATATCACTGCCTGATCCGTATTCTCGTCTGGAAGTAGGATTTGTATATGCTCACGGTGAACATGTATCTAACGCGCTTCGGGCGTTGGTGGAGATCATGACCGTACCGGAATAATGAAAGGAGTGATTGATTATGTATAAACGTACAGGCACTCAAAAAGATAATGATGTAGAACAAAATAACAAAGTAACACTTGCGGATGCATTCGGTCAGGCGAAGTACATTGTAAGCGGGCATGGTAGCCGCAAAGTGAAAGTGCTACAGGAGGCGCTGGAGCAGGTGGATGGAGAGACGTTCAGTGACCACTATGGGAATGGCTCAATCATTGATGAGTTTCAGCAGGAAATGGCCACGGTGCTGGGTAAGGAATCAGCGGTGTTTTTCCCAAGTGGTACCATGGCACAGCAGATTGCCCTTCGTATCTGGTGTGACCGGGCAGGCATCAAGCGAGTTGCGTATCATCCGCTGTCTCACCTGGAGATTCATGAAGAAGATGGACTAAAGGAGCTGCATCAGATCGAAAGCATTTTGCTGGGCGAAGCGGATCGTTTGATTACACTTGATGATGTGAGAGGAATTAAGGAAAAATACGCCTGTTTGTTACTTGAGTTACCACAGCGAGAGATAGGTGGGCAATTGCCGGCTTATGAGGAACTGGAGGCGATCTCGGCATACTGCCGTGAGCACGGGATCAAGTTACATCTGGACGGAGCGCGCCTGTTTGAGATCACGCCTTATTACGAGAAAACACCAGCGGAGATCTGCGGTTTGTTTGATAGTGTGTACATCTCTTTTTACAAAGGCATTGGCGGCATTGCAGGTGCGATTCTGGCTGGGAATACGGATATGATGCAGGAATCCAAGGTATGGAAACGGCGGCATGGCGGTGATCTCATAGGGCTGTACCCTTATATTCTCAGCTCCCGGTATTATTACAATGAACGTGTTGGCAAAATGGGACATTATTACGAGCAGGCCAAGGAACTGGCCCCACTGTTTAATGCATGCCACGGGATTTGCACGGTTCCCGAAATTCCCGTGTCCAATATGTTTCACGTTCACTTTGCGCTCGCGGCTTCCGAGGTTGAACCCTTGCTCGTGCAGATGGCGCAGAAGTTTGATATCGCCATTACATCGTATCTGAACAAAACCGGAGGTAACAGTTGCTCATTCGAAGTGTCGACAGGGGATCGATACGATACGGTGCCGCAGGACAAGCTGCGAGCCGCATTAACTTGGCTCAGCGGGGAGTTGCAAAACAGATGAAATCCGTAGAACTAGACCCAATTCGAGATTTGTTGGTGCAGGCATATGGTACAACGATGGGGAGTGGCAGTAAACCTGAAACCGTGCAGGACATCGAGAGTTTCGAGCAAAAATACCAAGTGAAGCTTCCAGCGGTATATCGCGCGCTGCTGCTTGAATTTGGAGCATGTAACTTCGGTGATCCTGCCTTATATTCTGCCAAAGAGCTGGACTGGGCGTATCCTGAGTTTCTGGATGCATATCGAGAGTGCGAGCAAGAATACGACCTGCCCGGCGGGCTTCAGCTTTTCCCCATCGGCGGATTTGGTGAGGGCAGCATAGCCGTTCTGGATGAGATTTCTGGCAAAGTGATGATGCTCATTCATGACAGCGGGGAGGATGTTCCGTTAGTAGAGATCGAGTCTGATTTTTGTGCACTCATGACGATGCATGCAGAGTCTGCAATCTGGGTGGAGGAGCAGATGAAGTAACGGGGAGAGGGGAGGGGTATCAGGTGTAATGGATATTCGAAAGTTACGCTACTTTATCGCCGTGGCGGAGGAACTTCATTTCCATCGTGCGGCCGAAAGATTAAATATGACTCAGCCGCCGCTGAGTCAACAGATCCAAAATCTAGAAGAAGAACTAGGTGTTAAGCTGTTGGAACGTACGAAAAAGATGGTTAGGCTAACACCTGCGGGAGCCGTATTTCTAGATCAGGCAAGACTAATTTTGGCTCAGCTTGAACGATCTATCCATCTCACACAGAAGGTTGACCAAGGCATCGTTGGTCATATAACGGTAGCTTTTGTGGATTCGGCTTCAGGCAGTATGATGGTCGATATGCTAAGGCGATTTCGAGCAGCGTACCCACAGATCGAAATTACACTGCGTGAGATGACATCTTCTGAACAGCTGCAGGCACTGCAAGATGGACAGATCCATATTGGATTTTTACGATATCAGGAGCATACGCCAAATGTGTCTTTCCGGATCTTCCAGGAAGAAACGTTAATGGTGGTGGTTCCAGACGATCATCCTTTGGCAGAGCAGATTCAAGTGTCGATTACTGACTTGGCGGAAGAGGATTTTATTTTGTTCCCTAGCCATCTGGGCTCACCGTTTCATCGTCTCGTTCGGGAGTACTGCAGGGAGCATGGGGTAGAACCGCGAATTACGCAGGAAGCGATCCAGATGTATACGATTGTGAACCTCGTTGCTGCAGGCATGGGAGTTTCCATTGTTCCTTCTTCGGTGGAGGTGTTTCAGCGCAGAGGTGTGGTATTTTTACCTTTAATAGAAAAACCGCCCTCCGTACCCTTATACATGGCATGGCGGACGGACATGAATCAGGGTGTGATCACCCGTTTTATACACATGGACAAGAGCGACTAAACTACATTAACCCGTCAGGACAGGATTTCTCTCAATCCATTTTCCTAATATTTCATCAATTCGAGTGAGGATATCCTGATCCAGTTTTACACCGGAAGCTTTTACATTTTCCAGTACTTGTTCTGGCCCGGATGCCCCAATAATCACTGAGCTGACATAAGGATGATGAAGAACCCAGGCAACAGCGAGTTGAGGAAGAGTCAGACCTAGTTCCTTCGCTAGAGGAAGAAGCTGTTGTACAGCAGACAGCGCATCATCGTGCAACCAACGACCGGCGAGCTTGTTGAAGAATGGTTTCCCTGCTTGGGCTGCTGCCCGTGATCCGGGTGGAACTGCTGAATACGGAAGGTATTTACCCGATAGTATGCCTTGAGCGAGTGGAGACCATGTAATCTGTCCCAGACCTGCCTGTACACTTGCGGGCACAACTTCTTGCTCAATTACACGCCATAACATCGAATACTGCGGCTGACTCGCGATGAAAGGTACACGCAACTCTTTAGCTAGTGCGGAGCCTTGCTCAATCTGAGCAGCTGTCCATTCACTAACCCCAATATAATGAACCTTGCCTTGACGAACAAGATCAGCAAACGCAAGGAATGTCTCTTCCAGTGGGGTGTGTGGATCATAGCGGTGAGCATAATAGACATCGATATATTCCGTCTGCAATCGTTGTAATGAAGCACTGCAGGCTTCCATAATATGTTTGCGGGAAAGTCCTCTGTTATTGTGACCTGGACCGGTTGGATGACAGACTTTGGTGCATAGTTCAATACTCTCTCTTGGTACTCCCTTGAGAGCCTGCCCCAACACGGTTTCCGCCTTGGTATCCGAATATACGTCTGCCGTATCAAATGTCGTAATACCTGCCTCCAATGCAGCTTGGACACAAGCTTGTGC
>Ga0105246_10002572_pt1 | contig 10975 bp, 13 predicted proteins | sample KBSM64metaG_FD_99694 | JGI IMG/M metagenome (GOLD analysis project Ga0105246, IMG submission 99694) | Miscanthus rhizosphere microbial communities from Kellogg Biological Station, Michigan, USA - KBS M6-4 metaG | ecosystem: Host-associated > Plants > Roots > Rhizosphere > Soil | place...
CTAAAAAACTATTCTTCTTACATCGAGCACAACAGAAAGGAAAGATGATTGGAGATTATACACAGGCAGAAATAGGGTTTGCTCACTATAGAGATGAGAAAGTAAAAGAGCGAGTATTAAAAGCCGTAAGTTCAGCCTATGGCTCTTTGAGAAAGTGGAAAATCAACAGAAGTCAAGCAGTATTCCCAACAGAGAATGAAGACGGATACACCGTTATGGTACATAAAGATAGAAGTACATACGAAAATGACGCTAAAAAATACGAGTTAGAGATAGATGGATGTCAAGCAAATGATCGCAAGTTCAGAAAGGTAACAAACCTATCAAAACAACAACTGGAAGCACAAGCAAAACAGGATGAAATAGCAATAGAGAATGAGGAGATCAGAGGTAAAAAAGGAAAAAGGCGGAAGAAGTGACAGAAATAGAAATCTCAAAAATAGATATTTCGAAATGGGATGCTAGAAAATAAGAAGAGGAAGATGAGGATATAGAAACATTGATGGGATCAATAGAGAAAGACGGATTAATGAATCCTATACTGGTAACACCAAGAGAAGATCGCTATCTTTTACTGGCTGGGAGAAGGAGACTTAACGCCTCCAAACTCCTAGGCAGGACAGCCATCATGGCCGTGATCAAGCACGACATTAAAGATGAAGGTGACATCAGACGTTTAACCTTTGTGGGAAATCATGTTCGTAACGACTTAACACAAGAAGAGAAAGCGATCGGAATGTTAGAGGTATATCTTGGTGCTGGATATGCAGGAGATGAATCTTTGACATATTTGAAATGTCTTTATAACAATGGGTATAAAGTCGGCAGAACTGATTTTGAAGTCTTCAAGAGACAATTATGGCAGAAAGGTGTAGTATCAGTATCAATACCTCCTAAACAGTTTGTCACTATAGTTGAATCTATAGGATACAGTCCAAATACACAGTATCAATGGTTACAAATCGCGTATCAGATGGAAGGACAAGTTTTAAGCATGGCAGAAAAATACGGATTAAGAAGGGATCGCATGACACTCTTAACCCATTCACGACTTCGCAATCATCCAAAGGTACAGATGCGATTGGCAAAATTGATATCTCAAGCAGAGACAGATGAAGAGGCTAGAGTATTAGTTTATCAAGCAATAAACGATCTAGAAACTGGAGCATTATACAAAGTAGGAAATGGCTATCTCAGATCAGACATAAAACAGGATAAACTAAGCAAAGACATTGTTTTGCAACCAACGGAGCAATACCTAAAGATCGCCGGTACACTTCTCCGACTATTCAGTCAGATGACCGAAAGACCACTTACCAGGGGAGAATATGAATACACTCAGGAGATAGTTTCAAAAACTAAAAACTATAGACTTCGGATAGTAAAATCACTTAACAATGCAGAACTACGATCATTAAAACAAGACATGGAGATATTTGGAACATTAGTAGATGAGTTCCTAGACTTAGTTTCTAAGGAGAAGTCTGATAGAAAACGCAAAGAGGAGTTCCTAAAACGATGACAGTAGAAAATGAACCAGTACCAACAGAGTTCTATGACGAATTAGATAAATGTGTGGATCATCGTAACAAAAGCAGACAACATTTCGACAATGCAGTAGTGATCATACGGAATCTAGGCTATGGTGATTTTGAGATATCTTGTCTCTTGAGAGAATATTTACGTAACAAACTACCAGATCGAACATTAAGACGATATCTAGATGAATTCAAACCAAAAACAGATGAATCTTCTATATCAAATCAGCCTAAGGCAGAAAATGACGATAACAATGATACAGAACAAGAATCGGAAACTCCTACAGAGATAACAGTTACAACAGAAGGCTTACAACTTCCACATCCAGAACCGCCACCAGAAGGACAAGATGATTTTAAGGAATATCAAAAACAAGAGGAAGATCCAAAAGACCTAGAAATCTCATTCCTGAAGGAAAAAGTTAGCGAACTTGAGGAGGCACTAAAGAAAACCCAGCAGTTTACTCCGGCAACCCAGTTAGAACCTAAACCTTTCCTAGACGACGACATAGTAATAGAATACCTAAAGGAAAGAGCAAAGGAAACAGGCGAGATTATAGACTTTGGTAGGGTAGGCTCAGGCGCTCTAGTCCAACGTCTAGCACCATATAAGAATTCGTTTGGAGTGATAGAGTTGTTTGGCAGGATAGTCACGAAATGAAAAACGTAAACCAGCGTAGGAAATACAGCGACTTTAAGCAATTCAACGATTGTTGTTATACTGCATTACATGAAGCAAAGGATGAATTCAAAGAGTATTTAGGAGCCACAATGAAGACGGGTGGAGAAATAGATTTCATCAAGATGGATAGAGACGAGATACGAACAAGAGTGATAGACAGGAACCGGCGTAAACTAGAACGATTAGCGAAAAACGTAAAGACCGAGGAGTTAGTTTCCCGTTTACTGGGCAGGATCACTGCTCTTAAATCTCCTGAAGAGTCTAAATTACCAGATGGGTAAGTGTAGATTCGCTAAGGTTTGCAAGGGGTACAGGACCGACGCTTATACCTGTGCAACTGATACAGAAGCCTCCTTTTACTGCGGCTATTTCAGAGAACATCTAAAGTTTAGTCTAATAGCGGCTATGGATAAAATGTTAGATGGTTGCGACTTCGCAGACGTTAGTAAAGTTTGACCGATAGAACCCACGAACAGGCTAGACTCGCGGTGGAGTTATACCTCATAGGTAAAGGTTGTACGATAAAGAAACCAATACCATATTTCTATACCTCAGAATTCATTAAAAACAATCACCTTGGAACCACATCAAGACCAAACACTAGCCATACTTTCGATATAGAAACAGAGGAACACCTTATAGAGATAGATGACTACGGCAAACACTCGAAAAAGAATCAGAAGATTAACGACGGTATTGCTAATGAATTCGTAGCAAACTACCTGAGTTTAAGGCTATATCGCTTACAAAAAGAGGAAATAGTAGACTCTAAAGGACATCTACAACCTACGGCAGTAGAGTACCTAAAGAAAAACCTATTTTGACCTACTTCTGTCCCATATGCGGGGTACAAAACGCAAAGAACAATCCACCGCAAGACGGCTCAACCGGAGACATCGTTTTCAACTGTACCGAATGTCTGGCAGTAACAAGGTTCTATGTCCAGATACAACCACAGCGAACACTTGAGGAAGTTGAGCAGTTATTCCAGCAAACTGAACTTACAGATTCACAACGCGGAACCAAAAAAGGCCATAGTTCCCAAAGTAAGAAAAATTAAGTAAATGGTCTTGAGTTGTACAGGTAAATGTATACATCCAGAGTTTAAAGAAAGGTTCAAAGTTCTAAGGCAGTTGTCAGGTAAGATAAAGCACCAGTTGAGGCGGTTCTATCGTTTCTGTTCTCGCTGTGAGGTATTCCTTAAAGGGTTGGTAAGGTGTGAATGCTGTGGTCTCCAACTTAGAAAGAAACTAGGCTATGACCGAAGGGCAAAGTATGAGGAAAAGAACAGAGAAAAACGGAGAGGAAGGAACAACAAGAACAGGGAAAAGTATCTAGCCTACCAGCGGGCATATTACTATAGCCATAAAAAATGACTACTTTATTACAAGAGTTCGAGGAATGGCTAAAGAAACAGGAGTATGAATACAGTGATGACTATTGGACTGGAGCCATAGCCTCAGCACAACGGAAACTAGAAGAACTCAAGAAAAAACATAACATTAATGAATAATGAACTGGGACTACAAAAACTATAACTATTGTCTACGCTGTCATCTAAAGTACACCAAAGACGTTATGTTCTGCAAAGAATGCAACTGGAGAACAAGGAAGTTGTCACACCATAAAACAGGACAGAAAGAGTACATAAGATATTGAGCAAAAGCGTTATACCAATACCAAAATCATATAAAACTCACCGCTACTGCAGGCGATGTATGGAATGGTATAAGATTTCAGAAATAGGTTTGATAGACCGTTGTCAAAACTGTCATACAAAACTAAGGAAGAAAGCCCACGCTTCAACATGTAAGAGCGAGGAAGCAAGGGAAAAGAACAAGCAACGACAAAGGCTGATCAAGGCGGGGATATCTCTCTACTGATGCGCTGTAAACAATTCTGTCTCTCCTTTCCAAGGGTAGCATTAGGCTATAGCGACGGGAAAAAGTATTGTTCACATTGTAGGAAGTTTATGAAAATGCTGTCTACCTATTGCCCTTGCTGCGGCTACGCTTTCAGAACCCGACCACACGATAGACATCTCAGAGATAAACGGCTAACCTCTTGACCAAGTGTTTAAACTGTGGACATCATAGAGCATACCATCTAGACGATAGGAATAGAAAATATGTTCCCTGTTATGAAGAAAAAGATTGCGGCTGTAAACAATACCTATGTCTTAATGACGTGTATCCTTCTCCATAATGTCCTACGTCTGTCCTAACCCTACCTGTAGAAAGGTCAAATGCTATGAACACTGTAACCATTGCGGAGAAACGATATACTGGCGACCTCCCCTCCTAGACAAGGAGATAGCCTACAAAGGACCGAAGCCACTAAACCACGACGGCTCAACACATCGTTGTATGCTCGGCGGAGTCAAACAGTACAAAAAGATAACAGGAGACCCCATTATAGATAATTGCAACTATAACCAAGAATTGTATAATTTTTTAAAAACAAGTCGGTGGCACTATCAAACACTTAAGTAAAAGTATCCAAAATAAGAGATAAATGAAAGACTCAGATAAAGGATTTGTTGTCTTCTGTATAATAGCAGCAATTGGCTTCTCAATACTGGCAATGGCATGGAATATCGTTTTATTCCATAAGGTAGAGGCTCCAGGTAGTAGACGCTGGCCAGTAACTACCGGGATGAACCTACCCTTGGTAAACATCCTAGACGAGAACGGATATTATGCCTCCCTTTCCTGCAAGGTAACATCATTCAACAACGAAGCACATACCTACAACCTCTCGTGTAGCGACCCACCGGAGTACGTGACCGTAAGAGGACACTAACCCACTCCTTATTTTTTAATGAAGTGTGAGGATAAAGTCGCAGAAATAGCACTCCTAATGTTACAAGAGTCATTAACCCAGCCCGAACCCAACAGGACAGCACTTCGCTATTGCGCCAGATGGTTGATAAACGGAGTGCTTGAAATATGTTTCGAGTGTAGAAGACCCCTAACCAGAACCGACAACAACGAGTTAATTTGCTTCGGTTGTAATCGCCAACAATAACAAATGCCAACAATAAAAACAAAACCAAGAAGAAAAATCAGAGACGAGTTAGGCAATATATGGATAATACCAGATGAGTAAAGAAACAATCTTTATCCTCGTTGGCCTCGCTTTCGCAGGCTTTTTCTTCTGGTTTGCAGTTGCTTATCCTTACTCTCCTCCTAACGCTAACGCCACCCTTTGTAGCAGTATGATGTATTCAGACAACTGGACACTAGGTTATTTAAGAGAGATTGCTAAACTATGCAGTAATGGCGGCTAAGAAACAACTTCCAAAAACCAAACAATACGGCATCTATTCCGTAACCGAAGACTACCACCCAAACGGCTTATGGAAAGGCTATACGGTAGCAGCAACGGCTAGTGTAGGAAAGCAAGGAAAACTTTACCCTCGAACTGATGGGAGAGAAAACTATAGGGCTGAGCCAAAGAAAGAAGAGAAAGGCAGCAGCGATGATTTAGAGATATAGTCCCAAATGAAATTTGATTTTCTCTGTCCTTTCTGTAATAAACAGGTGATCTATTCTGTTTTTGAACGCCATGATGGGTACTACCACCCTGGTTGCTGGTTTCTTCAAGAATATTTTGAGGTAGGCAGGGAACGGGCTTTAAAACTATTCAAAGGACAGGACAACGCTATGATACTAACTCATAACCTCTTTAACCAAGAACTAGAGATATGATTTCCAGTGGAAATAAATAGATAGATATATCTTTATTGTATTGGGTACTAAAGGGTTTTTATATATATATAATATATACATAGTATATTGATAGAAATAAAAATAACAAAAGATATAAATTGATAGATATATCTATTTATTCCTAATGGGTAGACGTAGAGTAATCCACACCGATCCCTTAACTACAATCCACATAAGTTCCAAATCCTACGACTTCATAAGTTCACAGAAGAAACGAAACGAACCATTATACAAAACAGTCGAGAGGATTCTGGAACAATATTTTTTGATAGCAGACGAGTTGAGTATGATTCGTGACGTTTACCAAAAAACCTTAACCGACAAGTTAGAACTAGAGAAGCAGATTCAATTATGAGTTGGATTAACTACGAACAGATTAAACGAAAGGCTGAACTGTTACCAGAGGAACTCGTAACGGTAAGTGTAGCCGAAGTCCTAGCGTGGGAAGGGCTTTCAGTAATTTCGATAAGCAGTAACTACAAACACTCGAGACATCCAATTCTTAATGATATTTGTCCGGCTAGACATTCTGCAGGGTTCGATCTAGTAGTAGCCGATGAATGTAGACAAAAGATAGGCGTAGAGGTTAAAACTAAACTAACAATGAACTCTTTCCAGAACGCTCTAGGTCAATCATTGGTTTATCTTCATAACGGTGACGCAAAAAGCGCCATGATATTCGGTAGGAAGTTCCACGATGAAAAGACTTTCAAAAAGATAAGAGCCATAATGACCAACATAAACGAGCCAATTATCATAAGAACACTTGAAGCCATAGGACAGCATAGAACTAGACAGATTTGGTAAGAAGAACAAAGTTACCAACAGTCAAGAACAAACATTGTACTAACTGTAAAGGAATAATCATACACTCCTATGACTACTTCAACGGTATTTACAAATACAAATGCGGCAACTGTGGACAGGAAAGATATGAAAGCGGAGCCAAGTTCTCGGTACAATTCAAAGGCGCAAACGAGTTATGACAATAATGTACGTCTGGCTAGTCCACTACCCAACCTGTAAGGAGGGAATAAGACTGGAAACCAAGACCGAAGCAAAACAGGCCTATTCTAAACACATGAAGAAATGTACCGACGTTGAGAAACCCAGACTGGTAGAAGCAGTTTATATCGGAACTTAATGCTACTCCTAGGCAACTGTAACGACAAACTAAAAGAGATAAAGGATAACAGCATCGACCTTATCCTAACAGATCCACCCTACGGTATCGAGTTCATGGGAAAGGATTGGGATAAAGCCGTCGTTCCTACAGAAACCTGGAAGGAATGCTATCGTATCTTAAAGCAGGGAAAATTAGCCTTCATAATGTGTAGTCCAAGACAGGACGTCCTAAGCCGAATGATAGTAAACTTACAGGATGCAGGCTTTAGAACCAACTACACTTCTATTTATTGGACCTTCGCCCAAGGTTTTCCGAAAGCGGCTAACATTTCCAAGATGATAGATAAGAGAGGAGGAGTTGTTTATTCAGAAGAAACAAGAATACCGTTCGCTAATTATCTTAAACAGAAAATACAGGAAAGCGGATTAACCAATCTACAGATAAGAGAGAAAGCAGGTATTCCGTTAAAAGGCGGTGGTCCGATTTCCCAGTGGACAGGATTGACAGAGAGATCACAGCCAAAAGTACCAACTGTCGAGATGTATAAAAAACTAAAAGAGATTCTACAACTAGGCGATCAGTATGACAATTTCATAAAAGAAGAGCAAGAAAGGGAAGTGATAGGTACAAAGGTAAACATCATTACAGGATTCAGTCATGACAGAAAACAATCAGAATATAATATTACCAAACCAGCCACAGAAGCCGCTAAAGCAATGGAAGGTGCTTATGTCGGATTTCAACCCAAGCCGGCACTAGAAATCGTGCTAAAATTACAAAAACCGTTCAGCCCAGAAGGAGAGTTAACTATAATAACCTCACAATGTTTATGTTTAATACAATGTCTATCTGTCAACAGTGCGGTAAAGAATTCAAACCTACTCCAAACAGTAAGGGATTTTATTGCTCAAAATATTGCTATGGACAGAATCGTACAGGAAGCAATAGCCAGTATTGGAAAGGTGGGAGAGGAGTTCGTACAGACGGATATATTGAAATCTATATTGGGCGAGTTGATGGAAAAGCAAGATACGAATTGGAACACCGCCTTGTTATGGAAAAGTATCTTGGTCGGCCTCTTAGCGAAGGCGAACAAATTCACCACCGAAACCATAACCGAGCAGATAATCGAATTGAAAACCTTGAACTTATTACTCTCGCAGAGCATAACAAACGATATCATTCCCCAAGAAAAGATCAAACAAAATGGGAGCAGGTTAAATGCCTCAATTGTGGAAAACATTTTAGCAAACGTACTAATCAGACTGCTACCCATAAACAACACTACTGTTCACTCAAATGCTTCTCAACTAAATCAAGAGTTAGATGTCAAACCTGTAACAACGAGTTTAATGTCATTAGATGTCTTATCGGAAAAAGAAAATACTGCTCAATCAAATGTTACAACGCAAGTCGCAATAGTAGTATCCAAAGGAAAGACGTTATCATGGCTTGACAGTGTGAAGATTCCAGAGGGAGAGACAAAAAGATTCCCTGCAAATTTGTTAGTAAGCGATAATGTTCTTGATGACTACTCTCGTTATTTCTCGTTAGATCAATGGTGGGCTAAAACCTTCCCTTTTCTAATTGTTCCTAAACCTGCAAAGTCTGAGAAAGGAGAGTTTAACAGTCATCCAACAGTTAAGAGTCAGAAACTAATGTCCTACCTAATAACAATGGGAAGCAGAGAAGGCGACCTAGTCCTAGATCCCTTTTGTGGCTCAGGAACTACCCTACTAGCAGCCCACCACCTCCATAGAAAATACCTTGGGATTGAACTTAATCCAGAATACGCTCAAATAATAAAGAAAAGAATGCTAGAGGTACAGGCACAATTGAAACTCTCTATTTACCAATAAAGAAAAACTTATCTGCTACCTTTTCCCTAAACCAATTATGACTCAAGAACAGGTCCATAGACCATTTTTGATAGTAAAAAGAGTAGTAGAGGACGACGGATCACTCTGGGGAGTTGTTGCCAAGTCAGACAATCAGGAGAGCCGAATAGGTATAAGGGATATGCTAGGAATGGTACTAAACGGCGTAACCTTTCTAGTAGACTATAAGGGAGCAGACAAACCCGCAAGCCTACAGGTCATTCATAAGAAGGTTAAAGACGGCTTAATCTTTTACTTCAAGACAGTAGGCGATTCAACCAAGAAGAACAACTTCAAAGCCCTACCGGCCATGAAATACATCAGTTCAAAGAGGATAAAGGTTCTAAAATGAGTACAAAATTAAGGTTTACCGACAACCCAAAGTACCAAGTCAAACAATTTTCCTTAACTCAAGGATACGGAAGAATAGAAGGAGATTTTAAGATGCGAATGCCAAAAGATATGATTTTCCAAGAAGAAATTATTACTAAACTGGTTTTAATTGTTGGTGATTATGAATGGGTTATGGGTGACGTGTTTGTTTCTCCTAGATATTTCATTGAAGATATGGACGAAACTGTAGAATGTTTGTTCTCATGCACGAGATTCTACGTCAGGAAAATAGAGAAATGAAACTCTTACTAGTCGCTTTACTCACCCTTATTCTAGTATCTTCTACCGTATTATCTCATAACCTATTCGCTAAATCCAAGGACAGCAAAGCGAAGGACGCTATCATAAAGGCAATAGGCAAAAGCGTAGAAGGTAAATTTTCAACGATAAAACTAATCCAACTCAGTAAATCAAACGTCTCTGGTTATATAATCGCTTATAACACGACCAAAGCAACGCCAGTACCACCGCCACCAGTACCACCAAACCCGCCCCCAACTCCAACAGGTCCAACAACCAAAGTATGCCTAGTCGGAGATTTAAAAGGTTCTACTGTTCCCAACCTTATGAAGAACTGTAACCTAAAGATAGGACTAGGGGATCTCGGCTATGGTTCAGACCTTTCCTACTTCAAAGGCTTACACTTCGATAAATGTGTCGCAGGGAACCATGATACAAAAGAAGACGGGTCAAGTTCATTAGAGAGTGAAACTATTGCTTATTGTGGAGATCATTGGAGTCAGAAGATAGCCAACGGAACGACGTTATTGATTGGGATAAATACCAATGGAGATTCTACCTCCCAAAAGACTTTCGTCCAATCTGCTATATCACAGAACCCGAAAGTAAAAACGATAGTGATAATGAGTCACAAAGGAGGGCACGTTCCGCCGAATTCACACCACCCAGCAGAAGCCGCAAATCTCTACGCCCAACTAGAGTCAATTATACCTGCAAACGTTCACCTGTATGAAGTCTACGGTCACAATCATGTTTCTAGTAGCGCACCGAGCAAAAACTGGTATCAGGCAGGAGCAGGAGGAAAGAGTTTCTATACATGTGGAATTGATAGTGTTTGGACTTATTGCGATAACAAAACCCTCCAATATCTAGAACTTACAGTAGACAACAACAACGGCAACATAGCAGCCAAGTTCGTTAAATAATGTTATGCAAATACTGTAAAAGAAAAACAGAACTAGAAGTCTGTGAGAAATGCAACTGGAGGGCGATGGTAGACGCAACCACTACAACTAGACGCTAAAGATTCACTAGGCCTCAAGAAAAACGGAATCTATGAGCCCGTAGAGACAGCGCTAATCAAATACCTGTTAAAGCCCAACGACATCTGTCTAGATATAGGAGCCCATATAGGCTATTTCACTTTATTAATGGCTAAACTATGTAGATTGGTTTATGCATTTGAAGCATCACCAACTAACTTTAAAGTATTACAAAAAAATATCAAACTAAGCAAATTAGATAATGTCGAAGCCTTTCAAGATATTATAAATGAAGATGGAGAAGCCGGATTATTGTACCATTGTGATCAAAACAGTGGTATGCATAGAATCTATAAGTCTAATTTCTGTAATAAAAAGCCGATATCAGTTCGTGGTTTCAATATC
>Ga0105246_10002573_pt1 | contig 10975 bp, 5 predicted proteins | sample KBSM64metaG_FD_99694 | JGI IMG/M metagenome (GOLD analysis project Ga0105246, IMG submission 99694) | Miscanthus rhizosphere microbial communities from Kellogg Biological Station, Michigan, USA - KBS M6-4 metaG | ecosystem: Host-associated > Plants > Roots > Rhizosphere > Soil | place: Michigan...
CGCGATCTGGCCGCCGGTCTCGTCGACTGCGCGGTCGCGGTCGAGCCCTTTGGAGAGGGCTACGGCCGGATGGGGGGTCTTCGCCCAGGCGATCAGCTGAGGCACCGGCGCGGGAGAGAAGCCGTAGAAATTGGGCTGGCTGTCGGGGCTCGTCAACTGGATGACCTTGAGCCCGTTGATACCGTCGGCGACGTAGGCGAACAGCGAAGCGTTGGTCGAGCCGACGATCACGTCCTCGGCATCGCTCAGCTTTCCGCCGAACGATTCCCGCATATAGACTTTCGGTTGCGCCGGGTTGGTCACGTTGACGATCACCAGCCCGTCCGCCTTGGCGGCGACATAGGCGTAAGTACGCGCCAGATAGACCCGCCGTGCATCGGCCAACGGCACCGTGCCTGACGGCACCTGTACCGGATCGCGCAAGTTGGTCACGTCGAACAGCTTGAGGCCTTCGCGGTCGGTCACCCACAGGTAACGGAACTGGATCGCGCTCGCCCGTGCGTCCAACAGCGGTCGCACCGAGGCGAGCTTCGGATGGAGCGGATCGGCCAGGTCGACCACGACCAGGCCTTTGTCGGCCGCGATGTAGGCGACCTCGCCCGCGAGGACGACGTGGCGGGCGCCGTTCAACACGCCGTCGGGGTTCCAGGTTACTGCCCGCGTCAGCTTGTTGTTGCGAAACTCGCGGTCGGCCAAAGTATCGACGTCGACAAGGATCAGGCCCTCTACCGAGTCGGTGATCGCCGCGTAGTGGTAGATCGGCAGGAAGTCCTGCTCATGGTTGGCTGCGCGCATTTCGGCCGTGTTGCGCGTCGGGGCGATCGCCTGGTCGGTCGGCAGGGCGACGCAGGTCGCGTTCCGGCTCGCCACGTGGGTGTCATGGCCGAGCGGCGAGAACGGGCCCGTGAGGACCTTTTCCGACACCCCCTTGTTGGCGATCGAGGCCACGTCGTAAACTTCGAACCCGCCCTTCCCTTGCGCGACGAACATGTATTCGCCGCGCAGTTGCAGGCAGCCCACCCGGTCGCCTGTGCTTTCGACGATGTTCTCGAACCGCTCGAGCGGGTGGGTCTCGCCCGAGACCTTGCGGTCGAGCGTCTCCCCGCGGGTCCAGTTCTTCAGCTCGCGACCGTTGTCTTCCACGAACTGGCGGTAATAGTCGGGGTAAGCGTATTTATGGAGGTACGAGCCCAGCACCGCCTGCGGTTCGTCCCACTCGGTAACGCGCACCGCCTCGAATCCGCCGTCAAGCCCGGTCCAGGCGTTCAGCCCGACGAAGTTGACGTAGTTCGTCCCCAGTAGCAGCAGTTGCGCCATGATCGCGTTGTTGTCGTCCTTGGCCGAGAGGTGGCAATCGGAGCAGGTTTTGGTCTCGGTCGTCCGGACCGTGTGCGGGAAGTGGGGCGCGAATGCCTGGCTGGAGAAGCCGATTGCGCTGATCGGCGGCTGTTGGACGTAGATCCGCTCGCGGTTGACGTTCGTGGATGACAACACGAGCGCGGAACTGCTGCGGACGGGCGCGATCTCATTGCCCTTGGTGTTCTGGTGGACCCCGAGCTGGAACATGTCCTCGCGCGCGACTTGCGGGTTGTAGGTCGCAAAGTTGCGGGTCTCCTCTCCTTCGTAATGGCGGCTGCTTGTCTTCCAGTTGGCTTCGATCGGCAGGTGGCACCCGCCGCAACTCGTCGTCCAGGAGAGGTGGCAGGTGAAGCAGGCCATCTCGCTGTCCTTGTGCGCTCGATCTCCCAGCGCGACGCCGAGGCCGAAGCCGAACTTGCCGTCTTCCGCGCCCGACTTGCTCATCAGCTTGGCGCGGGCCGCCTTGGCGTTGAAATGCGGGTTCTCCGGATCGACGCTGTCCTTGACCAGGCTCACCCGCCATTCGAGCTTGGGATCGACGATCGAGCGCTGGATCAGCTGTTTGCGGCCCATGCTGTCATAGGTCCATTCGAAGCGCCGCTGGCCGTCCGGATTGCGCAGAAGGGCCAGATCGTGGCCCTTCGGAGGCGCGGCCGGCCCGCTGGTGCGCAGCGTGGGATAGGCATCGACGCTGCCATGGCAGTCCTTGCAGCCGATCTCGATCGCGCTGGCCACCTCGCTCATGATCAAGCCGCTGCCGTGGCTGTCCTGCTGGAAGTGGCAGTCGGCACATTGCATGCCTTTCTCGGCATGGATGTCCATCAGGTGGACGGCCTTGCCCGGATTGACCCCGGGCGGCACGAACGCGCCCTCACCCTTCTTGCGCCACTTCTCAGGGTCGTCGGGGCTGACGATCTTGCCCTCGGCGTCGAGCAGGTTGCCTTCGCGGTCGCGCTTGAACACCCCGCGGAAGTTCCATCCGTGACCGTGGTAATCCGCGAACTGCGTGTCCTTGAGCTGCGGGTTCAGATCGTGGACGTTGCGCAGGAAATCGAGATCGGCCCAGTTGCCCTTCGGCGCCGCACCTTCGGGGTTGCGGTCGAGCACATCGAGCCGCTCCTTCGCGGTCGGGTATTTCTGCTGCTTGGGCCACATCGTCGGCGCGTCGGCCTCGTAATCCCACATCGTGTTGCCCAGGAACGAATTCAGGAAGATGTTCGGCTGGTGCATGTGGCAGGTCATGCACTGCGCGGTCGGGATCGCGCGAGTGAAGACGTGCTGCAGCGGGTGGCCGCTCTCGCCGCCCGGCTTGCCCGGCTCGCGCAGCGCCCCGTGCCCCTCGGCAATCGTCGGGTCGACCGTGATCGTCTGCCCGTCGCGGCCGTATTGCGCGTACGTCAGGCTCTCGCGCGGCTCGCGGCTGTTGGCATAGACCACATGGCATCCGGAGCAGCCCGAATGGCGATAGTCGCCCGGCTGGTCGTTGGTGCCCATAAACCACATGTACGGATCGTTGAGCCGCGTCTTGTGCAGGTTGAGCACCGCGATGGCCACTCGCAGTCCCGTCCCGGGCCCGCGGTTCGATTGCTTGAGATCGGGTCGGCCGGGCTCCTCCAGCTTCTGGATGCTGCCGCTCAAGTTGGGCAGGCCAACCTCGGCGAAAGCGGACCCGTTCGTGCGCCCGCCCTGCTCGAACACGCGGAACACATCCGACGGCGGAACCACTTGCCATGTCGGCAGCGGATAGAGCTCGGCCAGGGCACCGCGCGCCTTTTGCTTGTCGGTCACGGTGCCGGGCGGATCGCCGGGGCTGACGACCTTGGCGGGCTCGCCCTCGCGCGTGTAGGCCTCGCCGAGCGCGGGGGTCTTGAACGGCAGGATGCCGTTGTTGTACGCGGCGGCCGCCCAGAACATCGCCGCGTTGGACATCAAAGAGCGCTCCGCCGCCTCGATCTGCTCGACGTGGCAGGCGCCGCAGGCCTCGCGCGCGACGCGATAATCGCTCGGGTTGACGAAGCGGACGAACTCCGGCGCTTCGCGATTGAGCAGGGTGTAGCTCTGCTTCGGGTTGGCCGAATCCGGATAATGCCAGCTCTTGGGATAGCGCGGCAGCACGTGCGCCCGGTCGCGCGCGAAGACATAGTCCGGGTGCTCATAAGAAAGGTTGGCATTACCGACCACGCTGGCATCGCCGCCGTGACAATCGGTGCAGCCGAGCCGGACAGCCGGTGAGAGGTGCATGGTCGGCGCGTCGCTCGCCGTGTGGCACGACACGCAGCCGGAGGATTTGGCGTCCGCCTGGACCGCGGTTTGCGTTTCGGGCGCGGAGGGAGCGGTGACGTAATGCCGTTCGACCTCCTTCTCGCCCTCGGCAGCGCTCAGCTGGGACGAACCGCCGATCGCGAAGGCCAACAGCAACACCAGAAGCGCGAGGAGATTGCGGCCGCCCATCAGTAGCTCAGGATCACGTTGGCGAGGATCGACGCATAGACCCTGTGCCGGGCCACGTTGTCGAATAGGTCACGGAATCCGCCGCCGGCGACGAGGGCCGCGCCCGAAAGTCGGGCGACGATGTTCTGCGTCGCCTTGGGCCGCCAGATCGCCGCGGCCGACAGGTCCCAACCGATATCGCGCGGGATGCTGCCTTCGTTGCGCAGCGCCTGGAGCACGGCGGTGCTCGCGAACCACAAGTGGTTGGCGTTGGCCGAGACCCGCAGCTGGGGCAGCACGTCGAAATCCGCCCCCGCCCCACCGAGGATCAGGCCGGGATTATTGAAGTTGGACTGCCCTTCATCCTTCGACGAGCGCAAGTCGTTGAGGATCCCGTTGCGGCCATTAAGAAATATCTGCCGCCCGCCGCCGGCGAAGGGGATCGACTGGCGAATCCAGTAGCTCGTGTCGGCCCCGGCAAAGATCGGGTTCTCGACGATTGCGTCGAAGCCGCTCTCGGTGTTGTCATAGGGGCGGTGGTCGCCGCTGGCGTAAGCGCCCGACAGGCGGAAGCGCATCCAGTCCTTGTCATAGCTCAGCTCTGCCGCGGCGAAGAACGCGCGGATCACCGCCGTCTTCGTCGTGAAGATGCTGTAGCGGTCCTGGCCGAAGGCGCCATAGGCGCTGGCGGTCAGGTTCAGCCGGCCGACGTGCCCGTCCGCATTGTAGCCGACGTAGACGACGTCGTAGTTGCGCGGGCGCAGATTGCCCAGCAGTGCCGGCCGCACCGGGAAGCCATTGTCGTCGATGTGGATCTCGTTGCCTTCGCGGTTGCGGTTGTAGGCCACCGTCAGCTGGCTCGTCAGCGCCGGGATCAGGAAATCCTGGCGATAGACGTTGGCGATGAACACCCAGTCGTCACGCGGGCGCTGAAGGACCGCGTTGAGGCCACTGTTGGTGTCCTTCTCAAGCCGCCAGAACGCCGCCAGGTTGTACTGGAAGCGGTTGTCGTCGCGGTTGCCGAACAGGCGCACGCCGAGTTGCTGGTCGTTGAACAGGAACCCGCGGAAATCGGACTGGAACGGCTGGATGCCGACGCGGATCGAATCGAAGTCGTAGCGCGCGGAGACGTTGCGCAGGTGGTAGTCGACGAACGCTTCCTGGACTCCGAGGAAATGATCGAACCGGTGCGTCGGCCGCGACGGCCGCACGTCGAGGATCCGCCGTTCGGGCACGTCGGCGTAGTTGATATTGAACGCCAGGCTCACCCGGTATTCGATTTCGGGCGGCTTGAACGCGGTGCTGCCCTTCGTCAGCGCGGCGCCGACGATGAAGGTCTGCGAGGCGACATAGCTCGCATCCTTGCCGAACACGTCGAGACTTTGCGGCCGCGCGGTGGTCTGCACGCCGACCGGGATGGGAAAGGTCCGCGGCTCCAGCACGCTGTCGCTGACGCCGCTGAGCGTGAAGAACCAGTCGTCGCCGCGGATCGGCAGCCACGGAACTTTGGCGCGGTCGATCGGCCGGTCGCCCTTGAGGGTGTTCTGGTGGTACGGATCGTACCAGTGCTCGGTGACGAGACCCAGAGACTGGATCAGGCGCCAGCGGTCGGGAATCGGGATCTGGTCGGTCGGGAAAGCCGAGGGTGGCGGCGCGCGGATGGCGCCGGGATTGTCCTGCGTGACCGGCTCGGGCAGCGGCGGGACGTAACCGGGCCTGCGGCGGCCCTCGATCACCCCCGGATCAACCGGAGGCGGAGCGTTATCCTGATCGGGAGCTTCCGCCTGCTCCCCGGCCTGGGGCGGTTCGGCCACGGCCGGCTGGGCCTGCAACGACAATGCTAGCGCGGGCAGCAATGTCAGCGTCGCAGTCATTCGGGACCCCCTTCCCCGTTGGCGAACCTGCGGAAAAAGCGCCCCGAAAGCAATTGCCATCTTCCACTGGCGCGCCCCCATGCGAGAATGTTACACATCGCCGGCGAGCTGCCGCGCAGGTTCGAAAGGGGGGTCGATGCGAGGCTTTTTGAGGCCCATGCCGGTTGCCGGTTCGACGGCTGCCATCGCCGCGGCATTGCTGTTCGTGCCGGGCGCGCCCAATCTCGCCGCCGACCACCTCGATCCGCCCACTAGAACCGATCTCGCGGTCGACCCCACGCCCGACATGCCGGCCGACATCGCCGACATCTTCGCCTGGTATGCCGGTGACACGGTGCGCGTGATCGTGACCTTCGGCGGCCCCAACGATCCGAACCGGCCCGCTTCGTTCGATCGGGACGTGCTCTACCGGATCATGATCTCCACCGCGGCGCCCGCCGACACGCCCGAAGTCGTCATCCGCGCGCGGTTCGGGCGGGGCAAGAACCCGAACGAGTGGGGCGTCCGCTTCGAAGGTGTGCCCGGCGTCACCGGCGCCATCGAAGGGCCGGTCGAGACGACCCTGGTCAAGGACGGGGTCAAGGCGCGCGCCGGCTTGTTTGACGAACCATTCTTTTTCGACCTCCAGGGCTTCCGCGAAAGCCGCTCGATGGGCAGGATCCGGTTCGACAACCGCCGCAATTTCTTCGATGGCAACAACGATACCGCCCTGGTGCTGGAGATTCCCAAGGACCGGTTCGCCAACGCGACGACGCCCTTGGGATTCTGGATCACGACCTCGCGCATCGGGGGGCAGTTGTGATGGCCCGCGCGCTTCGCATCGCGGCGATGGCCGGGCCGATCCTGCTGGGTGCCTGCGGCGGCGGAGGCAGTCCGCCACCGACACCGACACCCACCCCCGCGCCGACTGCTACCGCCACGCCGGTCAGCTATCAGGTCGAAAACTGCTTCACCCAGACCCTCCCGGGCACCGGTGGCCAATCGATGCGCTCGATGATCGTGCCCGACACGCTCAAGCTCGATCTCAATCGCCCCTCGGGCTTTCCCAACGGCCGTGATCTCGACGATCCGGTGATCGACATCACCCTGGCCTACCTGTTTCTCGATTTCAGCGTCAGCGGGCAAAGCCCGATGACTTTCGCCAACCTGCCGCTCAACCCGCCGCGCAACGACAAGCCATTCAGCGACACTTTCCCGTTCCTCGCGCCGCCGCAAGGAACTCCGCAGTTCGCCGCGACGACGGGCACCAGCTTCGATTTCCGCACCGATCCGGACTCGGCCTACACCTCCGTCGACCGCATGGGCATGCCGGCCATCGCGACCGCCCTAATCGGATCCTCGCTCAAGACTACGTACAACGATGCCAACCCGACCGCCGACGCAGCGGGACAGTTCGGCGCCGACCAGACTCTCCAGCTGACTCACCTGATGGACGCCATCGGCGACGATCTGACCGATCTCGGCCTGAAGATCTGCGCACGGACATCGTGAGCGGCGCGGCGGTCGCACCGCGCCCGCCCTTGCGCATCCGGCCGTGGTTGCTGGCTGGCGCGCTGGCCGTCACGGCGGCGATTGCGGGCGACTATATATATTCGCTTCGCCAGACCGAAGCCGGTGCGACGGCCGTTCCGCTCGACCCCGCTGAGCTTCATCCGGGCTTCGGGCCGGAGAATTACGACGAGGCGTTGGTCCGTGCCGACCAAGGCGTCGAAACAATGCGCAACCGGGTCGCGCGCCACCGAGATGAGTGGCTGCACATGGAAGGCCTCGCCCGCGCGCTGTTCGGGCGCTACCGCCTGACCGCGGGCGCCGCCGACCTGGCCGAGGCCGATCGAGTGCTGGACCGCGCGCTGGCCGCGGCGCCCTGGCCGGCGGGCCCAGCGCTATCGCGTGCCGCCGTCTCGCTGGCGAAGCACGACCTCGTCGGAGCTGAGGGCGCGCTCCGGCGGCTCGATGCCTCGGCCGTGCCTCCACCGATCGAGGAGAAGGTCGAAGCGCAGTCGATCCGCTGCGAAATCGCCTTCGAACGGGGCCGCCTGGTCGATGCCGAAAAACTCTGCGCCGCGGGAAATGACCTCAGCCTCGCGCTGCGCGGGGCGAACATTGCCGCCAAAACCGGGCATTTGACGGAGGCCGCCGGGACGATCGAGACGCTGTTGCGCACCCCGCGGCTGCCGCGCTCCACCCTGGCGATGCTGGCACTGCAGCGCGCTTCGGTGGCGCTGGCGGCTGGCGACTGGCAGGGCTCGGGCCGCTGGGCGCGCGCGGCCGAACGGGTCTTTCCGGGCTACTGGCTGAGCCAGGCCTACGTCGCGCAACAGTTTGCGCTCGAAGGCAATCTGACCGAAGCGCGCCGCCGCTATGCCGCCCTGGCCGCGCGAACCGGCGATCCCGACGTGCTCGACGCCCTCGCCTGGCTGACAGACTCGGAGGGGCGCCCGGCTGAGGCGCGCGAGTGGGCGGCGAAAGCTGGCACCGCCTGGCAGGCACGCCAGCGGCTCGTGCCGAACGCCTATGCGTCCCATTACGCCGAGCACCTGCTGCTCTACGGCGACCGCCGCGAGGCGCTGGCGCTGGCCGAGGCCGATTACCGCCGCCGTCCCTTCGCGACGACGATCGCCCATTATGCCTTCGCGCTGTGGCGCAACGAACAGCCGGAACGCGCCGTGGCGGTGGTTCGCCATGGCGAGGCCGCGGGCTTCCTCACCGCCGACATGAAGCTGACCGAGGCGCTGGCGCTCAGCGGGTTAGGTCGCGCGGACGAAGCCGACGCGGCACTGACCGAGGCGCGGCGGCTCAACCCGCGGATCGACGATCCGCGTGCGCAGTTCGTCGCCTTCCAGCAGGACTGATCCTTTAGAGCCCTTGGCAGACGTTCTGCTGGCTCGTGTCGAGGAACGGCGCGAACGGGCAGTTGACGTAGCGCAGGCGCACACCCGCACCGACGTCGAACACCAGGGTGTCCGCGCGCATCGCCGGCGCCGCGTTGCCGATAGAGCCCACTCGCACGCCGCCGTTGTGGGCGCCGAGGAAGCTGATCATGTCGTCCTGATCGATGCCGTCGCCCGACACGCCGATCGCACCGACGAGAGTGCCCCCGCGATAGATCGGCACCCCGCCGGAGAAAATCTGCATCCCGTTGGCCAACCGCCGCTGCCCGGTCGGCGCCGGCGGCACTAGCGTGCATTGCTGGGCGGTGTCGGAGAACGGCAGGCCTTCAACATAGAGCGCGTGCTGCAGCAGGTTCGACTTGACCAGCGCGACCTGCAGCCCGGTGGCAAACGGGCTGAAGTCTTCGATTGGACGACCGAACGGGCCGGGCGGACGGCTGGCTTCGCCGTCGGGGAAATGCGGCCGCGATAGATTGCCGATCGAACGCGCGCCGAACGCAGTCTTGCCGGTGAACACGGCCGGATCGCCGAAGAAATCGCGCGCCCGCTGGAGGAAATCGGGAATTTCCGCGTCGACATCGTCCTGTAATTGCTGCGCGGCGACCGGGTTGGAGAAGAACGCTACTGTCCGCGCCTTTTGCAGCGAGACGTCGGTGCCGAACACAGGGGCGTCGGGAGCGCGGACCAGGCCGAGCACCGCGCCGAAGGTGTCGACCACACTGATCGTTACTTGCGCGCGGCTGTCGAGCGGGCGGCGGATCTGCCCCCGCGCCCGGCTCATCACGCGGTAGGCTTCCTCGAGCAAGGCACGCGCCTCGGCCGCAGTCAGCGGCTGGGCAATCGCCGCGGCGTCGGTTCCCGCGCGGATGGGATAGCGGTCGTTGCCTTGCCCGTCGCTCAGAACGAAGGCATCGGGGAAAGCGAACTCGGCCGGCGTGGCGGTGCGATAGCCGCTCGCCTCGGTGCCGTAGGGGGTACCGGCAATGATCGCGCCGCTGGAATAACCCCGCACCGCAACGAGGAACCCCAGCGTGCTTATGGCCGCGTAGTCGCCCTGCAGAGGATGCAGGTTTTCGGCGCGGACGTCGCTGAAGCGCAAGGTCGTGCCGTCGACGGCGATCTTGTCGGCGGTGATCGCGTCGGGCGGGGCGAAACCCTGCATGCCGGCTAGCGCGATCGCCTCCTCGGCATCGTCGTTGATGTCGAAAACATTGCTGTCGAACGCGTAATCCCCGTCGCCCATCACACCGATGCCGCCGACGAGAACGCCGTTCTTGTACAGCGGGAACCCGCCAGGGTCCGCCGCGAGCCCGAGCGGGGAGCGTTTCGGACCGATCTTGGCATCGAGCGCCAGGCCCGCCTCATAACGCGTGTTGAGGTCCGAGCACGGCAACTGACTGAACTGCACCCCCGACAGGGGGCCGCTCTCGAGGCCGACCGTCGCCGGCCCGGGCGGAAAGTTCTGCTGCACGATCATGCTGGCGGTGCGCGTTGAAAAGGCGTTTCCGCCGCTCGAAAGGTACGCGCCGGTGACCGCTTTGGAGATCGCGCCCATCACCGCTTCGACTTCCTGCCCCTGCAGGTCGACGTCGGTGTTGTTGAGCCCGCCCGTCGCGGTCAACCGGCTGATCAGCATACGGTTGCGCGCGCCGGTCATCTGGAACACGGCGAGCACGTTGCCGACGCGGTCGGTGACCGCGATGATCGCCGGCAGGCCGCGCGCCTTGGCCTCACCGACTGCTTGCGCGATGATCCGCTGCACCTCGGCCGTCGTCAGCGCTTCGAGCGCCGGCGCCGTATAAACCGCGCTGGGCGCCGGGGCCGGAGCCGGCGCGGGGCTCGGCGCCGGTGTTCCTCCGCTCGACCCGCCGCCACCGCAACTCGCCAACAGCAGCGCCGCACCGCTGAGAAGCGCGATACCCCTTCGCGCACGCATTAGCGCAGCGCCCCGATGCTGCGCGCTGCTTTGCCGAGAGCGGCGCGGAACTCGGCCGGGTCATAGCTCGCCGGGCTGCGCACGGCAGCGTAGGCCCGGTTGATGTCCGCCCGGATGCCGGCGGCGGCGCCCACCGTGACCGGCCCCTCGCGAACCAGCGCGTTGAGCAATGTGTCGATCGCCATCACGCCCTGCACCGAGCCCTCATAATCCGTGAAGCGCGGGGAGAGGGCAGGGCCGGCAATGCTGTCGACCATCGCAAAGGCGGTATCGCCATTGCCATTGGTCCCGGAAAGCGCCGAGGCCAGCGCAGTCGCAGTCGACGCGAGGCGACTCCCGGCAGCCACCGCAGCTCCGCGATCCCGCGCCAGCGCCGCGTGGAAGGCGCGGCTGTCGCTGTCGAGCCGGGCTGCCATGCCCGGTGCGGCCACCTTGGCGGCGGCGGCGAGCAGGATCATGTTCTCGTCGTTGAAGGGCGGCATGCC
>Ga0105246_10002574_pt1 | contig 10974 bp, 8 predicted proteins | sample KBSM64metaG_FD_99694 | JGI IMG/M metagenome (GOLD analysis project Ga0105246, IMG submission 99694) | Miscanthus rhizosphere microbial communities from Kellogg Biological Station, Michigan, USA - KBS M6-4 metaG | ecosystem: Host-associated > Plants > Roots > Rhizosphere > Soil | place: Michigan...
GAATCCCATCGATCGACGCCCCGCAGTAGTGTATTGACGTTGAGATCCAAGGGTATGTGATAAAGCTTGTAGCGCCCTTTGGCCTTCGCGTGCCGCATGAAGGCGAAGCAGTCCTCGACGTGTTCGACTACATCCATCATCAGTACAAGATCGAACCGGCGAGGGTCCGCGAATGCGTCTCCCAGAACAAACTCGCACGTTGCGTTGGCGAATGAGAGGCTCAAGGCATGCGCCTGCGGGCTCACTTCGTATCCGACCAGGGTGACGCCACTGGGAAGCGCACTTTGCAACTCATGCAGCACTGCGCCCGCCCCGGCGCCGATGTCGCACACGCTTCGGATGGAGATCTCCGGATGATCCTCCAGCATCTTCAGAATTTGCCGCGTTTTGAACGGCGCGTCTTCCACATGCCAGGTCCCACCGGTTCTGTCCAGATAGGAGCCGTCCGTGTAGCATGGCGCGACGCTGGGGTCGCGAGGTTGTTGAGTGACGAACATATACTCGATCCAGATCAGTTCTTGACCGGGGCAGGTTGATCCCGTAGCGTGAGCCGGGAGAGTCTCAACCGAGAGGCGACTTCGCGCAGGTAGGTCCGATCGCGTGCCGAAAGAGCTCCGAACCAGGCGGCTACGCACCACACCGCGGCGAAAACGACCAATGCCAGGAACCACGCCCCCAGGGACACAGGCGGCATCATGATCAGGAATGTTGTGATGATTCCGAGCGGTACGCTACAAACCAGCACCGGCAGTAAAGAAATCCGGGCCAGCATCACGGGACTCGCCTCCACCGAGCGCAGACACTCGCGCCAGGTGAAAGGGGCAATGGCCAGGCTGGCAACTAGCGTCCCGAGCAGAACGCCTTCGGGTCCCATCCGGCGTCCCAACACCAAGGACCCAATGAGTTTTGCGCAGCCCTCGAGAAAACAGATGCGGGCCAGAAATTTCGCCCGGCCGATCGCCATCAGGAACTGAATCTGCACATTCTCCAGAACGCACCACGGCACGAGAATGGCGAGGTACACGGTGATCGAATCGCCCGCATACCGTTCCGGCCCAACCCAAATCCCAACCAGCACCCGGTTAAAAGCCAGGATTCCCAGGCTCAGCGCAGCCGCCAGAAGCAAGCTGTATCCGCAGATGCGGTAGTACGCACTACGGGCTCCACGCCAATCGCCTCTCGCCAGCAGTTCGTTCAAAGCAGGGACCGAGTTATTCATCAGACGCAGGATCATCGCCCAGGCCTGCTGCGCCGGAACCACAGTCGCGAAGTAGGCCGCGGCCACCACCGGCCCATACAGATACGACACGAAAATGCTGTCGGAATAGAACGTCAGATAATACAGGAGATTGAAAAACAGCGCGTGCCCGGAGAATGACAGCATCTCTCTGAACAAGCCTGCATCGGGCGCCGGGAACTGTTTGACGCCGCCCACCTGGGAGCGCAGGTATGCCCTCCGCTGGAGGATCAGCGTGGCGGCCTCACCCAGGATGTTCCCCGCGATCAGGCCGAGAAAGCCTCCACCGGCGAGGGCGAAAAGAATGGAAGCACCAATTCTGCAGGCGGTTCCGAAGGTGATCAGCAGGTTGTAGGTGGCCATTCTCTGGCAGCCGATCAATCCCAGGGGATACACCATGAGCGGAATGCGCAGGAGGCCCCAAAGCGCGATCGCGAAGAATGCGAGACGAGCCTGATCCGCCAGAGCGCCCTCCAGCGACAGAAGCCGCGGTGCCTGTGGCGCCAGCAGCGCCGCAACCAGCGCGTACGGCACGCTGATGTAAACGTAAAACCTCCGTGCGGCGCTCAGTGCGTGTGCGAAGGCAGCGCCGCCATCCTCTGAACCATAGGCTCGCGCCAGAAACCGACTCCCCGCCACACCGAACCCGAAATCCATCAGACTCAGCAAGACCAGGATTTGCGAGAACGCGGCGTACGCCCCCAGCGTCTCCTGGCCGGCGCTCTGGACCACCACCGGAACCAGCACCATCTGGAGCAGCGCGACGGTGGAAAGCTGGACAAAGCTGGTCAGGAATCCGGCGGCGGCCCGGTCTGTGCGGGTGCTCATGGATCGTCTTCCTCGAAGCAACACGGCGACCCGGCCCTCCGCTAGCCGTCTCGCGAACAGTTCTATTGGGAAAGCCGGCGTTCCTGAACTGCGGGCGCCTGCGCGCTAACCCCGGCGACCGGTCCGCCGCGCCGCAGCGTCCGGGCCATTCTATCCCGCAGCTTCTTCAGCGGGTCGGCGGCCGATCTCCAGATCCCCAGCATGCTGCAAATGGCTTGCGGGAAGGAGACATTGTCGCCGGCGATGAAGCGGGGCGCCAGATAACAATCCGCGTCCCGGGTAAGGAACGCACTTCTGGTGGTCACCGCCAGCGCATACCCGGATTCGATGAGAAACCGTCTTTCGCGACCATCGAACTTGCCCTCCGGGTAGGCGTAGCACGTCACTGGTTGTCCAGTCCAGGACTGCAGCGCGCGTTTGCACTCGGCGATCTCAAAACGAAGATTCTCCTCGTTGCAATAGGGCATCACGGGATGCGTGACGGAATGCGCGCCGATGGTTACTTCAGGATAAGCAGCGATGGTCGCTAGTTCCTCCACCGTAAAGGCATCCCGCGACTCCGTCGGACGCGAAGCGGCTGCCTGGGCAGCCAGATGCGCCGAGAAGCTCGGATGCGCCGGATCCCATAACCATGGAAATCTGCCGTCGCCTTGCACCACCCCGGAAGGAATAAAAAGGGTGACCGGAAGGCGCAGTCTCCGGATCAGCGGCAGCACCTCTCGGACCTCTCGCCATCCGTCATCGAAAGACAGCCACACCGCTCCTGGTGGAACGGGTTTGCCGCGATGCAGAAATTCGATAACCTCATTCGCGGTGACAAATGTGTAACCGTTTTCGATCAGCCACACGATACAGCGGAGGAACAATCGCGGGTTCGGTTTATGGAAGCCAATGGCCGTGATCACTCCCGGGCGCAGCGCTTCCTTCCGCGCCCACCGCGCGCGGCCGGATCCGATCAGGAGCAGCGCGAGCACCGCGCCTGCGTAATAATGCGGTAGTCCGCCCAGTCCGATCATGAGTTCTCCTCGGGTGGCCAGGGGCGCAGCTCGATTCGTAATACGCGAACAAAAACGAATGTCACCCACACGCAGAGGATCGGCACCAGCGGCCTGAATTGCCGGTCGTAGCCACTGACCAGCGTCGAGCCAGCGAGCGCAATCAGGGCAAAGGCGAGCAGAAACCACAATTCGAAGGGCACGGCTTGCGGCCGCAGCACCGCGGGGATCAGGCTCCCCAGAAACAGCGCGACGATAAATATGTTTGGCGCCAGATAGAAGTAGGTCGACAGACTCTGCGCGGCGAACGAGAAGGGATACGAAAATAGCATGCGGCCCACATTGGCGGCCCAATTACGCGCGTATTCTTTCGGGTGGTGCGCAAGGTTGTCGATGGCCTTCCGTTTGAAGGCGTCGTCTCGCTGCACATCCGACAGACGCTCCAGAGTCGCGAAGAACTCCCGATGCGGCGCGAGTTCGGGGCGCTCTCTTACCTGATCGCCGGAGTACCAACTGCCGTACTCGCCGGGATAGGGTGTGGACATCCAATACAGAGACATCCCGCCGGACGTGCCCCAATAGAAGACCTTGCCCGTCGCCGAGTACATATAGGCAAGATACGGTACGCACCACAGCAAGCCGAGCAGGAATACCTTTAGCGCGGTTCCAACCGCTGGCGTCCGTTGCCACAATCGCAATACGAGCAGGAATATCAGGATCGTGGCGATCACGTACCCGAAAAAGATCTTGGCTAGAGCCAGGTACGCCAGACATATCGAAGCGGCCAACAAGTGCAACCGGAATCGGCGGGTTGACTGAAAGAGTGCGCAGAAGTGAAACATAAAGCCGCACACCAGCAGGACCGTGAGGCTCTCAGGATTCAGGGACGGCAACGATCGCATCATCGGTGGGTACAACCCCATGCTCAGCATCACCACCGACCCTGAGGTGTACCGGTAGACAACGGCGCCCGCATAAGCCATCGCGCCCGCGAGAAAGAGGGCGTTGAGAAGTTTTGCCGCCAGCCAGGGCCAACCGAAAAACGCGAAAGGCGCCAGAATCAGCGGATACCCCGGTCCCCACCAATACCGCAGGTCCTCTGCTCCCCACCAAAGCCGCAGATCCTGAGATGTTTCATGAACACCCGCGATGCGCATCGCATAGGCCACGTAACCGCCTTCGTCTCCGCCGTCGAAGACCGGGGAAGAAGCCAGCACCACGATACTTGCATAGACCACTAGCAGCGCCAGTAGAAACACATATTGGCGAGGCACAGATCCTAGAACCGCCTGGCTGCCAGGTGAAGTTCGACTGTAGGTGGTGGCGGGAAGCATGACAAACGTCTTTCGATGGAGTTCGCCGGCTGGTCTCGTCAGAGTGCGCGTGGGCGGTAATAGTGCCGGTAATGTTGGCCGTAGGCGCAGTGCTCGCTCTTGTTGATTCTCCAGTCATTGAGAATCGTTCCGAGAACCGGGATACCGTCCTGCACGAAACGCAAGCAGGTCCGCTTCAGATCATTCCGGTTGACCCGGTTTGCGCGCACGACGATCACCACACCGTCTGAGATCCTGCCCAGCACGCGACTTTCCGGATACAGCTCCACCGGCGGAGTATCGATCAGGATCAGATCGAAATCCGACCGCACGCGCCGCAGAAGTCGCGTTAGGTTCCCCGAATAGAGCAACTTCGGGATTCCTCCCAGCAGGGATCCGCTGGGCAAGACCCAAAGGTTCGGCACTCTGGTTTCCCGGGCGATCGTCTGAAGACCGGGCGTATCGATCAAATCGGGGGTTTGCACCAGGTCTGAAAGCCCCCCCTCGGCGGGAATGTCGAAGTATTCGTGGAGGGTTGGCCGGCGCAGATCCGCGTCGATGAGCAGCACGCGGCGATCGGTCTCCGCCAGAGCAATGCCGAGGTTGGTCAGAACCGTGGTTTTCCCCTCGCCGGGCTCGCGGCTGGTGATCACCAGGACGCGCCCTCGTGGCTGCCGGTGCGGCCCCGCCGGGAAACCGAACAGGATCGATGCCAGCGTCGTTCGGAAAGACTCGCTGAGCAGCGATCCCTCCTGCTGCCAGGTCACCAGCGCGAGATTGTTATTGAGACTGCTGCGGCCGATTTGGGCGGGCCAGATACGGGCCAATCCGCGATCGTCCCGGGCGGATGGGATCACTCCCAGTTCAGGAACATTCCACAGTCCTGTTTCGCCAGGGCTCATAACGCGATCCGACCTGCCACGGAGCACCAGTCCGACGCACCCCAAGCCACCGAAAGCGAACCCCAGCGCCGCGTTGAGCGGGAGGTTCGGGGAGTACGGCCGCGCGGGCGGCCGCGCTGGATCGAGCACCCGAACATTGGTGGCGCGCAGTGCGGAGGCCACACCGGCCTCCTTCACTTTTTGCAGCATCGATTCGTACAACTGCTGCGTGGACTCCACTTCGCGCTTCAGCAGATTGTAGCGGTTTTGTTTTTCGTTCAGCTCCTGAGCTTGTTTTAGATCCAGTGTGTTCTTCTCGCCCAGAGAGCGTTCCAGCCGGGTGGATGCCTCGTATTCGGTTCGTAGCCTGTCCAGGAGCGCCCGGCGCTCTTTCGTGATGGCCGATTCGAGGCTGGCGATTTGTGCCTCCACACGCACAACCTTGTAGTGCGCCGGCGTGTAGATCGCCTTCAAATCCGCCAGCTCGCGCCGCAACCCTTGAAGATCGGTCTGGTATTGGCGCAAAGGTCCGGTCACCAGGAGGTCCGGCAGACCCTCGATATCCGTCGATTGGGCCGCCTCATAGCGCGCCAGATTGGTGGCCCGGTCGGTCTCGGCTTTGGTCAGGGCGTCCTGCAGTTGCCGCAGCCGGTCTTGCAGGAGCGTACTCTGGCTCCCCGCAAAAATCAATCCGGACGATCGCGCGAAATCCTGAAGCTCGCGGCTGCCGCTCTCCAGTTTGATCTTCAAGTCCGCGGTTTGCTTGCTCAGCCACTCAGCCGTATCCTGCACCAGCTGCCAACGGGTCTCCTGGTTTAGCGCGACGAACTCGGCCGCGACCGTGTTCGCGCCCGCCGCCGCATGTTCTGGATCCGGCGCGTCGTACTGCAGTTCAATGACCTGAGATTGGGGCGTGGTTCGGACCTTCACTACATTCCGGATCGCGGCGATGCGCTGCTGCTCCGCCGACAGACGGTTGGGTCCCAGAAGGCCCCATCGCCGGGCTGCCGCTTCTACGACTCCTTGTGGGCTGGCATCGGGTCGAATTCCCAGGCGGTCGGCGACGCGTAAAGCCAGCGTCTCGCTCTGCAGCAGTTTTACCTGGTTACGGACGTAGCTCTCCGGCGGAGCGTTGGCGAACATTGGCGGAAGCGGGCGCAGGTCGCGAAAGAACGCGTCGTCGAAACCCTCGAGTTGCATCGACGTGCCGGCGCGATAGACGGGCGTGCTGGTCACGGCGACCGCGATACCGGCCAGGGCGCCCAAGACCGCAGCGCCGAGGATCAGGAGCCAGCGGCGTCGCAGCATCCGCATCCGTTGGCTCTGCGGCTCTCGCTCGTCACCGTAATCTGCCGATTCCGGCATTGCATAGACTGGCATGATCGGCGAGGACGCCCCCGCCGGCCGAACGCGCGCGGGCAGTTTGCTGCCGTTTGCAGGTTCTATCCCGTAGGGCCATCCGGAATTTCCGCTGGCTTTCATATCGGCTTTCCTCCGCTGGCTCGCGCTGATCGCGGTCGAGCCGCAGTATCAATAGCGCCCGTAAATCAAGATTCCGCTGGTGATCGAGATCGCCGCATCGACGGTCTTCAAGCCCACGCTCCTAGCTTTGTTGTTGGGCACAAAGAGAATGTCGCCCGGCAGCATCGGGACGTCCTGCGCCTTGCCGGAAAGGACCTTCGCGAGATTCACCGGGATTTCCGTGCGATTGGCTGCGCCGTCCTGTCGAAGAATTCGGGCCTTGCTCGCCGTGGCCGTCGGCTGCAGGCCTTCCGCCAATGACAGAGCGTGCAGAACCGACAGCGATTCCCGTTGGGCGAGGGTGAAGCCGCCGGGACGGTGGACGTCTCCCACCACGTAGACCAGCTCGGCGCGCGGCACGGAAATAACATCATACGGGCGGATCACGATGTTCTCGGCGGGGGCCTTCGCTTCGATGAGCTGCTTCAGTTCGATTTCCGCGACGCTGAATGTCTTGGTCTCGTCCGCGGTCGCTCCCGCCAACGGGATGGGCCCCCATTCACTGCGTCGGGTCAGTTTGACGGTGTGGCCCGCGTCTTGATGCAGACCGCCGGCGAGCGAGAGAAGTTCGAGCAACGTCTTGGTTCCTTCTAATTGGTGCACTCCCGGATTGTTTACCGCGCCAATCACCGAGACCGGCTGGCTGCGAGGCTCGGCCAGGCGGACCACCACCACTGGATCCAGGACGTAAGCCGCCAAGCGCTTCTTTAGTTCCTCTTCCAGTTGCTTGATCGTCAGCCCCGCCGCTTGAATCCGCCCGATCAGTGGCAGGCTGATCTGCCCATCCGTGTCGATGCGGACGGGAGTCGTGCCGAATTCATCCACATTGATGCACTGCACCTGAATCGAATCGCTTACCCCCAGCCGATAAGAATCGGGAGCGATCTCCGCCGGGATGGGTGCCGTTTGTGCCTGCCCCGATAAAGGCTGGGCCGTGGCTCGTTGCTGAGCCGCCATCGTTCCGCCTAAGCCGAGGAACACAACCAGGCCGCTGATCATCGCGATTCTACGACGCATTTCGATTACCTCTCTGACGATTACGACAATCCCGCTGGCCAGTTGCCCGCCACAGCGGATGTTGCACTTCCGGATAGCTCTCGCAGGTCCGTCACACGCAAGGGGTGCAGGTGGAGGTAGCGCGTGGCCGCACGTTTGGAGTCGATCATCCACAGAGCCCGGGTCGCCTGCTCCTCTGTCAATCCGAGGGTCACCAGCGCCGAGGGCGGCATGTCGTGATTTCGCGCCCACAGGCACAGGTCCATGGTTTCGTGGGGCAGGGAGAAGAAAAACTCCTGCTGGGATTGCTCCATCGAATAGGTGTCGGTGCTGGGAGGCCGGCGGCGAATCTCCTCGGGCACGCCCAGGTACTCGGCCAGCTGATATATCTGCGTCTTGTACAGGTGCGCGATGGGCTTCAGGTCTGCTGCGCCGTCCCCGCACTTTACGAAGAAGCCCTGATCGTACTCCAGCAGGTTGGGCGTGCCTGCCACGGCGGAATGCAGGAGATCCGCGTAATAGTACTCCATCATCTTCCGCGTACGCTGCTTGAAGTTCATCGCCGCCACGATTCCCAGGTACGCTTCCGCCGTCAGCCGAAGGCTTCGAACCGTGCCATCGGGCGCCTCCACCACCAGCGAGAAAAGGGGATAGGCCGCGGCGCCTACCACGTTGGAGAGAACCAGCTTGCATTTATAGGAAGGGTTGTATTCCGGCAGCAGGTCCCGAATGGTCGTGTCGCGCCGCCGGTAGCACCCCGCGGCCTCCAGGGTAGCCGTGATGTCTTCCGTTTTCGCTTCGATGCCGCAGGCGGCGGCTGCCAAGCGTCCCAGACGGAGGCAGTCCGGCGAACATTCCGCTTCAGGCATGAACAAGCCGAGCACGCGGTTCGGCCCCAGGGCCCGTGCGCACAGCGCCGCCACCGTGCTGCTGTCCACGCCGCCCGAGAGTCCGAGTACCACACCGCGCCGCCGAAGCCGGTGAAAAACGATCTCCCGAATCGCGTCTTCAATCTCCGCGGCAGTCCGCGCCGGATCGATGCGGAGGGCATCTCGCGAGAGAGTACTCTGGAACGCGCGTTCCGCAAAACTTGTAGCAGATCGATCTTCGGGCATAGTCCTCACTGCTTCCCCCCCACAGACTTTAGGTTTCGTTCACCGCTCCGGCGAGTTCTCGTTTCGCGATCTTGCCGCTGCCGGTCTTGGGCATGGATTCGGTGAATTCCACCTGCTTTGGAACCATGAAATCCTCCAGGCGTCGCGCGCAATACTGCTTCACTTGCTGAACCGAGAGCTCACATCCAGGGCGCAATGTAATCACTGCCTTAATGGCCTGCCCGAGCACGGCGTCCGGAACCCCTACCACTGCGGCCTCAGAAACCTGGTCCATGCCGTGCAGGACTTCCTCGATCTCTCTCGGGCTCACCTTTTCGCCGCGCGTCTTAATCATGTCGTCCTTGCGTCCGACCATATATAGGTAGCCTTCTTCGTCCATCTTGAAGAGGTCACCTGTATAGAGAACGGAGTCCCCCGCGCGCTCACCCGGGCGCAGCACTTTCCGCGTTTCCTCCGGCATCTCCCAATATCCCTGCATCACATGCGATCCCCGTACCACCAGTTCCCCAATAACCCCGGGCCCGACCCGCCTTCCCGACTCGTCGACGATATACAGTTCCTGGTTGGGCATTCCCCGGCCCACCGAATTCGGACGTTTTTCGATCTGCTCCGGCGCGAGATAGGAAACCCGCTTGCATTCCGTCAAACCGTACATCGAATAAAGAGCCACGTTTGGAAAACACTTCCGCAACCGCTGGATGTGGTGCGTCGGCAGCGCTGCGGCGGCATTCGTGATGTAGCGCAGGTCCGGGAACGGATACTTCGTCAGGTCGAGCTGCAACAGGATCGCCGCAATGGTGGGAACAATCGGAAAGCCCGTGACCTTTTCCCGGATCAGGGTCATCAGCATTTCATGCGGGTAGCTGAAACCGCGTTCCAGGACGATCGTCCCCCCGATCAGAAACGCCGTCAGCGCCTGATAGACCCCGTAACTTGAGGACAGGGGCAGGACGCTCACGATGACGTCGTGCTCGGTGTTTTTCAGATAAGTGGTGACGGACGTCGCCGCCGAAATCATATTCAAATGCGTGAGCATGACGCCCTTCGGCCTGCCCGTGGAGCCCGACGTGTAGATCAATGCCGCCAGGTCTGCGTCGATGCATCGATTCCCCGGAGCATCGTCAAATCCGGGCCGTTCCGTGGCCTCCTCAAAGCACAGTGCCGTTGACGCCACCCGCTGGCTCGCGCCCGTGTTCCATACTTTTCGCAAGTGGGGCAGGAAAGCCCTGCGCGTCTCCAGGGCTTCTCCTCGCCCCTGGTCGGTGATCAAACCCGCTGCCCGGCAGTTGTTGAGAGTCAACTCCAGTTTGTCCGCCCTGGTGGTGGGATTGGCGACGACAAAAACCGCGCCGGCCTTGAGGATGGCGAATAGAGAAATGACCGCCTCCACCGAATTTTCCAAATAGATGACCACCCGCTCGCCGCGCTTCACGCCTTCGGCAAGAAGGCGATGGGCCAGACGGTTCGCACGCCGGTCGAGCTCGCGATACGTCAGCCGGCGGCTGCCGCACACCAGAGCGGTCTTGTGCGGGAAACGCCGCGCGCTGGATTCGAGGAAGTGTTCTACCTGCACCCGGTGGCTCCCTATTCCTGTCCCACGAATGCGCGTTCCGTCAGCTTTCGCGTGACAAACTGCGTCAGGCTGGCGATGGAATCCAGATTTTCGGGAATGAGGTCCTCGTGGGAACAGGTGATCTCATAACGGCGTTCCAGGAAGCCGATGAGTTCCAGAACTCCCGTGGAGTCGATGATGCCGCTCTCCATGAACGACACGTCATCGCTGAAGCCTCCGTTGAGCTGTCCAAATAGGAAATTGTCAAGGACAAATTTCCGCAAGTCGTCCCGGATGTCGGCCATCGAACTCCTCCTGTTCCTCTCCCGCGGAAAAGTCCGTTAGGAACCTCCGCATGAGCACTGTCGTCGAAATGATCCCTACCAACGCCATGTTGTCGCGAATCCCGATGATGTCCCCGTTCCGGGTTTTCTCGACGAGCTTTTGCACCGCGTCCGGATCGAAGATCCCGTCTTGCCGGATCTGGCGAGGAGCTAGAAGCTCTTCGACATAGGGAAGCGGCCGGCCATCCGGGA
>Ga0105246_10002575_pt1 | contig 10970 bp, 10 predicted proteins | sample KBSM64metaG_FD_99694 | JGI IMG/M metagenome (GOLD analysis project Ga0105246, IMG submission 99694) | Miscanthus rhizosphere microbial communities from Kellogg Biological Station, Michigan, USA - KBS M6-4 metaG | ecosystem: Host-associated > Plants > Roots > Rhizosphere > Soil | place...
ATGAGCGCGAGCCGCTACCCATATGTCCCCCATGATTTCACTATAGATCGACCATGACGTCATCGCCCGGCAGGACAGTGAGTCGTATCTCTACTACGACTTGGGCAATTCCTATAGCACGAAACCTTTCTCAAGCGCCTGCGCGCATTGCAAGGCCTGCATTTGCTTTGGCTTCAATCTGCCTAAGGAGATAGGCATACGGATCATGACCATTCAGCCGCGCAGACTGGATCAAGCTCATGATCGTGGCCGCCCGTTTGCCGCTGCGCAGCGAACCTGCGAAGAGCCAGTTCTTGCACCCTGGTGTCCACGGGCGGATCTGGTTGTCGCACTCATTATTATCAATTGGTATGGCCCCATCGAGGTAGCGCGACCGCGCTGCCCAGAATTAAGCTGTAATCCTGCGCTCTGCCAATAGTCGAGCACGCACAAGATCGCCTTGGCGATCATTCAGGCGTGTAGCTTCTTCATCACCGGAACCGCTTTTTCTTGCCGTATTCAGCGGCGTAAATGGATCAGCGTTTCGCAGTCATCACCGACCCATTTGCCCCCGACATGACGTTCGATACTAAACACGTCGGGCGAATAGTCCAGCTTCTCGCTGACGTTGAGTGCGCAGCCACCTGGGAAGTGAGTGTTGTCCCGGTCGTGATGGATCAACGTGCGTGGAAACTCTGCTGACAACGCATTGCGTTTAGGCTTTTGCTTTTTCTCGGTCGGTGGCGGAGCGGTTTGTAAGGGGTGAAGCTCATCTTCAATCGCGGCGATATCGGTCTCGATCAGGTCATCGAGCAAGCTGGCCTACTGCGGATTCAACTGCTCGCTGCGCTTGGCAAACTTCAAGCGCAGCGAGCCGCGAGACTCGTGGGTCAGGTTTTCGATAAGCCTGGAAGCCGCCTGCCAGAGTGCGCTGGCACTTAGCACATGCAGTTAAAAAGCCTCGAATCGATCCTGTGCCAAGGCTTGGAGCCTGGCGCGGGCCCCAGCAAAACGTACCTTTCTGCCTGACGAACACATCACCACTTTGGGCCAGCAGCCAACATCCCCGCTTGACTCTTTAACGCAGGCTCTTCAATGAATTTATCTGTGAACTTGTTTTTCCGGCGATGCCGTAGAAAAACGCGTCAACGTTGGGGTATTCACATTCAGCCTCGACAGATTAAACCGCTGGTGCGGGACTGTTGAGCAGCGAACGCATAGTGGCAGGCGTATTTCCTATTGATGCCGAAATAAATGCCCAGTGGAGGGAACCGAAGTGCCCGAAGGGGTCACTCACCTTTACTAGGCATTAACGCTTAGTATCAAAATATGGAGAGTTAATATGTTTCCTTTGATAGCTGCAGCGGTCACTAGATTACCTCAGGTACTTAAGGCTGCTGACACTGCCGCCAATGTGCTGCAAGGCGCTAGCGCGGCGAGTGATCTGGCAAAACTCAAACCACCAAAGCCGTTGGATCCAACAGACGTTGCCACCGCTGGCGGTGGGGACTCCAAAATCAATTACTAGTGTTCTGTCGCAAAATAAACTCTCCGAAAAATCGGCTGTGCTTTCTCGGTGATCACAGCCTGGGAGGCGAACAAATGTTGATCTTGAGAAGTTCTTCGACCGGGTCGATCACGATATTTTGGTTGATCGCTTACGCAGGCGGATTGTGGATCGGGCGGTTATCCGGCTGCTTCGGACGTATCTGGATGCGGGAACGCTGATCAATGGCGTGGTCGAGGAGAGCGGCTGCGGGGCGCCGCAAGGCGGCCCGCTTACGGCGCGTACGATCTTGCATGCGTTTTTCTCTTCTGTCTGGTTCAGTTGAACTCTCGCTGGCGTTAAAACCGAGATCCGGATCAACGAGGGCACCCAGCTGGCGTTCATATTCACTCTTTAGCCTTACCGGGTGGGCAAGCAGTTCAACAACTTGCTGCCACACAAGTTCATCTAGACGGTCATTCATATCTGCTGATTCACACAGACATGTTCGCCTTCAAAGCGGTAGGCATCGGTTCCAATGCGACGATAATAGGCATAGTCCCGACGCTGACTTTTGCCCGCTGCCTTTTTGGATTTTTTGCCGTAATAGACCTAGTGACAATGGTCGCAAACAGTCAGGCCCTGAAGCAGGTAAACAGAACCATGACGGCGCTAACGAGTCGCTCCGCGATACAGGCTACATAGCTACAACAAATACTTGTCGCCAATAGCTATGGGGCAAAAAGCGGCATAAACACCGTAACCGGTGTCCGGATTTACTTGACCAGTTCAACACTGCGGTCTCCCCTCAAAAGTCACACTACGTATTCAATCTCGCGATTACGGATGATCTAGAGGCATTTCTCGCGCCCAGGCTTGACGAGGCTGTGTCTCGGGAGAGGCTGGGTATTCGATTTGCCTTTCTTCAAACCAACAGTTTGCTATGGAAAAATGCTTTTAACGATCCGGCGAAGGACTTGGTCATCTGCAGTGAACCTATGGCGATATCACTATTTTCTGCTTTGATTTTGCGAGGGCGGCGTCGGGGTTACATTTGCACTCGGCGCCCGGCCGGTCTCCAGATGCTCTGCTAGTTGTTGCCGGAGGCCGTTGTCGACAACCCTTCCAGCTCGCCGATTCGGCAGCGTTGGAGCCTGGGTAGTTGCAGAAGATGCCAAATCCTGATTCAGACGCTTTTGCAACTCTGCCTTTATATAGTCACCAGTGAATTGTCCGCGTCGCAGTTCTAACTGCGGTGAAATACCCGAATTTGGCGGGTTTACAACTTTATCCTCCTTAGAAGAAGAGGCGTTCTTTTTCTTCCGGACGGCCTCGACTTGCCGAGTGTTTTTCGGATCCATGAGCCAATGGTCCTCGAAAAAGTCGGCGAATTCTTGATGGCTGAATTGATACTGCGGACCACGGAGCGGGATAAGCGCGGAAGTAGCAGATGTCTTCGCCGACATAGTGGTCCGCTGTGGTTGTAATGCAGCGCTCTTGCCGAACATCTGCCGTAACTTGCCTTTTACGAGATAGGCATGAGCGGTGGGCAGTGCAGTCAGACGGCTACTGGAACGTCCGTCATTGACACGCCTATCCGCAAGCATACTTGCCATTTTCCGATGCATAGTCTGGCCATTAACGCGCTGGAGTTCTTTGTGTATCGCCTTCCGTTCAGCGGCGATATCGCCCTGTGGCGTCTGCTCCGAATTTGCTGGCATTGGAGTGACCGTAGATTGGCTGGGATGTTTGTCGACTTCAACTTCTGGCAACTCTCGCGCATGCTCCAACATCACCTTTTCCATACTGATAGATTCACTATCGAAAATGCGCTCTGCGCGAAAGGCTAACGCCTCAAGCTCAAATTTGTCGTCATGCGGCATGAAGTTGGCTAGCAAAATACCTATGCACCCATCCAGGCTCATCCCGACACCGAACTGGGACACTGGTTTATCCCGAGCCGGATTAGCCATGAATAGGTCGTTCATTAATCCAAAGGAGGCAGATTTGGCTAGTAACCGCTGCGTCGGAGTGCCATGCATTTGCAGACGTAAGAGATAATCCTCGGTACGCGGCGTGAGGCGATTTTTTAAGCTGGCCCTCGGTGGGACTGCTGCCTCAGTCGTGCTTGAGGCTGCAGCGGTATGAGTGGCAACGGAGGGGGGGTGAGTATCAATGGCTTGTGGACGATTAATCTGCATGAGGAGGACCCAATGTGGATAGTCGCACCCTGAGTGGTCAAAGGCTGAATGGGGTTCCTGAGACTTTTAGACGAGCAGATATCACAAAAGGCGATCGAGAAAAAAGGTGTTGTTATGCTCCCCTTTATGGGGAGGGGTTGTACATAGGTTTCATTCACGAACGGGGGGAGCACCGGTCGCTTTCTCTTTTTCATCCGCTCGCGAGATCAAATTTACCCACAGCAATGCAATGCAATGAACGAGCGGTGGAAGGTGAACGCTTCCTTGTTCTTTTGCGATATCGCGGCCATCGGAGCCGAGCTGAAGGCGGTCAGTCCGACCACCTATGCCTCTGCGGCTTAGGTGGCTTTTCACCGTTCTTGCTCTAATCTGGTGCGATCAGTCCAGCTCTACTGATAACAATCCAGAGCACCACTTCCAATGCCGGCGGCCCAACACAAGTAGGGGCGTGTTGTGGCTCCGAGTCCCTCGTTTCAACCTTCGCATTTTATTTTCTGGTGATTCCGTTTGATTTTCTAATGACCATTGAAGGTAAGGTAGGCGGTAATTGCAATAAGCTGTGTAAACCCTAAGTTTATAGTGACATCTATGGAAACCTTCAGGTGCATCGAATGCTTTGTGAGCAGTGCCGGGGTCGGTAGCTTTGCCAAGACCGCTAGATGCTTGAGCCATACCAACAACGAGGCCAAGAGTGTCGCCAAGCTGGAGGTGTGCTTCGGAGTGTGGCTGTTCAGTGCCGCACCGCAGAAATTCTTTTAGCAATGGCCCGACATCACGACATAAAACCTTTCGCAAACGGCGCCCATGCTGTCGTTTAAGGTTTTCGCGACACGGCTGGCTATGGTCGGCTGATTCCATTCGTAATGAAAAGAATTCTAATCGTAGTGAAAACTCATGGGTACCTGTCGGTGCTTGCGAAGATATGCTGCTCACTTAGATCGATAGGTTGTCAGTTATGGTCATTTAGCGAACCTCGAAGTGCTCATTTTTGGTCACGCAGACTTAGACGAGTTATGGGGTATTTGAGTAAGACGTTACGCCCTCAAAAGTTCACGATCCATAGCCGCCATCAGAACCTCTTCGCGCTCTATGTATTGTTCCTTGCTGAGTTTCCCAGTTTTGAGGTCTTGAAGCAGGCGCTTTCTCCGTCGCTCGTATCGTTCATAGCAGTTGACAACATCGACGTTATGGATGACCTGTTCAAATTTGGATTTGATTCGGAAGGCTGCATCTACGTAGTCGAGCAGGCTTTCCAGAGTTGCGTGTCCGGTCCTGGACATAGCATGCTCTGCCAACATCTTGTTGGTCATCAGTGTTTGTCTGAATGAGTCCGGACTGAGAGCTTTCGTCTCAGCGATGAGATCGGCGACGACATTGGTGCAGTAAGCATGTCTGAACAGATGCGCACAGGCTTGCTCTTCGATTCCTGCCGCACGTCGGATCAATGAAAACTCTGTCGTGAACGTATCGGTCTTGAGCGCTCGTCCGCCTCGCTCGGTGACAAATAGAAAACCATGGTCAGGAAAGCCTTTGAATCGCTTCATGATGTCACGCCTATCACCCCGGATGTGACGTAAAAGGTCATCAATTAAGGGAGGGCTTAGCCTTAGTTCACGCGTCAATCCAATTCCTCCTCGCTTTAGTGTAGTGACGAGGATTTTTGGTTTCTTCAATGTGCTGACAGCTAATATTTGGGCAACAGTGATAGGCTGGATCTCTCCCCGTCGAGCACCCAATTCCTCAAACAAGGAAATCATCAGGTGCCGACGATTACATAAAAACTCTGACCTCGACATCTCATCAATCGCCTCGCGTAACTTTGCGATGGTTGCGTCGGCAATAGGCCTACGAGTTTTTTTTGCGCTAGCCGTCCTGAAGGACCTGTGGTGAACGCTTGAGTGTTTGAATGCCTTGCCATTCCGGTAGGTGATAGAATCGACCATTACGATTGAGATTGTTCCGCCGACGCCAACAAAATTATGGATTTGGTTCATCTCCCCAACATGTGCCAAGAAGTTCAAACATCGTTTGCCTATGTTGATAATAGTACGTTCATTTCTTTTTAGCTGCTGAGGGTTGTTTGGTTTGGTTTCAACTCGGAGACCATCAATGAACTCGCAAAAGTCGTCGTCCGAAAGTGATATAAAGTTTAGTTTGTTATAGTAGCAGAATCTGATTAGATGGCTTATCTTACCTGCATAGTCTCCAAAGGTGCCACCTTTGCTACCCACTCTTGATGGACCATTCCCGCCGCGGCCGGATTGCATACGTACTTTGATCATGTAAGCATTCGCCTGCAGGCAGGGAGATCCATCAGGCCATGCTATAAATGGCATGTTATTGCCATCAAGCGTCTGGAGCTTACCTTGGCTTAAATAATCATAGAGTTTTAAGTTTGGGATAGGTGTAAAAAGCTGAGGTGATTTAGGATAGTCAACGATTCGATTTTTCATTCGATACCAGCTCTAAATGTTTTTTCATAGACAGAACGGTTACGTCATCAAACGGGGCAGGGTTTAACCCTAATATTTTGATGATCCGATTGATTGCATCGTCGATTCTCTTTTGCCTCAGTCCTGTGCTGGGGGTGTCAGAAATTGTGATAAGGTCTCTGCGACAAATTTCTAGTGCCTGTACCAGTACCATGTTCACTGCGTGTAGGGTTGCAATGGAACTCCTAAGCTCCCCAACTTGATCCTCAAGCGCTGACCGGGTTCTTTTTTTTGGGGCGGCGAGTTCTTCGTCAAAGCTCTTAATCGCACTTAGGGCGTGCATCCGGAGCTTGTCTAGGTGATGGAAGTCTCTATCGAGCCCATTCTCAGCAAGCCTTTGCTTCAAGGTGTTGAGGCTTATAGGGCGTATTGTTAGCTGTTCATAACCTATAGAGAACTCGATATTTAGTGAGCAAAGGCTTGCCTGGCTCTTCAAGGCGTTCACGATTTTCTCCGTATCGACGTAGTTGCCCGGAGAGCTTCCCATCTCTATAAGTAGTCTAAAAATATTTTCAATGGATTGATCAATCAGCTCCCGCTTGGACAAAGTGCTCATCTTTATTCTCAGCTGACAATGAATAGAACTTTCATGGACTTGCCGTTCGCATCGTTAAAAAATTTCGGCTCAATCCGGACTTTCCCTTCTTCTAGCATTCCCATGAGGTAGTCCTCGATCCGATTTTCGTCCACCATTGAAAAACTGGTGGTGCCGAACTCGCCAAATAGCAATTCCTGGAAGTTCTGATAGTTCTCAAGACGCTTGTGTATGGCAAGGTCCGTGAGGTAACGGGCGCCTGCCATGCGGATGTCCTTAGGCTCCAGGCACTCTGAGAGGTAGCGCCAGACGTGTTCCACGTCACTTTGGCCAAGCATCCAGCGCAGGGTATCCAACTCTCCGAAGCTGTTTGTATAAAAGAACATGATTGCGAAGAAACGCCGGAGTTGGTGCTGGCGCACGTAGTAGCGTTCTCCGGCGGCAGTAACATCGCTCTCGAAATAGTCGCACACAAAGTTCAGGTGGCGGTTGTATGAATGGAGTGAGCAGTCGAGCAGTCCATTGTGTCCATGGGGCGAAGGTGTCGAGAAAAGGTCGGTTATACCATCGATAACACCCAGACGCTTGAGTAGCTTCTGGAATCGACGCAGCTCTTCGATCATTTCGACGGCAATTGCATCGATTGGTCTTGACTCACGCTGTCTAAGCCCTAAGGCTCTCCGAGTTGATTTGGCGCGGGTGAACACTAGCCATGATTTGGTTTTGTCCAAACACTTTTCAGTTTTCAAAGTAACCAATTCGTCCACGCGTCGCGCCATCAGTATTCCAACGACCAGTTGGACACAGCCCAAGTAAACGTGTACGAGTTCAAGTAACCCATGGTTGGCCCTCAAGCGTTGGTAGTATTCTTTCCGAGTGCCTTTGCGAGGAGTTTTAATTTTGTTTTTACTCAGACTCGAAAGCCCTAATTTTTTGACGCCGAATCTGGCAAGCTCTGGGCCAATAATTTTCAAAAAAGTCGCATCGGGCAACCGGCACATTTTGATGTCATGGTCATGGCAATGTACTGCTACCTTGATGAAGCCATTTAGAATTTTCCTACCATGCTCAACATGGAAAACCAGACTGCTTCTGAATAACTTCAAAAGATTATTTGAAGGAACGCTCCTGAATCGAGAGGATTCGGTGACCTCCGGAGTATACTCTTTTATGGTGTCAGTATCTGCGGGGGAGGGAAGACCTAGTGTCGCAAGTGTGCCGCTGTTTACGAGTGTGTATCGGTAATAATAGTACAAAGTATCCTGGAGTGTCTCCGAATCGCCGGTGGTGACTTTGACTCCCGGAAATTCCCGTTTATAGGGAGCCTCGGATGGATAGAAGCTCAGCGCCTCCAATATGGATTTTGGTGTTTGCCGCCCGCGTAAGGTATCTGGATAGAGATGTTCAGAAAGTCTCTTTGTGTTGACTTTGAATCCTTGATTGCGACTCCCGTAATACATGCCAGCCTTCATGAGTGCGGCGCGGATTTTTGCAATATCTGCAGCCGCGATATCAAGTTTTAGATCCTCATATTGATCGTCACTGATTAACTCTATAGATGGATGCTCGGAAAAAATGCGCTGTAATTCTATTTCTGTAATACAGCTCAACTGGCCACTGCAATATGCCGATACACGCTTGTGCCATGCATAAATGGAATCTTCCGACAACGAAGATGAGGCGAGATTGTTGAGTATTCCTTTCAGATCATCTACATCCATGGCCGCTAGGCCAAATTGAAGGAGCTGAAGACTGGCAGAATTTATCAAAAGGTAGTCAATGAGCCGCAAAGTCGATGCTAGACGCATGTTTTGGGAAACAGGAGCTAAAGTGGCGAATTCTTCGTTAACGCCGTTCGTACCAATGATTAGCAGATGTTTCAATGACCGAAGTAAAATCTCATTTTCACCGTCGGTCAAGAGGCTTCCATTCCAAAGACGTACGCCCCAATCTAGCTCGTTTGCATTTTTTTGATTGGTCTGAGTTCTCCAGACGTTTTCTTGGAAGTCGCTGAGTAGCCAAGGAGCTGTAGTATGTGCCGATTCATTGAATGGTCCGAAATCGTCAAGAAACTCATATCCAGTGCGTAGAAACATAGATCAATGGTTCCATTTTTTTAGCGTCCACCAGCTTCACCGCAGCATCCAGGTGTTTTTTCAGTAGCCGGTTATAGCCATTGTTGATTTCGGATATAATTTTTTCTGCAAACGACGACCAGTACTCGGCTTTTCCGCATACACGATCGCGATTAGGTGAAGCCTTCACAGCTGCTTCAAGCGAGAGCAAAGAAGCAAGAAAGGGTACTCCGATAGACAATACGGCCTCACTGCCATTCACTGATTCGCGGCTCTCTGAACGCTCAGGATCAGCTGCTTCGGCCGGGATCTCTTTGATGCGATGATTCTCCAAGAAGATGTCCAATTCTTCCATATTTGTGAATCGGGTTACTCTCAGCAGATGCGGGCTGTCTTTCATTGCTTCACAGACCATCGCCTTTTGGAAGATGCGGATCCAGCGTGCTTTTATGAAAGCCATGATTGAATCTGGGAGATAGTGACTCAGCAAATCAGGATAGTAATGTTCATGGCCAAGAGCTCTGGACATTTCTTCTGAGCTTTTGGTCTGGATGAAAATTTCCACGGCTCTAGAGTCGCGAATACGCGTCAGGCGGATACGTTTGATGAATTCAACCAGCTCACCTTCCGAAAGGTCACTATGGGGGGAGAACTGAGCGATCAGTTCGCCACGCAGGCCTGAATGATTTGTAAACACATCCTCATTCCAAATAGTGACTCTTGCCAGCTTGAAAGGAGCGACTGCTTTATGAGATGTCAAGAAAAGATACCGGTAATTGTCACAGTCTTGGGCGCGTAGTTTGCTCCTGCCAAGACTAGTGATGTCAATGATGTCTTGAACGATTTTAAACGACGTATCGTTTAGCTCAATAATCTGCTCTCTGGTATCAGACTGTTTCCGGTCTTTGAAACCAATAAGCAAACGTTTCTCTATATCGAAGCCAGACATATGGCCGTTCTGATTGTAAAGTTCAAACCTTTTAAGAAACCCAGTGGTGATAGCAGGGTGTTCTAGTACTAGCAAGCACTGAAGCGGGAATAGGCTTCCAGCGACAGGGAAGCCAAAGATTTTCGCAAGTTTGGGGGCTTTGCAAGGTTCACCAGTAAGATGCCTATAGACTTTACAGAGAAAGCCCACAGGCACTTTGGAGTCAGCCGACTCTAGCGTCGCGCAGACGTCGGCCAAACTGTATCGCTTACAGAAATTTCGGCCTTGATATTCAATTATCGGAGTGCCTTGAGCAGCCATCGCAACGCGATGGTCGTGACGCTTTTTCAGATCTTCGGCTTGATAGGTGGCCCATTTTCGAACCGTGGATAGGTCATTCTTTATGTGAAAAAAAAGTAGATCAATTGCCTGTGAGTCAGTGACGTGCAAGGGAACGGTAGTCAGCAGTTTTTCCTGAACAAGAATGCCATCGTCGCGCTCATATATCTTGGTTTCCGACCCGTGTTTCGTCGAAGGAGGTGGCCTCTTGATTGGGGACGTCAATTTTGCCCAGATTTCACCGTTGCACAGGCACTCCTCAACCGCGTTCAGAAATCTGTTCCAGTTCTTGATCTGGGATTGAGCGTCGCTCTCCGACTCCTTTGAATAGGTGAAATGAGAGATGGTGAAAGCAAGCATGAATTGTTTCACGCCGACCTCTGTAGAAAATGTGCTCTTCGGCCAAGTGCTGTTGTTTGCTCCCAGGTAGTCAAACATATGGTTCCACTCGGTTCGAAACGCCCCGGCTCTATTGCGGTAATACCTCTCAAGTGAATCGAAGATATTTTCAACAAAGCCCCGTCCGTAAGGTGGCACGAGCTGTGCCAATCGAAGATAGGTTCCGGGATGGTTTGGACGCAGAATAGACCACCCCTTCCAGTACCAACGCTGAAAGTCGCTAGCTGCCGCCATCCTTGCACATTCGGTTGCATCGGGGGTGAACATGGCGAAGTCCCATGCAATGGTATGGGCCCCAGGGAGGTGAGTAAGGGCGACAGCGAATGCCTGAAAGAGGTGTCGGCAGCACATAACGGGATATTTGTCTGACAGCTCCACAAACTCTTGACCGGCCATTGCAGCGGTAAAGCCTCGTAAAATTTCCTCGATGACAGGGGTCGTAAGCGTGGCCATGTTGATCCGCTGACCAGTGATGTCGCAATAGGCTTCGAGAAGTTGCAAAGGAACGTGGATTAAGTAGCTCGAGAGGCTTTGGG
>Ga0105246_10002584_pt1 | contig 10947 bp, 7 predicted proteins | sample KBSM64metaG_FD_99694 | JGI IMG/M metagenome (GOLD analysis project Ga0105246, IMG submission 99694) | Miscanthus rhizosphere microbial communities from Kellogg Biological Station, Michigan, USA - KBS M6-4 metaG | ecosystem: Host-associated > Plants > Roots > Rhizosphere > Soil | place: Michigan...
AGCGGTACCAGTCGTCGGGGAAGGCGAGGGTCGGGGCGACGTCCTTGAACAGGTACCGGTTGCGGTAGTTCTGGTCGACGACCAGCCAGGCCGGGATGTCCGGGTCGGTGGGGTTGCGGTCGTACATGGTGTGGACGACGTCGCTGTAGGGGCCGGCCTCGTTGACGAAGCGGGAGCCCGCCGCGTTGATCAGGAGGCCGCCGGGGAGCGTGCGTTCGGCCAGGCAGAAGTAGGGCTGGTCGGGGAGCGGGACGGCCGGTCCCCACCAGGCGTCGTCCATGAGGTCGAGTGCGGCGCCCAGTTGTCGTCCCGCCCGGATGCCGTCGCCGGTGTTCTCCTTCGCGCCGACCGTCCACTGCGTGCCGATGGGCCGGCGCTGGTACTGGTCGCGCATGGCAGCGTTGTGCTCGAAGCCGCCGGAGCCGACGACGACGGCACGGCGGGCGCGTACGAGGGCGGGGGCGCCGTCTTTCGTGACCACCGCCCCGGTGACGGCACCGCTCTCGACGAACAGGTCGGTGAGCGGGGTGCCGAGCCGGACGGGGACGCCCGCGTCCAGCAGCCCTTTGCGCAACCCGGCGGCCAGCGACTGCCCCATGGTCAGCGGCGTCTGCCCCAGCACCGCCGCCTTGGTGCCGCGCGCCAGGCACTCGGCGGCGACGGCGGCACCCTTGGCGCTCACGGCGGCGAGGGCTAGCCACTTGTAGTCGGCGCTGAACACGACCATGCCGGGTGGGACCTGCATGTACGGCGGATTGAGATGAGCGAGTTCGGCGCCGAGGAGCTTGCCGTCGAACTGGTCGGGCTCGATGGAGCGTCCGCCCGGCAGACCGCCCGGCAGCTCCGGGTAGTAGTCGCTGTACCCCTCCATCCAGCGGAAGCGGAGCGGGCTGTTGGCCATCACGAAGGAGATCATGTCGGGGCCGTGGGCCAGGAAGGCGTTCTGCCGGGCCACGGGTACGTCCGGGCCGACGACCGCGGCGAGGTAGGCGGAGGCCTTGGCCGGGGTGTCCGGGACACCGGCGGCGAGGATCACGGGGTTGTTGGGAACCCAGATGCCGGCACCGGAACGGGCGGCGGATCCGCCGAAGGTGGGGGCCTTTTCGACCACGACGGTGGTCAGCCCCTGCTTGGCCGCCGCGAGCGCGGCGGTCATCCCGGCCGCGCCGGAGCCGATGACGACGACGTCATAGGTGCCGAGGAGGGGGAGGTCGGCGGCGGCGGCCGTGCGGGTGCCGGGGCCTGCGCCGGCGGCCAGGGCGAGACCGGTGGTGCCCGCGGCACCGAGCACCCGCCTCCGGGTCGGTCGTGCTGTTGGTCTCACAGGTTCCGCGCTCGTGGCCATGGCAGGTCGCTCCAACCGGACGAGGGGTGGGGTGAGTTGCGCAGGTGCGGAGGTGCGGAAGTACGGGGTGGGAATGTGGCGCGGGGGTCTTGGGAAGTCAAGGCCGGAGGCAGAAGCGGTACGAGGAATTCCGGCGGTCGGCGACGAATGGGATTCCGGAACGACCTTGGAACCGCCGGACAGCGAAGGAAATACCCGATCGAAAGAACCGGATCCCTTATTGCCGCCCTTCGTTCAGGAACCGCCTGTCGTCCTCTTCAGGACCCGTCTTTCGCCCGGACCCGGGCCGCGGCCTGGATCGCCTGGACGTAGGGCTCGTCCTCGCGCTGGGTGGCCAGGGAGAGTTCGTCGAAGGGCACGAGTGCGGTATGGCCCGGATCCCGGTTGTCCATCCAGGCGGCCCAGGCGTCGTGGACATCGGCCGCGGCGACCTGTTCCCCCTTGGCCCGCATGAGGACGGCGTAGAGAAGGAAGAGACCGTCGGCCTCCGCCGGGGGGCGGGCCTGAGGCGGCAGGAGTTCGCGGATCAGGGCGGCGTCCGCGCGCAGATAACTCACGTGCAGAGTATGCCGATGAACAGACCGGCGTGCAATGCCGCAAATATCCAGGGGACTTTCCGTTCGGTCGCCCCCAACTCGGTGTACCTGGTCCACCACGGCCCGGCAGAATTCCCCGTCAGTATCTCCCACTCCTGATGGAAGGCCTGTAGCGGAAGTCGCGGTTCGACGGCATTGATGATGTCGAATTTCGCGCGGTTGAGCATGCGGTAACTGCGCAACTGGAGCCACCAGACGAAGGAGATGGAGATTCCGGCGAGCGTCAGTACGAGCGCGGCCCACCACGGCACGTTCTGGTTTTCCGTGGCGGTGATGCCCAGCGCGCCGAGGAAAGCGGTCTGAACGGAGAGGAAGAATGCGTTCGCAGCACCGCGTCGGGCGGAGACGCGGTCCGACATCTCGACGGCCATCTTGTAGAGGTCGAGCAGTTCCGGTGCGGGGTCGGACACCTCCGCACGGGCGGGATCCCCGCCGGGAGCAGCCGGTTCGGACGTCACCAACTCCAGATGCCCTGGCCGGAGTTGCCTCTAACCTTGGTTCTTCACGACGAAGGGTATGCGGACATGCCCCTCCCCAGCCTCCTGGTCGTCTTCGCCCACCCCGACGACGAGTCGCTGTCGTCCGGCGGCGTGCTCGCCCGGCACGCGGCCTCGGGGGCGCGGACGGCGGTGACGTGACGCGTCCGCCGCCCAGAGGTCCGGGGCGGCGGACGCTGTCGTATGGGGTCGTGGGTGCTAGGCCTCCTTGTGGCCCAGTTGGATGTCGACACCCTCCTGGCTGCCGTTCAGGGTGACCTGGGTGGCCACCGGTGGGTAGCCGCTGGCGATCACGGTGTACTGCTCGCTGGAGAGGTCGGTGAAGGCGTAGCTGCCGTCGACGCTCGTGGTGCGTGTCCCTACGACATTGCCGGCGGCGTCGATCAGGGAGACCCGGGCGTCGTCCAGCGCACGCCCGTCCGGGGTGTGCACCGTGCCCCGCAGGGTCGCGGCCACGACGAGTTCGATGTCGCAGCGGCCGGTCTCGGCGGTGACCGTGGCCGGTACGGCGGCCGGGCGGTGGCCGGGCGCGCTGACGCTGAGCGTGTAGTCGCCGGGCAGCAGGTCGCCGATGCGGTAACCGCCGTCCGCTGCGGTGGTGGTGGAGGCCGTCACGTCGCCGCGCTGGTCGGTGGCCACCACCAGTGCGCCGGGCAGGACCTCGCCGTCGCCGCCCCGCACCGTGCCGGCCAGTCCGCCCGGGCTGGGCAGGATCACGAGGTCGTGGGAGACCGGTGCGCCGCTCAGGGTCAGCGTGACTACCTGTGGCTGGTAGCCGGGTGCCGAGCCGATGAGGACGAGGCTGCCGCGCTCGGCGGTGTCCACCGCGTACGTGCCGTCCTCGCGGGAGAGGGCGCGGGCGAGTTGGCGGCCCGACGTGTCCAGCAGCGTGATTGCGGTGCGGGGAACGGGGACGCCCGTCCCGTTGCGCACCTGTCCGCGGAGGACGGCCGCGTCCGTACGGACGGTGGCCACGGCCACAGGCCCATCCGGGACCAGGGCCTCGACCCGCGCCTCGACCCGCGTCTCGGCCTGCTCCGCGGGCGCGCTCGCGTTCCTCTTCGCCCGGAACAGCAGGGCCGTGACGACCACGCCGAAGGCGAAGAAGCCGGCCGACCACCAGTAGGCGACCTCGTAGCTGTGCAGGGCCGCGTTCGCCTTGACCAGCGGGTCGGACAGATGGTCCTTGGCGTAGTTGGTGGCGGCGGTGGCGGCCAGCGTGTTCAGCAGCGCCGTACTGATCGAACCGCCCACCTGCTGGGTGGTGTTGAGCGCCGCCGAGGCCACACCCTGGTCGCTCGTCCGGACGCCGAGGGTGGCGTAGCTCATCGCCGCGGGCATCGACATGCCGAGCCCCGCGCCCAGCAGCAGCAGCGGGCCCAGCACATGCGCCGCATAGCTGCTGTCCAGGTCGAGGCGGGTCAGCCAGATCATGCCGCCCAGGGCGAGCAGCATGCCGGTGGGCACGACGATCTTGGGGCCGATCTTCGGCACCAGCCAGTTGGTGGAGATCTGCGCCAGCACCATCAGCGCGCCCACCATCGGCAGGAAGGCCACACCGTTCTTGACCGGCGAATAGCCCAGCGTCGCCTGCAGGTAGTAGGTGAGGAAGAGGAAGACGCCGAACATCCCCGCGGACGAGATGAGGATGGTCGACAGTGCGGCGGCGCGGTCGCGGTCGGCCAGGACGCGCAGCGGTAGCACGGGGTGCTCGGCACGGGTCTGCCAGAGGAAGAACGCCACCAGCAGGACGGCGCCCGCGGCGAGGAAGCCCCAGGTCATCCAGTTGTCCCAGTCGTGCGTCTCCGCGTTGGCGAAGCCGTAGACGATGCCGAACAGCCCGCCGGAGACCAGCAGGACACCGAGGACGTCCAGCTTCGGACGCTCGGCCGGGATCGAGCGTCCGATGAGGACGATCGCACCGATCAGCGCCGGAACCGCGATGGCGTCGTTGACGTACAGCGTCCAGCGCCAGTCCAGGTACTCGGTGAGCAGACCGCCGAGGACGAGGCCGACGGCCGCGCCGGAGCCGGCGATGGCACCGAATATGCCGAACGCCCTGGCGCGTTCCTTCGGTTCGGTGAATGTCGTGGTCAGCAAGGACAACGCGGCCGGCGCGAGCAGCGCGCCGAACAGGCCCTGCACCGCGCGCGCGACGACCAGCATGGTGAAGCCGTTGGCCGCGCCGCCGACCGCGGAGGCGGCGGCGAAGCCGACGATGCCGACGATGAAGGTCGTCTTGCGGCCGAAGAGGTCGGCGAGCCGGCCGCCGAGCAGCAGCAGACTGCCGAAGGCCAGGGAGTAGGCGGTGACGATCCACTGCCGGCCGTTGTTGTCGAAGCCCAGGTCCTGCTGGGCCGACGGCAGCGCGATGTTCACGATGGTGGCGTCGAGGACGACCATGAGCTGGGCGAGGCCGATGACGGCCAGCGCCCACCAGCGGTGCTTCGACGGAGCCTGGGTGGGGCCGGGCGGCCCGGCCTGGGCGGTGGCGGCGGCCGGGATGACTTCCACGGTGGTGCTCCCGTCATGGGGTTCGGAATGATCGGACCACCCGAATCGGTCCGAAACCGTTTCGTACGCCTAACGTATGCACCAGCACAGCGAAACTCAAACGTTTCGATGCGCCGCCACCCCAAGTGTGGGATGGCTCACAGTGCGAGGGGGTGCAAGCGGCGGCTCACCGCTCGTACAGCCCCTCCACCTCCGCCGCGAAGTCCCGCATGACCGCCTCCCTGCGGAGCTTCATCGACGGGGTCAGGTGGCCCTCCTCCTCCGTGAAGTCCCGGGGGACGATGACGAAGCGGCGGATGGATTCCGGGCGGGAGACCAGCTTGTTCGCCTCGTCGACCGCACGTTGCAGGATCGCTTTCAACTCGGCGTCCTCGACGAGGAGTTCCGCGGGGACGGGGTGCCGGCCGTTCATCCGGCGCCAGTGGCTGACGCCCTCCATGTCGAGGGTGATGAGTGCGGCGATGTACGGGCGGCGGTCGCCGACGACCATGCACTGGGAGATCAGGGGGTGCGAGCGGAGCCAGTTCTCCAGGGGTGCCGGCGCGGTGTTCTTGCCGCCCGCCGTGATCAGGATCTCCTTCTTGCGGCCGGTGATCGTGAGGTAGCCCTCCTCGTCGAGGCGGCCGATGTCGCCCGTCGCGAACCAGCCGTCCGCCGAGGCGGGGATCACTCCGCCGCCGTGCGGGTCCCAGTAGCCACGGAAGACCTGGCCGCCCTGGAGGAGGATCTCGCCGTCCGCCGCGATGCGGACCTTCGTGCCGGGCATGGGCCAGCCGACCGTGCCCAGACGGGGTTTGAGGGGCGGGGTGACCGTGGCGGCGCCGGTGGACTCGGTGAGGCCGTAGCCCTCGTAGATCTCCATGCCGGCGCCCGCGTAGAAGGCTGCCAGGCGGCGGCCGAGCGGGGAGCCGCCGGAGATGATGTGCCGGATGCGACCGCCCATGGCGTTGCGGATGCGGCGGTAGACGAGCTGGTCGTAGAAGGCGCGGGACGCCTTGAGGGCGGCGCCCGGGCCGGAGCCGGTGCCGGCGTGGCGGGCCTCCATCGCCTCGCCGTAGCGGACGGCCACGCTCGCCGCCCGGTCGAAGGCGGAGACCCGGCCGCCGACCTCCGCCTTGGCGCGGGCGTTGTTGTAGACCTTCTCCAGCATGTACGGGATGCACAGGAGGAAGGTCGGCCGGAAGGTGCCCAGGTCGGCCAGGAGGTCGTCCGCCTGCAGGCTCGCGGCGTGGCCCACGCGGACCCGGGCGCGGATGCAGGCGATCGCCACCATGCGGCCGAAGACGTGCGACATGGGCAGGAAGAGGAGCGTGGCCGGGTCTTCCGACTTCGACTTGAAGATGGGGTAGAGAAGTTCGGTCGCGTTGTCGACCTCGGCGAGGAAATTGCCGTGCGTGAGCACGCAGCCCTTGGGGCGGCCGGTGGTGCCGGAGGTGTAGATGACCGTGGCGAGGGTGTCGGGGACCAGCATTCCGCGGCGTACGGCGACTTCCTGGTCGGGGACGGGCGCGCCGAGTTCGGCCAGCCGCTCCAGGTGCCCCTTCTCCACGATCCACATGTGCCGCAGGTCGGGCAGGCGGCTCAGTTCCGGGCCGAGGGCCGACGCCTGGCCGGCGGTCTCCGTCACCAGGGCCACCGCGCCGGAGTCCTGGAGGATCCACCGGAGTTGGTAGACGGAGGAGGTGGGGTAGATCGGGACGGTCACGAGGCCGGCGGCCCATGCGGCGAAGTCGAGGAGCGTCCACTCGTAGATCGTCCGCGCCATGATGGCGATACGGTCGCCGGCGACCAGCCCTTCCGAGATCAGGCCCTTGGCCAGGGCCAGGACCTGCTCCGCGAAATCCGCCGCCGTCACGTCCGCCCAGTCCCCGTCCTCCGTACGGCGGCTGAGGACACGGGCGTCGGGTGCCGCGTCCGCGTTGTCGAACGGCAGGTCGGCGAGCGAGCCATGGGTGGGCGGCGGGACGAGCGGCGGGACCGACGCCTCGCGCACTTCGCCGTCCAGCCGCCGTATCTCGGGCTCCACCAACTGGGGTACGCCGTCGTAGTCGGACGCGGACGGATAGGGCACGGGCACGGACATGGCAGCTCCTGGGGCGTGCAGCTCGGTACCGCTCTGCTCTTGTACGTACTGCGCGTACCGAGACGTTCACCAGCGGTGTGCGGCTTCGGGGTTACCGCGGGTTAGAACGGCGATCGTACGGTGCCGGAGTGGGGAGTTGGTGCGGGCCCTCCGGGGGTTTTGCGGTGGGGTTGTGCCTTGGTTTGCCGTGTCGACTGCCTCTCGCGCCGTCGTGGTTGGTCGCGTCCACGCGGCGGAGCCGCAAATCGATACAGCCCCGCGCCCCTTCAGGGCGCTCCAGCACCGTAGCGGTCGTACAAGTCCTCGATCTGCGTTGCGAACTCCTCGGCGATTGCTTCCCGTTTCAGTTTCATCGTTGGAGTCAGGTGGCCTGCCTCCTCCGTGAAGTCGACCGGGAGGATCGCGAAGCGGCGGATCGACTCCGGGCGGGAGACCAGTTTGTTCGCCTCGTTCACCGCGCGCTGCAGGACCTGTCTCAACTCGTCGTCGTCCAGGAGCAGTTGGGCCGGGACGGGGTACTTTCCGCGCATCCGGCGCCAGTGGCTGACGCCCTCCATGTCCAGGGTGATCAGGGCGCCGACGTAGGGCCGGGCGTCGCCGACGACCATGACCTGGGAGATCAAAGGGTGGGCGCGGAGCCAGTTCTCCAGCGGGGCCGGGGCGACGCTCTTGCCGCCCGCCGTGATCAGCAGCTCCTTCTTCCGGCCGGTGATGTAGAGGTAGCCCTCCTCGTCCAGCCGCCCGATGTCGCCGGTGGCCAGCCAGCCGTCGACGGTCGCCGGGACGACACCGCCCGCGTTCGGGTCCCAGTAGCCGCGCAGGACGTGGTCCCCGGCCAGCAGGATCTCGCCGTCGGCGGCGATACGGACCTTCGTACCCGGTATGGGCCAACCCACCGTGCCCAGGCGGGGCTTGAGCGGCGGGGTCACGGTGGACGCGCCCGTCACCTCCGTGAGGCCGTAGCCCTCGTAGATCTCGATGCCCGCCCCGGCGTAGAACGCGGCCAGCCGGCGGCCCAGCGGGGAGCCGCCGCAGATCATGTAGCGGACCCTGCCGCCCATGGCGTTGCGGATACGCCGGTAGACGAGAGGGTCGTAGAAGGTGCGGGCGGCCTTCAGCGCGGCGCTCGGGCCGGATCCCGTGCCGGAGTGACGGGCCTCCGTCGCCTCCCCGTACCGGCGGGCCACCCCCGCCGCGCGGTCGAAGGAGGTGACCCGGCCGCCGGTCTCGGCCTTCGCACGAGCCACGTTGAACACCTTCTCCAGCATGTACGGGATGGCGACGAGACAGGTCGGGCGAAAGCTCGCCAGGTCGGGGAGGAGCTCGTCCGCCTTCAGGCTCGGCGCGTGGCCCAGCCGTACCCGGGCGCGTATGCAGGCGACCGCCACCATGCGGCCGAAGATGTGCGACATGGGGAGGAAGTGCAGGATGGACGCCTCTTCGCTGGTCCGCGAGCGGAACACCGGATAGAGGAGCTCGATGGCGTTGTCGACCTCGGCGAAGAAGTTGCCGTGGGTGATGGCGCAGCCCTTGGGGCGGCCGGTGGTGCCCGAGGTGTAGACGACGGTGGCGAGCGTGTCGGGGCTCAACATCCCACGCCGTACGGCCACTTCCTGGTCCGGCACCTGGACGCCCTGCTCCGCCAGCCGCTCCACATGGCCCTTCTCGATGACCCACAGGTGCCGCAGGTCCGGCACCCGGTCGAGTTCCGGGCCGAGGGCCGCCGCCTGGGCGGCGGTCTCCGTGACGAGTGCGACCGCGCCGGAGTCCTGGAGGATCCACCGGCTCTGGAAGGCCGAGGAGGTGGGGTAGATCGGGACGGTGACCAGGCCGGCGGCCCACGCGGCGAAGTCGAGGAGCGTCCACTCGTAGATCGTCCGCGCCATGACGCCGATCCGGTCCCCCGGTACCAGCCCCTCGGCGATCAGACCTTTCGCCACCGCCAGCACCTCGTCGGCGAACTCGGCCGCCGTCACGTCCGCCCACCGGCCCGACTCGGCGCGGCGGCTGAGCACCTTGTCGTCGGGGGCGATGCGTGCGTTGTCGAAGGGCAGGTCGGCGAGCGAGCCGTAGGTCACCGGCGGGACGAAGGGCGGCACGGAGACCTCGCGCACCTCCCCGTCCAGCCTCCGGATCACGGGCTCCACGAGAACCGGCGTGCCGTCGTACGTCGTCGAGCGGACAGCGGCGGGCGCGGACGGCTGCGAGGTGGACACGGGCGACTCCAGACGTTCACCAGAGTTGCCCTGCGGGGGGAGTCACCGCAGGTCAGGGGAGGAGATCGTACGGCGCGCCCGTGATGAGCCGGTGTGGGTTCCAAGGTTGTCCGGCGGCGGGGATGCGTCGGGGATGTGCAAGCTCGTCGCTTTTCTGGCCGATAGGGCACCGCCGGACGGTATGGTGAACATTTTTCATCTTCTGCCCCTCCCCCACCTGCCCTTACCTCGGGTAACCTGACTCTGGAGTAAGCACAGCGCCCGTGGGGAGTTTCGGAATGTCGATGTCCGTCGTCCTGCCCGGTACCCCTGCCCTCGCACCCCTGCTCGCCCGTGGCGCCCTGCTGTCACCCTTCAAACGCCCGCGCCCGGACGCCGACTTCCCCCGCAGCCGGCTCGTCCTGCCCGGACTGCGCATCGACCTCGCGCGACTCGCGGCGTACGAGCGGGTGTGCGGCTTCGCGACCGGCGACGACGCGCTGCCGGCGACCTATCCGCATGTACTGGGCTTCCCGCTGGCCATGCGGCTGATGAGCGGACGGGGCTTCCCGCTGCCGCTGCTCGGCCTCGTCCACACGTCGGTCGAGATCACGCAGCGGCGCGCGCCCGCGGCGACCGGTGAGTACGAACTCGCCGTGTACGTCGGCGGGTTGGAGCCGCACAGGCGCGGCACCGAGGCCTCGGTGATCACCGAGATGCGGGCCGGCGAAGAGGTCGTATGGGAGTCGCGGAGCACGTATCTGGCGCGGCACCGGACGCAGCATCCCGGTGAGACGCCCCGGGACGGCCGGGAACAGCTGCCCGCCGTGGCCGAGTGGCGGCTGGCCGCCGACGTCGGGCGGCGGTACGGCGCCGCGTCCGGCGACCGCAACCCCATCCACCTGCACCCGCTCACCGCCCGCCTCTTCGGCTTCCCCCGCGCCATCGCGCACGGCATGTGGACGGTGGCCCGCTGCCTCGCCGCGCACGGTGTGCCCGAACGCGCCAGGGTTCAGGCGCAGTTCAGGGCGCCGGTGCTGCTGCCGGGGTCGGTGACGTATGCGGCCGACGGGGAGCGGTTCGAGCTGCGCGGGAGCGGGGGCCGCGTCCATGTGAGCGGAAGTGTCAGAGGCCTCGGGACGGCTGACGCCGCGTCATGACTCCGGGGTGTGCGGCGGCGACCAGGGCCGCCCGTCCATGAGGTTGCCCAGGCCCGCCCAGGCGAAGTTCATCAGGGTGGCCGCCGCCTGGCGGGCCGTGGTGCCGGGGGTGGCGTTGGCCCAGGCGGCGAGGGACTCGGCGGCGCCGACCAGGGCCTCGGCGAGCCCGGCGACCTCCCGCTCGGGGAGGTTCGGATTGCGGTGCGCCTCCCTGGCCGCGACGACGATGAGCTGCGTCACGAACGCGACGATCTCCTCGCGCATCGCGGTGACCTCGGCCGCGAAGGGTTCGCGGGTACGGGCCTGAAGGTGCAGCACCGCCCAGCCGTCCGGGTTCTGCGCGGTGTGCGTGAAGAACGCCCGCAGCCCTTCCCAGAGCTGGCGGTCGGCGGGCAGCTCGGGCATGACCCCGGCCCGGACGGCCTCGACGAGCGCCGTCGCCTCCCGGCGGATGCAGGCCGTGAACAGGTCTTCCTTGGAATTCAGGTACAGGTACACCAACGGCTTGGACACGCCCGCCAGTTCGGCGATCTCGTCCATCGACGCGGCCATGTACC
>Ga0105246_10002585_pt1 | contig 10946 bp, 12 predicted proteins | sample KBSM64metaG_FD_99694 | JGI IMG/M metagenome (GOLD analysis project Ga0105246, IMG submission 99694) | Miscanthus rhizosphere microbial communities from Kellogg Biological Station, Michigan, USA - KBS M6-4 metaG | ecosystem: Host-associated > Plants > Roots > Rhizosphere > Soil | place...
GAAATGCCGGGCCTCGCTTTTCAGCAGGCCGAAATAGAACTTGCCGAGTTCTTCGTCCAGATGCGGCACCAGCGCTTCGAAACGTTCGCAACTGCGCGCTTCGATGAAGGCGCCGACCACCAGAGTGTCGACCAGTTTCACCGGTTCGTGGCTGCGCACCACTTTGCGCAGGCTTGAGGCATAACGGCCGGCGTGGAGCTGGCGCAGTTCGATCTTGCGCCGTTTCATGATGCGCATGACCTGCTCGTGGTGCACCAGCTCTTCCCGGGCCAGGCGCGACATCATGTTGATCAGATCGACATGGGAGTGGTACTTGGCGATCAGGCTCAACGCGGTGCTGGCGGCCTTGAACTCGCTAATATCCGCATTACCACTACGAACGCCTGCCCAAGATACCAGCAAGCAGATCATTATATTTCTTTTGAATGTTTAGAATGGACGTATCGCGTGTTATAAATCTTTCATCTCCAAGCGAAAAAACTCACGATTACAAGCACCGTCGACTGACATCGACGGCAACTTCGACCCATCAAAACATCACGAAGGTGAAATATGCCCTACGCGGTTGGCTATGCCCGTTTTTCAAGTACGAAACAAGGTAAAGGAAGCAGTTTATCCAGACAACAAGAATTGATATCTGAATGGATTGAAAACAACAAAGGCTACCAAATTTATCCAAAAAAGTTTGAAGACCTTGGTCGCTCAGCCTCTAAAGGCGATCATTTAAAGCATGGCTTTGGGAAGTTACTTGAAGCCATCGAACAAGGTGAAATCAAAGAAGGGGACGTGATCCTTGTTGAGGCTATCGACAGGATTGGTCGTCTTCCAGAGATGCAGATGATTTCGTTAATAGATCAAATCGTTAGCGCAAAAGTACAAATCATAACGTTACAAGATGGGTGCACCTATGGCCCAATCATCAAATCCGAACAAATATGGTCTTTGGTGGGAAAAGTACAACAGGCCTATATGTATAGCGCATCCCTATCAGAGCGAGTCAAGGCAAGTTATAAGAGAAGAGAAGCGCTTGCAATGAATGGAATCATCCCGAAGCGGAGGACACCCATTTGGCTGAGCTCAGATGGCACAGTAAAGCCTGATATTGCCGATGCAATGAAAGGAGCATTTGAGGACGCTCTATCTGGCATCGGAGAACGACGCATATTAAAGCGTCTTATCCAATCAAACACAGCTTTTGAGACCATAAACCCCAGCACAATACGTCGATGGTTAACCAATAGGATTGCCATCGGATACTGGAAAGACTACAAAATATACCCATCAATTGTATCTGATGAATTATTCTACCAAGTACAAAAACGTTTCAACGACGAATACAAACCCCCAACCGCACCACGCACTCACTTTCTTTCTGGCCTTATTAAATGTGGGGATTGCGGTGCAAACATGCAGGTTAAGATCAACAAGAACAGTCCATTCACCATGCGATGCACCACTAGATGTGTATATGGTGACTTAAGATGCAAAAATTCAAAATCCTTTCCTGTGCCAGTGCTTTTACATGTTTGCTATGACACAGCGACAGGCGCAGTTGAAAAAGCAATGCAAAATATTGAACTGTCATCATCCGAGAAAAAATTGATTGTGATAGATGGCCAACTGAGAGATGTCGGTGAAAAAATAAACAACATAGTCCAATCTTTAGAAAAGTACGGGCCACTGCCCGAGCTTGACAGAAAGATTGTCTCTCTATCCGAACAAAGAAACAAACTGGAACGTGAAAAGCTGTTGATCACTAACGACACGGTGGAAAACGTATCGAAATATGATTCTGCTTGGGACTATCAGTACGAGTTAATCGCAGACCACCCCATGCGCTTGAACGCACTGCTTCAGTCCTCGGGATATCATATAGACTGCTATTCCGGAGGTTTAATGCTAGCCAACACTTCCGGGAATGACTTTAGCAAGTGTGTGTACGAGGGATACAACAGGAAGATACAAGCATACAAAATATCTGCGGGAGGAAACGTTCATCACATTACAAACAGGGACGGCTCCCTGACTAAAGAGCGCCTAGAACGCTTTAAGACCATGCTGGCCCGCCAGCGTGCAGGGGACACGACGACTTTCAAGGCAATCGAAACAAGCGCAGCAGAGCTAGAGATGTATCAGTTCTACAGTACAATATAATTTTATACAAACACACCAAACCCAGCTTCCTCGCAACGACTTACAAACACAAAATATCGTCAAAGCCCCCGGCCTTTAAGGTCTAGGGGACTATTGAGCGTATGGATCTTTACATCTCTATTAGAAATCAATTTAAGGGTAGCCAAGCTATACAGTAAGTTAATTATAATGACAATCAAACACAAGCCCCATTACATCCTAGACCAATATCAGGGAATACCAATCAAGTGCAATGCACAGTACCCTACATTCGAAAACATCGTCCAAGCGCTTTACATTCTAGTTTACGGTGCTTCTAGAGCATTTCGATATGCGAGGGGCTATCATGTGCGCACACGCTTCACAGACAAGATGACTTGTTCAGAGTACAGCGCACATCTCAACAACTACTATAAAATCAAATTCAAATACATCCCCCTGAGGGTGACGGTAAGCGAAACTGATGAAAGCGGAATCCACCATCACCACGCGATAATTCTTAATGACAAGCTGAGCAGAAAGTCTAGCCTACAACATCTACATGCGAAGCTGAAGAAAGAGGGAAAGCTGGCTGACTATTCGATTATTGCACCTGACCACGACAAATATGGTCACCACCTCCAAACGATCAAAGACCTTGATTCGTACTTTAAGTGGATGACATATCTGGCAAAGATCAAGTCCAAGCCAATAAAACATCAGCTATGGAGTGGAAGCCGCCGAGTAACTTCCATGTTGAAAGAATGGCGAGATAACAAAATGCCGGATGTGCGCGGTGCAAGGATCAAAGAGATAGAATTTAAAGCCCCAGGACGCGATCTAAGCAATTACATCTCATGACCCTAGTCACTCATTACCTTTTCACGCAAACACCCTCCTGCCGCACGACAGGAGCCCTTAAGGGCAAACATTAAAGCCGTACAGACTCAATTTGTGATTTTTTCAGGAAATGCGAGACAATTCACCAAATATATCTTTCCAACAAACTCTACACGCCGACACTGAAAATAGAGCTTAGCACCAGCATCCAGATTCGCCGCAAACTGTAAATTTGATTGTACACCACCTATACTCCATTCATCGCCGGTCAATTTCCACGGCCAAGCCTGATATGCGGATAGCGTTACAGTGACTTCTGAAGGCGAACCAGAATCCAATAATAGGTCAGCATTACCATTGTTAACCAACACTTTGCTGAGTCGACCGTAATACATCATGGGCTTACTAAACTTCAATTGAGCGCGAGCATTGTTTGCCCGCCACTCCGAAGCAATGCTCTTCGTTGCAACTGCGTTCTCAAAATTCATCCCGGTTGACTCCATCATTTCGTCAACACGACTGTTGTACATTTGATTAATTGCATCCTCGCTAGGCTGTCCAGCCCAGACACTACCCGACAGGACGACACAGCAAATGGATATGATTTTATTCATGATTCTTAACCAACCCCTTCAATAGGCACATATCAATAGCCATAATTAAATTCATCACAACCCAAACCAAGATTATGCTTTCCGACGACCTACACATAACAACAAAAACGAGTAGACCACCGATTACCCCGATTAAGTATCGACACATATACAAATACCCGAAACCGGGGAAGATTAAATTCAGCCCGATTGCCACAGCCACACTTTTTGATTTCATTCAATCTATCCCTAGCTGCGGAAATTTCGCTTCAGCGTAGGAATACCGAGTAAGAAAATGATTACTGCCAGCATGACCATCACGCTTCCAACAAGAACCCCAACACCGAAAGCTTGGCGAATGCTCCAGACGTAACCCAGCTCCATTGCCAAAATACCTGCCAGACTGGCCATCGGCATGGTCAGTGTCGCGATAAAAATTGCCGCATATACCTTCATGGCGCCTCTCATTCGGAGTGATTTTACAGCAAATATTCACAGTATACTGTGAGGACGCAGAGACAGCCATCATCGACAGTGACCCCTCTTTAGGATGGGGCTGCAAACGTGGATATCGGCTTTGCTTTTGGGAAGGTTTTGCGCCAAAAACGCAAAGAGGCTGGATTAACTCAAGAACAGCTTGCACATGAAGCAGACGTACAGCGCAACTATGTCAGTCTGATAGAGCGTGGTATCCACCACCCTACGATTGCAGTCCTGTTCAAGCTTGCAAGCGCTTTGAGATGCAAGCCTTCAGACCTAGTATTGAACTTGGAAAAAATGCTAGGGGAACAGCCTTAGTAAGCTATAGACGGCTCGCCTTGAAGAGAAAGACAAATCGCTTACGGATAGAGTCGCCCTATCCGCTTGCTCGGTGGACGGATAAATCCAGATTTGGGGTGCTTGTGGAGCGCCTTCTAGTGGTGGAATTCCTGAAGTACTGGACGGGTCAACGGCTGGCGTCCAGATCAGGGTTACCCCGTCGCCAAAATCAGCCACCTGCTGAGAGCCTTGCTCTTCAAATTGCACCACAGGGATCATCTCCCAGTCGGTACGCCTCTGGGTGTTGTACCCATAGCCCTTCAGGGTGCCATCTGCTTGCTGTTCGATGTGAATCCGAACGCGCGTGCGGCCTTCCTTGAGTGATTGAAGCTGTTCCTCTGTGTACAGGCTGCTATCGCCCAAACTTGACGGCCATAACAGTGCAACCATTCCTCCCAGAAACCCAGCAACTACACCGGCAGTGACGACACCAGTGCCAACCCCGGCCCCGGTTCCTGTTGTAGCAGCGGTTCCACCAGCAACACCACCAGCAGTACACAAAACACCACAAGACGAAGTGGCGGCAATGGCCGTGCCGCCTAAGATGAGAGTTCCTATCGCGGTCGTTAGGGCTGCGCTACCACTGATTTGTTTCAGCGGAATGTTCCCGCCTGCATCAGTCTCATAACCTCCCAAGATGGCAAGCTCACCGAAGTTGCCAATCTTCTCTACGGGAATGAATCCTGCTGGTCTCTTGTGATCAATCACGCCATCGGGAAGATCGCAGCTCTTGGCGAACACACACCCCAAGCGGTTTGGTTTGGCTTCTTCTTTGGTGGGGAGGTCTTTGTATTCAGCCCAACGTTGGGCATGAGTATCTACAGGCTCTACGCCGCTATAGCGGTGGCCCTTTGGCGGGTTTGGTACATAGCCAGACATGCAGCTTCCTTTCGTCCTTGGGAACTCCAGCCCGAGGCTGGGGCAGAATGACGTTACCGGTAAGCTCCAGCACTGGCTGTAGGACAAATCCCAAAAGCCGAGCTGACAGCTTTCCGTATTCCGTGTCATTGCTGAGGGGGGCGGCGAAGGATAGCGGGTTGGGAAAGCCTGTTGAATGGTAGCAATTTGCTACTTGATGGGGAATCTATGGCACACCTATCAGCTCGCCACGCTATCAAATAAGTCTAGTCATTTGGTAGATCGATTAACGGTCGCCTACCACTATCATATATCTATTGCAGATAGACATATGATCCGATTATCATACGTCTATCTAAAAATACTTTAAAAGATAATAAAATTGAAAACACATCTCTATCTGCGCGCTAGCACTAAAGATCAAGATGCACTACGAGCAAGAACAAGCCTTGAATCATTCGCAAGCGAGAAAGGACTTGCCATTGCCGGAATCTATTCTGAACACATTAGTGGTACCAAACTTAACCGACCTGAATTGATGCGCCTTCTATCTATCGCACAGAAAGGAGAAATCCTGCTAGTGGAATCCGTAGATCGATTAAGTCGACTGTCCCAGGCTGACTGGGAGACACTCAAGGCAACGATTAAAGACAAAGGTTTACGGCTAGTCATCGCAGACCTACCCACGAGCCATTTGATGATCGAAGACCAAGGCATCACTGGTCAGATCATGGAGGTGATCAACGGTATGTTGATTGACCTGATGGCAACCATGGCCCGTCTGGATCAACAGAAGCGTGTCGAACGCATTAATGAAGGCTTGAGAAATAAACGACTTGCGGAGCCTGAATGGAAACCAAAGGGCAAGGGCAAGAACATCGAAAAATGGACAAAGGTACAGATGCTAATTACCAAGCATCCGACAATGTCTGCTGAAGACATTGCCAAGCTTGCCGAAATAGGTGTCGCTACCGTATACCGAATAAAAAAGCAGACCAGTGCCGAACACCCGGGTGCACTGAAATAAGAAACGGTTCCATACAATCACCGGTAGATACTAGTAGGTACATGTATCGGGTCGAATTATGAAACCGATAAAAAGGTGCAAGATGCCCCGCTGGTATAGTGTGTGCGGATAAACCGCCATCCCGGAACAAGCGGACGATACCTCAACTCGATCTTCTGAAGAACCATCCAAGGTTCTCTGACCAAACTTGCGGGGGCGCTCTGACAGAACTGTAGCCACTGCCATCAAGCCAACGGGTACACCTTGCGCTGAAAACCCTAGCTCACTAATAACTTTTAAGCAACTCTTTTTTCTCTAGCAACGCCATCAACTCTGCTCCGTTCCAAGAGACAAACCACGAAAATTTCCCAAGGTTTATCTTCGCCTCATCGATTTCCACCCTAGTAGGTTGACGTTGCTTAACTTGTTTCAACAATCTCTCTACCAAAGTGACTTTCAAATTATCCGGCACAAAAGGACATGTAAGTACATCCATCAACAGATGAACCTTTTCGGAATTCTGCCTAACATCATCAAGCTCAGCCAACTTCCTCTTAATACTCTTTATCACTTGCTCCTTAATTTGAGCATACATCGTCGACGCGCCAATATAATACAACAAGGTTATAATTTCAAAATATGTAAGTTCACGCCCATTCGAAACATCTACCACAGCCTTTAATGTTTCGCGCGGCAGACTAAAGTCATCACCAAGCCCCTTTAACGAAACCAATAAATTCAATGCCTCTAACAGAGCATAATCTTTATTTGGCTTCATCTTTATAAAGTCACTACTTTGAAAGAACTCATTCCCAAGAATATATATCAAACTTCGAATAGAGTTAGACTCCGTGGCCATATGAGCATCAAAAAAGGAGCATGCTAAATTTGACGCCATGCAGATCTTAACTGACCCCTTATGACTTGGACTAACCGTATAAAAATGAAACATCAACTCAATCACAATATGAAAAAAATCCGCATACTTATTCTTGCTCTCAGATTCATCAAAGGCACGGCCAATATTGTCATCCGTAACCCGAATCAAAAGATTGCACAATGCGGATATCACATACCCACAAGCAAGATCATAAGCATCAGGATCATTAATACACGACGACTTCACATCATTCAAAAAGCTGACCTTCAATCTATTTCGGTTGAATACTCTTTTTGGAACTAACCCGCTCGTCCCCTGTTCACCCAAAGGGCCAACCAGACTTTCACTCATTTTTACCAAGGAGGCTTTTACTGCACGCAAAGACTTTGTCTTCTGAGTAACGAACGGCCTAGTCGCCTTAATTGACTTAGCGGTATTCAAATTAAGCTTATATTCTTTGAAACTGGACGCGACTACTTTCGATATCTTTGAAGAGTCGATCTCATTAGTTGAAAAAATAAAAATATCATCTACATACCGCTTAACCACATATGATTCGCCGTAAACCAGACCTATATCAGCCAGTTGCTTTTCAATTGACTGGTCAATCTCTTGAAATATTATTTCAGCAAAAATTCGACTTGTTTCAGGCCCAATAACTATTCCTGCCGTCTCATTATAATTACAAGCCTGCATTATTCGATCAAATATACTACCAAAAGAATTTTTTACTTTAGCGTTATTCTTTGAATAGATCTTTGTTTTCAGCGCCCAAGTAATTGAATGTGTATATATACTATCAAAGCACTTGGAGATATCAAGAGACCAGAACGATGAAAAACGCTGTTCTAATCGAACAAACTCCTGCGAATCAAAAAATTTATACAAGCGAGTATATCCTCTATACGAAAAGTAAGAGGACAGAAATCTATGCCTTGACTCATCAGCCTGCCCCGCAATATTTTGGGAGCGATATTTATTTATATTTTGATTTGGATTCCGCAAATAATACTTACTAGCAACCTTAAACGGAGCACGTATACTAAATAAACTTTTCTTGCACTCCATCAATATTTGCTGATCAAAATCCTGATAAAAATCAACAAGCCTTATTTGCGCACTTGGGTGCAGCAAGGATAACGTGCGAAAGGAGTCTTCATCTTTTCGTATCTTGTAGGTAAGGGGAATCGAATATTCAGAGTGGTCATAGCCAGAAAACAGATGATTTATCACCTCGCCTACGTTACTCTTTCCATCCTTGTACTTCCTTACATGCCAATAAAACCCCAAATTACTGAACAGCACAGGAACTTCATAAGGACAGGTTTCTGTTAAAAGAACACGTGCAAAATCTTCTTTTTTTACTCTCCGTATATTCCCCTTCACTTTCGCCACCCTTTCTTAATCGTCTTCAGCATTTTATAGCTGAACGAATGAAATCGAGCATCCGTAAACCCTGACACAAAACTATACCCGGCTAATTGCCTACGCTGCTGGAGCGTCAAATTGGAAATTATTCTACAAGACAACGGGTGACTTTTAGAAAACAACAATCCATGAAGTAACCCATCCAGCTTATGCAAAGCACAGCCATGAATAAAGTTCTTATGAACATAATTGTAATAAATCCCAGTTTTTATATTAACCCCTGATATCGGATCCGTAATATAATAATTACCGGCCAAAGCCATAATTCGATTTTTAAGAATACGGTAATCAGAAGGACTTTTCGCGCTCCCCATATAAGCACAGAAAGAACTTATCAATCTAACTTTGATCTTCTCGACTTTAGCCGGAGATAAATCAATTTTCAACCGACGCCTCTTAAACTTACACTTCGAACCTGACTCATTACGATTGAATACTTTGAACTCGTACCCCAAAAAATCGAAGGAGTAGCACTCTTCACGACTAGGCTCATCCTTTGACCTAGGGATTGCCAAGTGGTTTCTTTTGCCACCATCGTGAAACTCTAAACCTTCAAACAAGTAACCGGATAGCTCAGCCTCAAAGTCCGCACGAGCAACAGCTGCGGAAGTAATAATTAACACATCATCAACAAATCGGCCATAATAAAAAACCTCAGGCATATGCCTTATCTTTTCATCAAATTCGCTCAGAGCCAACTCAGACAAAGCCGAACTAATACCTAAACCACGCGGCAAGCCTTCAATATCCCAAGCTTTAAAATGCTCGAACAACTCGCTAATCAGTCGCAGCGTCTGCCATGAACATTTTGCCTCACCAATAAGCTTTTGCCATAGCAAGTTTCTATCTACGCTCTCGTAGAAGCTTTTGATATCAAATCGATATACGTCGTATGCTCCACCCTCCTTCAACAACGATACCGCATTCGCAATAACAGTTTGCCGATCAGACTGTTTTATCTTGTAATTTGTTTTTATATTTTTTGCGACCAGCCGAGATATTAATTCCGAATAAAAGTTAGTGAACACATAACCTTTTTTACCAGCTATCATTAACGGCCGGAGAGAACCGTGAAATGCAGTTTTATTTTTTATCTTCTCCAAAGACACATTAACAGCAGCGGAGCGTGCCGTCACATCGAGCAATGTTTTATCCGCCAATATATCTTTATAACCAACGCAACGTAGAAGGTTCTTTTGAGTATAGGGAATTTCTATCATTTGCCGTCCTTGGTTAAAGCCAAGTCGCGGAGCGTATCGGACGCTCTAGCTGTCAGTATCAAAACAATATCATACCGATTGAACGGCACACAGCTTCGCAGGAAGGAAAATTTTAACGGGGATGCATCGACAGGAAGAGGACACTAATCGGTTCAGTAGCGGAAATATAGGACACGCTTTACAGTACTTATTGGAGTGATTCACCTTGCGCACATACACGCCCACCCAACACTCAAAATAATTTTTCTTTTACTTTCAACCAGATACCGTATTCCGAGATTAAAAAAACCCCACATTTACGACCGTAGGGTTCAACTCGATTGAGAGCTTAATTACAGCCTACTTCTGGTTTAGGCTGGAATTCCACTATGAAATCTGAACTCACAGTCAGAGCTATCAATCAATTCCGCCTCCACCGCCCTGACTTTTTCGATTACCCGATCCACGTCTGCTGCATCCCCATACTGGTAAGCTAGCTTTAAATAGCCTTGAAAATGCCTAGATTCGCTTTTCAACAACCCGTAATAGAACCTTCCCAGCTCCTCATCCAAATGCGGCACAAGCGCTTCAAAACGCTCACAGCTGCGTGCTTCAATGATCGCACCTACCACCAATGTATCAACGAGCTTCACCGGCTCATGGCTTCTAACGACAGATCGTAACCCGGACGCATAACGACTAGCCGACAGCGGACGCCATTCAACTTTCCGCTTTTTCATCAGCCGTAAAACCTGTTCGTGATGGACAAGCTCCTCACGGGCCAGCCGCGACATCATGATCACCAAATCCGGATACGCACCGTACTTAGCAATCATGCTCAGCGCAGTGCTAGCGGCCTTGAACTCACAATTTTTGTGATCAATGAGCATCACGTCTTGCTGAACCAGAGCCGCTTCCACCCATGCGTCAGGGGTTCGGCACCCAAGGAATTCATGGACTTCAGGAAGCATAGGTGTCCCTCACATTTCGTGGTTGTATTGCCGACTTTTTCTCGCAGTTCTTGTGGTCGATCAGCAGGGTTTCCTGATCGGCCAGCGCGGCCTGGACCCAGGCGTCAGGCGTGCGGTAGCCAAGGAATTCGTGGATTTCGGGAAGGATCATGGGGCTCACGGTCAAAAGGTGTTCGAGCGAAGGGCGCCGATTATACCGGCCTGCCCGCAGACCACCAGCGCCAGCCCTTGATATGCATC
>Ga0105246_10002587_pt1 | contig 10940 bp, 9 predicted proteins | sample KBSM64metaG_FD_99694 | JGI IMG/M metagenome (GOLD analysis project Ga0105246, IMG submission 99694) | Miscanthus rhizosphere microbial communities from Kellogg Biological Station, Michigan, USA - KBS M6-4 metaG | ecosystem: Host-associated > Plants > Roots > Rhizosphere > Soil | place: Michigan...
ATCCGGGCGCCACCGGCTACGTCCCGTCCTCCGGGCCGACCGCCGGTCCGATCACCGGGCCGACCGCCGGGCCGATCACCGGGCCGACCGCCGGGCCGATCACCGGGCCGATCACCGGGCCGACCGGCGGGCCGGCTGCCAGACCGGCCGTTCCACCCTCCGTCGGGTCGGGGTCGGCCGGGTCCGCCGGCGCGGCCGTTCCACCGCCGCGCGGTGCCGAGCCCGAGGCGTGGCGCGGCTGGCGGCCGGCGCCCGAGTGCGGCGGCCCCGGTGGGTGAGCGGCGGACGGTGCCGGTGCCGGACGGGCTCGACGGCCTGCGCCTCGACGCGGCGCTGTCCCGGATCTTCGGCTTCTCCCGCGCCACCGCGGCCACGCTGGTCGATACCGGCGGGGTCACCGTCGACGGCCGCGCCCGGGACCGGTCCGACCGGGTCACCGCCGGCGCCTGGCTCGAGGTGGACATGCCCGAGCCACCGGCCCCGCCGAGCGCGGCGCCCGAGCCGGTCCCCGGCCTCACGGTCGTCTACGCGGACGACGACATCGTCGTGGTCGACAAGCCGGTCGGCGTCGCCGCCCATCCCACCCCCGGCTGGGACGGCCCGACCGTCACCCAGGGCGTCGCCGCGATGGGCCACCGGCTGTCCACGTCGGGGGCGGCCGAACGGCAGGGCGTGGTGCACCGGCTCGACGTCGGCACCACCGGGCTGATGGTGCTGGCCAAGAGCGAGCGGGCATACCGGGTGCTCAAGGACGCGTTCCGGGACCGCACCGTCGACAAGCGGTACGCGGCGCTGGTGCAGGGCCACCCCGACCCGACCCGGGGCACCATCGACGCGCCGATCGACCGGCATCCCGGCAGCGACTGGAAGTTCGCCGTGGTGGCCGGCGGCCGGCCGAGCGTGACCCACTACGACACGATCGAGGCGTTCCGCGCGGCGACGCTGCTCGACGTCAAGCTGGAGACCGGCCGTACCCACCAGATCCGGGTGCACCTGGCCGCGGTCCGCCATCCGCTGGTCGGCGACCTCACCTACGGCGCCGACCCGACGCTCGCCGAGCGGCTCGGGCTGCACCGGCAGTGGCTGCACGCGGCCCGGCTCGGCTTCGAGCACCCGGCGACCGGGACGTGGGTCGAGTTCACCAGCCCGTACCCGGACGACCTGGCGCGGGCGCTCGCGCTCGTCTCCGAGTAGCGGCGGGGCGGCCAGGGTGCCGTGAGGGCGGTCGCGGAGGGCGCTTCGCTGGCCGGCGGCGTGCGGCTGCTGGCCCTGCTGCTGGCCGCGTACCTGGTGGTGGGCCAGCCGGTGGTGGGCTGGTGGAGCGCCCGCCGGCAGCGCCTCGACCGGCGTCCCGGTGCCCGCCGCCGGCGCTACGTCCGGACCACCGTGCTGGAGTGGGTGCTGGCCGCGGCGGCGGTCGCGCTGGTGCTGGCCGCACCCGGGCTCGACCTCGGCGACCTCGGCTTCCACTGGCCGCGGGCCTCGGCGTACACCCTGGTCGGCGCGCTCGGGCTGGTGCTCAGCGTGGCGCTGCTGGCCGGTCTGCGGCGGCGGGTCGACCACGGCGCCCGGGTGGTCGCGGCGGCGGAGGTCGGCGCGCTGCTGCCGCGGACGGCGGCTGAGCGGCGCGGCTTCGCCCGGCTGGCGCTGACCGCGGGGTTCTGCGAGGAGTTGCTCTACCGCGGCTTCCTGCTCGCGGTGGTGGTCGCCGAGGCGCCGGAGCTCGGGCCGTGGCGGCTGGTGCTGGTCAGCGCGCTGGCGTTCGCGGTCGCGCACACCTACCAGGGCGTGACCGGGATGCTCACCGCCGGCGTGCTCGGCGCCGGGTTCGGTGTGCTGTTCCTCGGCACCGGCAGCCTGCTGCTGCCGGTGCTCTACCACGCGCTGATCGACCTGCGGCTGCTGGTGCTGTCGGTCCGCACGCCTCGGCACCGGGCCTCCGGTCCGGCCCGGACGTTCAGCCCGCGACCGCCGCCCGGTGCTCGCGCGGACTCACCCCGCGGACCCGCTTGAACGCGGTGCTCAGCGCGTACGGGCTGCCGTAGCCGACCTGGCGGGCGACCGCGGCCAGCGTGGTCTGCCGGTCGCGCAGCAGGTCGGCGGCCAGCGCCAGCCGCCAGCCGGCGAGGAAGGCCATCGGTGGCTCGCCGACCAGTTCGGTGAACCGGCGGGCGAGCGCGGCCCGGGACACGCCGGTCTCCGCGGCCAGCGCCGCCACCGTCCACGGCCGGGCCGGCTCGTGGTGCAGCAGCCGCAGCGCCGGGCCGACGACCGGGTCGGCGGAGGCCGCATACCAGCCCGGGGCGGTCGCGTCCGGCCGGGCGAACCAGGCCCGCAGCACCGCGATGAGCAGCAGGTCGAGCAGCCGGTCGAGGACCGCCTCCTGGCCCGGCTCGTCCTTGCCGATCTCCGTGCCGAGCAGCGGCACCAGCGGGGAGTCCAGCTGCCCGGCCGGCAGCACCAGCAGCCGGGGCAACGCCCGCAGCAGCCGGCCGCCGACCTCGCCGTCGCCCTCGTACGTCCCGACCAGCAGCGTGGTCGACCCGCCGGCGTCGTTGCCCCAGGTCCGGGTGCCGAGCCAGTCCGGGTGCTCCTCACCGTCCGGGGTCACGCAGACCTGGCCCGGCAGGATCCGCACCTCCGGCGGGGTGCCAGGGTCGTCGGCGACCACGTAGGGGTCGGGGCCGACCGCGACCGCCGTGTCGCCCGGCCCGAGCCGGACCCAGTCACCACCGGCCGGCTGCACCCAGGCCTCGCCGGCGAGCACGGCCATCAGCGTGAGCGGCGCCTCGTCCTCGATCCGCATCGACCAGGGCGGCGCGAACACCGCCCGCAGCAGGAACGCACCGCGGGCCCGCGGTCCGTCCAGCAGGCCACCGAGCGCATCCACAGCCGTAGACGATCGCACATGTTTCCGCGCCTGTGAACGATGGATCGTCTCGCCCCGGCCGGATGGACTGGAGCCATGACACACACGGACCTGACCCTGGTTCTCGGCGGGAACGGCAAGACCGGCCGGCGGGTGGCGCACCGGCTGCGCCCACTCGACCGCCCGGTGCGGTGCCTGCCGGTCGCGGCGACCGAGTGGGGGTCACGGTGACGGCGTTGCGCGCGAGGAGGGAGACGGCAGTGGGTTTCTGGACGAGCGCGACGCTGGTGGCCGCGACGCTGACCACCGGGCTGATGGCGGGCCTGTTCGCGGCGTTCTGGTACGCGATCATGCCCGGGCTCGCGCGGGCGAGCGACCTCGCCTTCGTCGAGGGCATGCAGCGGATCAACGTGGCGATCCTCAACGGCTGGTTCGGGCTGTGCTTCGCCGGCGCGCTGGTGTTCTCGGTCGTCGCGGCGATCCTGCACGCCGGCGCCGAGCGGCGGGCGGTGCTGCCGTGGATCGTCGCCGGTGCGGTGCTGTACCTGGTCGTGCTGGTGGTGACCGTCGCGGCCAACGTGCCGCTCAACGACCGGCTCGACGCGGCCGGCGACCCGGACCGGATCGGCGACCTGCACGCGGTGCGGGCGCAGTTCGAGGCGGCCTGGGTGCGCTGGAACGCGGTCCGGACGCTCGCCTGCACGGTGTCGTTCGGGTGCCTGACCTGGGCCCTGGTCCTGCACGGCCGCCTGGCCCGCTGACGGCACCGGCCGACCGTGGCGACGGCAACGGCGCGATCTTCGTGCGCCGTCCCGGAGGTCCTCCGGCTCAGCTGACCGGCTCGGCCGGAGGGCGGTCACGAAGCGGCAAGGGCGGCGTCCCGACGGTCTCGACGCGCTCGGTGACCAGGGCCGACACGCCCTGTGGCAGCGGCATTCGGACACCTGGAGGCCGACACGCCCGGGGTTCCTGCGGGTCTGTCCGGCCGCCGGATTCTGTCGGTGCGGCGGCCTAAACTCGCGCCGTGTCCCGGGCCTCCAGCGATTCCTTCGTGCACCTGCACGTGCACACCGAATACTCCATGCTGGACGGCGCGGCCCGGCTGAAGGACCTGTTCGCCGAGACGGCCCGGATGGGCATGCCGGCGCTGGCGATGACCGACCACGGCAACGTCTTCGGGGCGTACGACTTCGTCAAGCAGGCGACCGCGGCCGGCGTGAAGCCGATCATCGGCATGGAGGCCTACGTCACACCCGGCACGTCCCGGTTCGACCGGACCAGGGTGCGCTGGGCCGAGGGCGGCGAGGCCGACGTGTCCGGCGGCGGTGCCTACACGCACATGACGCTGCTGGCGGTCGACGAGGTGGGCCTGCACAACCTGTTCCGGCTGGCCAGCCTGGCCTCGATGGAGGGCTTCTTCTACAAGCCGCGCATCGACCGGGAGCTGCTCTCGCGGTACGCGACCGGCCTGGTCGGCACCACCGGCTGCCCCGGCGGCGAGGTGCCGACCTGGCTGCGGATCGGCGACTACCAGCGGGCCCGCGCGTCGGCGGCCGAGTTCCGGGACATCTTCGGGCCGGACAACTTCTACCTCGAGCTGATGGACCACGGGCTCGAGGTCGAGCGGACCTACCGCGAGCAGCTGCTGCGGCTGCGCGACGACCTGCGGCTGCCGCCGCTGGCCACCAACGACCTGCACTACACCTACGCGGAGGACGCGGCCGCCCACGAGGTGCTGCTGTGCGTGCAGTCCGGCAAGACGATGGCCGACCCCAAGCGGTTCAAGCTCGACGGCCACGACTACTTCCTCAAGTCCCCGGACGAGATGCGCCGGGTCTGGCAGGAGCTGCCGGAGGCCTGCGACAACACGCTGGCCCTCGCCGAGCGGGTGACCGGCTACGGCGGCGCGCTCGCCTTCCAGGACCTGATGCCGCGCTTCGAGGTCCCGGACGGGATGACCGAGGCGAGCTTCCTGACCCAGGAGGTCGAGCGCGGCCTCGCCCGCCGGTTCCCGGGCGGAGTGCCGGACACCCACCGCAAGCAGGCGGAGTACGAGCTGGGCGTCATCATCCAGATGGGCTTCCCGGGCTACTTCCTGGTCGTCGGCGACCTCTGCCGGCACGCGCGGGAGGCCGGCATCCGGGTCGGTCCCGGTCGTGGCTCGGCCGCCGGCTCGCTGGTGGCCTACGCGTTGGGCATCACCGAGCTCGACCCGGTCGAGCACCGGCTGCTGTTCGAGCGCTTCCTCAACCCCGAGCGCGTCTCGATGCCCGACATCGACCTGGACTTCGACGAGCGCCGGCGCGGCGACATGATCCGCTACGCGACGGAGAGATACGGCGAGGACCGCGTCTCGCAGATCATCACGTACGGCACGATCAAGGCCAAGCAGGCGGTCAAGGACTCGTCCCGGGTGCTCGGCTACCCGTTCTCCACCGGTGACCGGATCACCAAGGTGATGCCACCGTCGGTGATGGGCAAGGACATCCCGCTGGCCGGGATCTTCGACCCCGAGCACGCCCGCTACAAGGAAGCGACCGAGTTCCGCGCGCTCTATGAGGCCGACGCCGAGGTCAAGCGGGTCGTCGACACCGCCCGCGGGCTGGAGGGGCTCAAGCGGCAGTGGGGCGTGCACGCCGCCGGCGTGATCCTGTCCCGGGAGCCGCTGCTCGACGTCATCCCGATCCAGCGCCGGGAACAGGACGGCGCCATCATCACGCAGTTCGACATGGGCGCCTGCGAGTCGCTCGGCCTGCTGAAGATGGACTTCCTCGGCCTGCGCAACCTGACGATCCTCGACGACTGCCTGGCCAACATCAGCGCCAGCCGGGGCGAGGACGTCGTGCTGGAGCGGGTGCCACTCGACGACCCGTCGGCGTACGAGCTGCTGGCCCGCGGCGACACGCTCGGGGTGTTCCAGCTCGACGGCGGGCCGATGCGGGCGCTGCTGCGCTCGATGCGGCCGACCTCGTTCGAGGACATCTCCGCCGTGCTCGCGCTCTACCGGCCCGGGCCGATGGGCGCCAACGCCCACAACGAATACGCGGACCGCAAGAACGGTCGCAAGCCGGTCGTGCCGATCCACCCCGAGCTGGCCGAGCCGCTGGCCGAGATCCTGGACGAGACCTTCGGGCTGATCGTCTACCAGGAGCAGGTCATGGCGATCGCGCAGAAGGTCGCGGGCTACTCGCTCGGCAAGGCCGACCTGCTGCGCCGGGCGATGGGCAAGAAGAAGAAGGAGATCCTCGACAAGGAATACGTGCCGTTCTCCGAAGGCATGAAGGAGAACGGCTACTCCGACGGCGCGATCAAGACGCTGTGGGACATCCTCGTCCCGTTCTCCGACTACGCGTTCAACCGGGCGCACACCGCGGGCTACGGCCTGGTGGCCTACTGGACGGCATACCTCAAGGCCAACTACCCGGCCGAATACATGGCCGCGCTGCTCACCTCGGTCAAGGACGACAAGGACAAGAGCGCGGTCTACCTGAACGAGTGCCGGAAGATGGGGATCAAGGTCCTCCCGCCGGACGTCAACTCCTCCGACGCCAACTTCACCACCGTCGGCACCGACATCCGGTTCGGGCTCACCGCGGTCCGCAACGTCGGGGCCAACGTGGTCGCCTCGATCGTCGCCACCCGCAAGGCCAAGGGCGCGTTCGCGGACTTCTCCGACTTCCTCAAGAAGGTCGACCCGGTCGCCTGCAACAAGAAGGTCGTCGAGTCGCTGATCAAGGCCGGCGCGTTCGACTCGCTCGGGCACACCCGGCGCGGGCTCATGGCCGTGTTCGACCAGGCCGTCGAGAGCTTCCTGGCCGCGAAGAAGGTCGAGGCGACCGGGCAGTTCGACCTGTTCGGCGACTCCTCGTCCGGCGGGGACGAGGTGCTCGACGCCGTGTTCGCGGTGGCCGTGCCGGACGGCGAGTGGGACAAGATGGGCAAGCTCGCCTTCGAGCGGGAGATGCTCGGGCTCTACGTGTCCGACCACCCGCTGCTCGGCGTCGAGCACGTGCTGGCCGCGCACGCGGAGAGCACCGTCGGCGCGTTGCACACCGAGCAGGTTGGCGACGGGCAGCAGATCGTGCTGGCCGGGATCCTGTCCTCGGTGCTGCGCCGGGTTAACAAGGCCGGCGTGCCGTGGGCGTCCGCGGTGCTGGAAGACCTCGAAGGCTCGGTCGAGGTGCTGTTCTTCCCGCAGACCTACGCGCAGGTGGCGGTCAACGTCGCCGAGGACGCGATCGTCGTGGTCAAGGGGCGGGTCGACCGGCGGGAGGACGTGGCCAAGCTGATCGCGTCCGACCTGTCGGTGCCGGACCTGTCCGAGGGGCCGCGCGGGCCGGTCGTGGTGTCGCTGCAGGCGGCCAGGTGCACGCCGCCGGTGGTGGAGCGGCTCAAGGAGGTGCTGGCCACCCATCCCGGGACGACCGAGGTGCAGCTGCAACTGGTCAACGGCGACCGGCGGACCGCGCTTCGGGTGGCGGACGGCTTCCGGGTCGCCGCGACACCGGCCCTGATGGGCGATTTGAAGGCGCTGCTGGGGCCCACCTGCCTGGCCGGTTGATGATCGCCCGGCAGACAGGGGAATGATGCGTCCGTGACGACGCGGCGCGACGAGGACCCGGCGACCGGGCGGCCCGACCACCCCCGGTGGTCGCCCGACGGCGAGGGCGACGACGCTCCGCAGCCGCTGCCGCCGGCGCCCGGCGCGACCCGGGCCGAGCGGAGGCGGGCGCAGGAGGCGGCCGAGGCGGCCGCCCGCCGGCCGTTCGCCGACGCGTTCACCGAGTCCCCGTCCGGCACCAGCTGGCCGCGCCCGTCCTTCGACGGTCCGCCGCCCACGACGCACGGCCAGGATCCCGACTCCGCCCGGCCCGGCGCCACCCGTCCAGACACCGACGGACCCGCTCCCGCCGGGGGCGTCGGCGGCGACTCGGACGGGCCGCGGACCGATGCGTACGGGATCCGGATCGACGCGTACGGAGCGGGGACCGGCGCGGGCGGGCCGACGGGCGCCCGCGCGCCGGGTGAGCCGGGTGAGCCGGGTGAGCCGGAGCGTGGTCCGGTGCCGCCACCGCGGGACGGGTGGGTGCCCCTTCCGGATCGGCAGCCGGGCGAGCCGGTGCCGCCGCGGGACGGGCGGGTGCCCCTTCCGGATCGGCAGCCGGGGGAGCCGGTGCCGGGGGATGCGCGGCTCACGGGCGCGTTCGACCCGGGGAACACCGGGACGTGGCGGGTGCGGGACGTGGTGCCGGGCGCCGACGGGGGCCGGCGGACCACGGTGATCCTGCGCTACCTGCTCGGCGTGCTCGCCATCGACCACGTCCGGTCGCTGAGCCGGTGGGCGTTCGCGCTGCCGGTGGTCGGGCTGGTCCTGCTGGTCGTGCGGCCGCGCTGGATCGGGCTGGCCGTGATCGTGCTGGGCGTCCTGCTGATCGTCGGCCGCATCGTCGCGGTCCGGATGATCTCCCGGCGTACGCTGCCGCGCCGCTACCGGCCGGTCGAGGACGAGCTGCGGGCCGCGGTCGAGGCCGGCAAGGCGAACCTGCGCGGCGAGATGCGCCGGGTCGGCATGCCGACCTCCGGGCTGGCGCTGACCCGGTCGGTGGTCCGGCTCGGCTCGTCCGACTCCCGCCGCACCGCCCGATCGCGGCTGCGCGACATCGAGATCGACCGGGTGCTGCCGCGGGCCCAGCTCGACCGCGCCCTGCGCGTACTGGACGAGGCCCCCACCCCCCGCTGACCCGCCTCGCCGGCGCCGTCCGGCACTTCGCCGCGGGGGGAACTGATCATCTCATCCGGGCGGGTCGAGGCGTGCGGAGCGGTCAGCGGAGCATCATGTGCCGATGACCGGGCCGCGGGTGGTGCGGGCGGCCGGCCGGCTGATGAGGGCCGCCGGTGTCGCGGTCTCCACGCGCGGGCCCCGCCGGGACGACCGCCCGGTCGAGGGCGGTCTCGGCCGCGGGCTCGCCCTGCGCGGCACCGTCTGGGCCGGCGGCGGCACCGAGCCGTACGACGGCGTGGTGCTCATCGCCCCGGATGGCACCGTCGACCGGATCGGCCCGCCGGGGTGGATCCCGATCCCGGTCGGCGTCCGGGTCATCGGTGCCGGGCACAACTGGGTCGGCCCGGGGATCATCGACGCGCACGTGCACCTCGCGTTCGGCTCGGCCGAGGAGGCGCTGTGCGGCGGCGTGGTCGGCGTGCGCGACCTCGGCTCGCCGCGGCGGGACGCGCTGCGCCTGCGCACCGGCCACCGCCGCCCGCCGGCGCGCACCCCGTACATCGGAGTCGCCGGTCCGATCCTCACCGCGACCAACGGCTACCCGTCCCGGTCCTGGGGCGCCAACGGGTTCGCCTCGTTCCTCGCCACTCCCGCGCAGGCCCGGCTGGCCGTCCGCGGGCTCGCCGGCGACGGCGTCGACGTGGTCAAGGTCGCGGTCGAGCGCGGCCCGGACGGCGCCCTGCCGGTGCCGTCGACCGCGGTGCTGCGGGCGGTGGTCGAGGCCGCGCACGGCGCCGGGCTCAAGGTCGTCGCACACGCGCTCACCGTCGAGGCGGTCGGCCGGGTGATCGACGCCGGGGTGGACGAGCTCGCCCACACGCCGGTCGAGCCGCTGCCGGAGGCGCTCGTCGACCGGATCGCCGCGGCCGGGGTGACGGTCATCTCCACCCTGCAGACGTTCTTCTCCACCGGCTCCGGCCGGGCCGCCGCGGCCAACGCGGCCGCGCTGCACCGGGCCGGCGTCCCGCTGGTCTACGGCACCGACCTCGGCAACGCCGGCACCCGCACCGGCGTCGACCCGCGCGAGCTCGACCGGCTCGCCGACGCCGGCCTCGGCCGGTTCGGCGCGCTGCGGGCGGCCACCGACGGGGCGGCCGCGGTGGCCGGCATGCGGCTGCGCACCGGCCGGCTGGAACAGGGCCGGCCGGCCGCCGCCGTGCTGCTCAACGGAGACCCGCTGGTCGAGCCGGGCGTGTGGCGGGTGCCCCGGGTGGTGGTCTGCGACGGGCGGCTCGTGGAACCGCCCGAGGGAGCGCCTGACACACTGGATTCGTGAGCGGGCCACCGGAGACCAGCCCGGGCGCGGCGCCCGGCCAGCCGACGGCTCCGGCGGACGCCCGGTTCCGGCCCGACGGCGGCGACGGCCTGTTCGGGACCCCCGGCGCCGCGGCCGGCCCGTACCCGGCTCCGGCCGGCGGGTTCGGCGTCCCGGTGACGTACGAACGGCGCGAGCCGCGGCAGCGGGTCTGGCCGCCGCGGAAGGCCGAGTGGGTGACCGCGGCGGTGGTGATCGGCGCGCTCGCGGTGGTCGGCGCGGCGGTGGCCCCGCTGTGGGTGCACCTGGCCCCCCGCCTGGCCTTCCGGGTCGACCAGCCGGGCCGGGCACTGCCGGTCATCCCGGAGGCGGAGGAGTACATCGGCGCCGACGGCCGGTTCGTGTTCATCACGCTGGTCGTCGGCCTGCTCGCCGGGCTCGCCTGCTGGCTGGTCCGGCGCAGCCGCGGCCCGCTGGTGCTGCTGGCGCTGGCCGTCGGCGGCCTGCTCGGCGCGGTGATCACCTGGCGGCTGGGGATGCGCATCGGCACCGGCTACCAGCCGGCGGACCTGCAGCACGTCGGCAGGATCGTCTACCAGCCGCTGACGCTGCGGGCCAAGTCGGCGCTCGTGGTCGAGCCGGTCGCCGCCGTGCTCGCCTACCTGCTGGGCGTCGGCTTCGCCGCCCGCAACGACCTCGGCCAGAACCGGGGCACTAGCTCAGGCTCTGGCTGACCTGCAGCTCGCCGATCGGCACCGGCAGCGCCCGCAGCCGGCGCACCATCGTGGTCTCCCGCTTGAGCAGCCGCAGCTCCGCCCCCAGCCGGGCCCGGGTCGTGTCCGCCTCCAGCAGCGCCTGCCGGTCCTCCAGCGTGAGCACCGCCGCGGCCGCGACCGCGTACGCCAGCTGGACCGGGTCGTCCGGCAGCTCGGTGTCCTCGCTCGGCCGGCCCTGCAGCCCGGCCACCGCGTCGACGTACTCGGCGAACAGCGTGGCGACGGCGTCGGCCAGCCCGGACTGCCCGGCCGGCCCGG
>Ga0105246_10002598_pt1 | contig 10931 bp, 9 predicted proteins | sample KBSM64metaG_FD_99694 | JGI IMG/M metagenome (GOLD analysis project Ga0105246, IMG submission 99694) | Miscanthus rhizosphere microbial communities from Kellogg Biological Station, Michigan, USA - KBS M6-4 metaG | ecosystem: Host-associated > Plants > Roots > Rhizosphere > Soil | place: Michigan...
CAGCGACAGCACCGTCGCCGCCCCGACCGCACCCGCTCCGACCACACCGACCTTCACGGCCCACCCCTTCGCACGCCGACGACGGGCAGGTCATACCCGTTCCGCGGGCCCCGGTCCAGCCCGGCGGGGGGTGCGGGTCAGTGCTCGGGTCGGGAGTCGGTCGACGGCGAATCCTGCTTCGCGGCGACGACCTGCCGGCGCAGCCACCAGACACACGACGCGCCCATCATCAGCACCCCCTGCAGGAGCAGGTCGCCGTCGGTCGTGACGACCCCGATCGTCATGACCAAGCCGGCGAAACCGATCAGCAGGCGCAGTCCCCAGCGATGCCACCACGTGCCGCGTCCGGGCATCGCCGGCGGCTCGCGCCACTCCGGGTCCTCGCGCAGAGCCCGCTCGAGGCGGGCCAGCTCGCGGCGCTCGTGGTTGCTCAGCATGCCGGTGGCCTCGTCACGACGCCGACGCGGACGCCGACCCGGACGCCTGGGCCGGCCGGCCGTGCAGGGCCTCCTGCAGCTCCTGCTCGTCCTGCTTGGTCAGCGAGGACTTGAGCACGGTGCCGCCGAAGCGGCGCAGCCGCTCGACGGCCCGGTCCGGGGTGACCCGGTCGACCACCAGGAACAGCGCCGAGGTCCCCGGTTCCAGAAGGTCCCGGACCTGGTCGCGGAACTGGCGGTCGATGCCGGTCCTGGTGACCCGACCCAGCACCGCGCCGAGCCCCGCCCCGACGGCCATGCCGAAGACCGGGACGAAGAACAGGACGCCGAACAGCAGGCCCCAGGACATCCCCCAGGAGGTGCCCCCGGCGACCGGATCGTGGTTGGTGCTGACCTGCAACCTGCCCTCGCGGTTCCGGCTGATCACCGCGATCGCCTCGGCATCGAGGATGAGGTCGCACGCCATCCGGTGCGCCTCCTCGGCGGCGGAGCCCGCGGTCGTCTCGTCCGGGTACCCGATGGCGATCAGCGTGGACATGACCGGCTCCCCCCTCTCGACCGTGTCGAGGACATCGCCTTCCGTGATACAAGCCGCGGGGCGGCCGGTCCGCCTCGTCCGCCCCGGGTAGGTCGGTGCCGGAGAAGGCGGCAGGGATGGCGCGCAGGGGCTGGCAACTATCCGGGCCGGATGACGCTTCCGGCCGCCGGCCACGCCACGGTGACATCCAGCGACCCCGTCGCGACACGAGACCGAGGAGACACCGTGACGGACACACCCACGACTCAGAGCTCCGCCTCCACCTACACCAGCGCCCCCGAGCGCACCGGCTGGGCCGGCTGGGCCGTCTTCGCCGGCGTCATGCTGATCGTCGTCGGGGCGTTCCAGGCTATCGACGGCCTCGTCGCGCTGTTCCGGGACGAGGTCTACCTGGTGCGCTCGGACGGCCTGGTCGTCAACGTCGATTTCACCGTATGGGGCTGGGTGCACCTCATCCTCGGCCTCGTGCTGGTCGGCGCCGGCGCCGCGATCTTCTCCGGCCGCGTCTGGGGCCGGACGGTCGGCGTCATCGCCGCGGTCCTCAGCGCGGTGCTGAACTTCGCCTACATGGCCTCGTACCCGGTGTGGTCGACGCTGATCATCGCGGTCGACGTCCTGGTGATCTACGCCCTGATCGCGCACGGCCGCGAGCTGCGCGAGCCGAAGCACTCCCGCTACTAGGGCGGGTCAGGACCGTCCGGTCCGTCGCCGGCGGGCGTCCCCGTAGTGAGGCGCCCGCCGGAGCGTTCCCTCGGCCGGTCCGGCCTGGCCGTCCCGAACAGCGCGACCAGCCGGGCGACGAGCGTGACCAGGAAGATCTGCCCGAGCAGCGCCTCCAGCACGGCCATCGACCGGCCGGCCTCGCCGGCGGCGGTGTAGTCGCCGTAGCCCGTGGTGGACAACGTCACGAAGCTGAAGTACTGCACCGTCGCGGAGGTGGCCGCCTGCCCGCCGGCGAAGAACGGCTCGCTGTCGAGCCGGTCCATCGCCGTGAAGACCGCGGAGAAGAAGAAGCCGATCATCAGGTACGCGCTCAGCGCGCCGAAGATCGTCTGCCCGGTCACGATCCGATGACGCAGGATGCGCCGGACGACTAGGACGATCGTCGTGGCCAGCACCAGGGCGATCCAGCACGAGACGATGCCCTCGGTGAGGTTGCCGGGCGCGGCGAGCGCGGCGGCCCCCACGCCGATGGTCCCCGCGGCGAGCACCACCCGCAGCCCGCGGGCGACGAAGCCGGACAGCCGGGACGAGCGCAGCGCGAGCACCAGCGCGGCAGCGTAGAGCAGCAGCAGCGGCAGCCGTCCCCGCGCCTGCACGCCGAACGCGGCCAGCACGAACGTCGACACCAGCAGCAGGAAGACCAGCTCGTACCGGTCACGGTGGCGGTTGCGCACGGTCGCATCCTCCCGCTCCCGGACCGGCGGCGCGGTCATCGCCGCGCTCGGAGCGCGACCCGCGCCGTCACAGCCGGTCCCGGCCTCCCATCGCGGCGAGGGTCAGCCCGACCGGGCGGTGCCCGTTCGACGACCCGCCGGCCATCCGGTCGAGCGCCCCGTCCAGGGTCAGCGCGGCGTCGATCAGCGACAGGTGGGTGAACGCCTGCGGGAAGTTGCCGATCTGCTCCCCGGTCGCCGCGATCTCCTCGGAGTAGAGCCCGACGTGGTTGGCGTAGGTCAGCATCTTCTCGAAGACTAGCCTGGACTCCTCGAGGCGCCCGGACCGGGCCAGCGCGTCCACCCAGGCGAAGGTGCACAGCGAGAACGTGCCCTCGTCGCCCGCCAGCCCGTCCGGTGACGCGGCCGGGTCGTAGCGGTAGACGAGGCTGTCGCTGACCAGCTCGTCCCGCATCGCGTCCAAAGTGGACGTCCACAGCGGATCGAGCGGGGAGATGACGCCGAGGCGGGACATCCGCAGCAGCGACGAGTCCAGCACCGGGCTGCCGTAGTGCTGCACGAACGCTCCGCGGTCGGCGTTCCAGCCCTTGTCCATGATCTGCTGGTAGATCGCGTCCCGCGCCCGGGTCCACCGCTCGAGCGGAGCCGGCCGGCCGTGCTCGGCGGCCAGCCGGATGCCACGGTCGAAAGCGGCCCAGCTCATCGCGCGCCCGTAGGTGAAGTCCTTCCGGCCGCCGCGGGTCTCCCAGATGCCTTCCTCGGGCTGGTCCCAGTTGTCCACCAGCCAGTCGAGCACTCCGGCCAGCTCCGTCCACCCGCGGTGCCCGATCGGGATCCCGATCCGGTCGGCGGCGTAGAGGCTGTCGAACGCCTCGCCGTAGATGTCCAGCTGGAGCTGCTCGGCGGCGCCGTTGCCGATCCGGACCGGGCGCGAGCCGCGGTAGCCGGACCAGTGCTCGAGCGTCTCCTCGACCAGGTCGGACGAGCCGTCCACCCGGTACATGATGTCCAGCGGCGGCCCGCCCTTGTGCGCGTCCCGGTCCGCCACCCGGTCCCGCAGCCACAGCGCGAACCCGGCGGCCTCGTCGACGAAGCCGAGCCCGAGCAGCGCGTGCACCGAGAACGAGCCGTCACGGACCCAGGTGTAGCGGTAGTCCCAGTTCCGCTCGCCGCCGACCTGCTCGGGCAGGGCCGCGGTCGGGGCCGCGACCAGCGCGCCGGACGGCGCGTACGTCATCAGCTTCAGCGTGATCGCCGAGCGCTGCACCATCTCCCGCCACCGACCCCGGTACGTCGAGCGGGCCAGCCAGGACCGCCAGAACTGCACGGTTGCGGCGTGCTCGCGCTCGATCTCCTCGGGCCTGACCTCCCGCGGCCGGCCGGCGCCCCACTCCAGGATGACGCCGCGGGTCTCGCCGGCCGTCAGCGGCAGCCGCACCACCAGGTCCTCGCCGGACGGGCGCACCTCGGCGACCCGCTCGTCGTCCGGCTCCCGGACCGCGTGCAGCGTCAGGCCCATGTCCCCGGCGGTGAACACCGCGCCGGCGGCGGTCAGCTGCAGGGTGTGCTCCCGCCGGCCGTAGTCGAACCGCGGCGCGACCTCCATCTCGAAGCTCAGCTGGCCGCGCACGCAGCGGACCATCCGGACCAGCCGGTGCTGGGCGGTCGCCAGCGCGCCGGCCGGCGGCATGAAGTCGACCACCTCGCCGACGCCGTCCGCGGCCAGGAACCGGGTGATCAGCACCGCCGTGTCGGGCAGGTAGAGCTGCTTGGTGATGTATTCGGTGCCGACCGGGCGGATCCGGCAGTGCCCGCCCTTCTCCGGGTCGAGCAGCGCGCCGAACACCGAGGGCGAGTCGAACCGCGGGCAGCAGAACCAGTCGACGGTCCCGTCGGTCGCCACCAGCGCCGCGGTGTGCAGGTCGCCGATCAGACCGTGCTCGGCGATGGACATTGAGCTTGGCGACGTGCGCTGGTCGGCCATGGTGAGCCCTTTCGTGCGGTCGTGGGCGCTACGGCGCGCCCGGATGACATCCGGCTGCCGCCGGCGGTCGTCCTGCCCGTCCGGCCGGCCGGTCGCTGGAGTCGGCCTGCCGCCATGCTCGCCCGACCGGTGCGGCCGGGTCCTCACCCGCTGCGGATGGGCTCGGCGACGACCGCCTCTTCCCGCTGCGGGGCGGCCGCGGCGGCCTCGTCCGGCTCGTCGGGCTCGTCGGCCTCGTCCCCCCAGTCGATGCGGGCGGCGGCGCCGCGGTCCACGATCGCGGGCGTGCGGTTGGAGCTGAAGTAGTCCCAGCCCCAGGACATGAACGCGTCGACCCGGCTGCGGACCCCGCTCATCAGGTAGGCGTGCACCCCGAGCCAGGAGGCGCACGCGACCGGCCCGTGCAGCTCGTGCCGGTGCTCGCCGATCTCGGCGACGGCGGCCCCGCGGCCGATCATCGCCATGATGCCCTTGTCGTGGTAGTGGAACGGCTTGCGAGACTTCCCGTGCACGTCGGCGACCACGTTGCGGGCCGCCCACTGCCCGCTCTGCAGGGCGACCGAGCCCAGCTGGGGGTACGGCGTGCCGTCCGGCGCCGGCACGTTGGCGACGTCGCCGACCGCGTACACGCCGGGGACGTCCTCGACGCTCAGGTCGTGCTCGACCATCAGTCGGCCGCCGCGGCCCACCGGCAGCCCGGTCCGGTCGGCCAGGGAGGCCGCCATCACCCCGCCGGCCCAGATCACGGTGCGGGTGGTGAGGGACGTGCCGTCGCTGAGCACGACCTTCTCCGGGGTGATCTCGACGACGCCGGTACCCAGGTGCAGCCGCACTCCCTTGCGCTGCAGCACCTTCGCCGCGTAGTCGTGCGCGCGGTCGGAGAACGGGCCGAGCAGCGTGTGCGCGTGGTCGACCAGGTGCACACTGGCCGAGCGCACGGCCAGGCCGCGGTACTGGTGCGGCAGCACGTCGTGGATCAGCTCGGCCAGCGCGCCGGCCACCTCGACCCCGGTCGGCCCGCCGCCGACCACGACGAACCGGATCACGCCGCGGTCGACCAGCGACGGGTCACGGTCGGCGGCGTCGAATGCCGCGAACACCCTGGTACGCAGGCGTTCCGCGTCGTTCACCGAGTACAGCGGGATCGCGTGCTCGTCGGCACCAGGGGTGCTGAAGAAGTTCGGCCGTGACCCGGCGGCGAGGATCAGGTAGTCGCCGGTGAACGTCGTCCCGTCGGCCGCGGTCACCCGGCGTCCCTCCGGGTCCACCGACGCCACGTCGGCGGCCTTGACGTCGACCAGCTCCTGGCGACGCATCAAGGTGCGCAGCGAGGCGGCGACGTCCGAGCGGGCCAGCCCGGCGGTCGCGACCTGGTAGAGCAGCGGCTGGAACTGGTGGTAGTCGTTCCGGTCCACCAGCACCACCCGCACGCCGTGCGTGGCCAGCTCGTGGGCGGCCCCGATGCCGGCGAAGCCGGCCCCCACGACCACCGCGGTGGGCGTGCGATCGTCACTCACCCTCTGCCTCCCGATGTGCGCGCCGTCAGCCGGTCGGGTCGTGCCAGCTCTCCCCGTCCGGCAGGACCGAGTCGGCTTCCTTGGGTCCCCAGCTGCCGCGGGGGTACGGGTGCACGGTCACCGCGCCCGGGGCCAACACCGGCTCGACCACCTGCCACGCGGTCTCGACGGTGTCCTGCCGGGCGAACAGCCACCGGTCGCCGTCCAGCGCCGCGCCGATCAGCCGGTCGTACGGGCGCATGTCCGAGCCGGGCGCCTCGCCGAAGACCAGCTCACGCGGCTCGAACCGCATGCCGGCCCCGGGCTTCCGGCCGGCGACCGTGAGCGAGGTCCTGCTGTTCGGCCAGACCCGGAATCCCAGCGAGTTCACGCTGCCGAACGGCTCAAGGCCGAACACGTTGAACGGCGGCCGCCGGAACGTCACCCGGATCTCGGTGGACGTGACCGGCATGCACTTGCCGGCCCTGATCATGATCGGCACGTCGGCCCAGCGCCAGGTGTCCAGGTGGAGCCGGGTGGCCACGAAGGTCTCGGTGGTCGACCCGGGCGCCACGCCGTCGACGTCGAGGTAGCCCTGGTACTGGCCGAAGACCGTGCTGTCCGGGCTCATCGGCCGCAGTCCCTTGACCAGCTGGTCCTTGGCCTCCCGCCAGGCGGACAGGCCGGTCCCGGCCGGCGCCTCCGCGGTACCGGTGGCCAGCACCTGCAGCAGGTGGTTCTGCAGCACGTCGCGGACGGCGCCGGCGCGGTCGTAGAACCGGCCACGGTCGGCGACGTCGAACGCCTCCGCCATCGTGATCTGGATGCTCTCCACGTGCGTGCGGTTGAACAGCGGCTCGAGGATCGCGTTGGCGAACCGTCCGAACAGGACGTTCTCGATCGCTTCGAGACCGAGCCAGTGATCGACCCGGTAGACCGCGTCCTCCGGGAAGATCTCGTGCAGCGTCGCGTTCAGCTGGCGGGCGCTGCTCAGGTCCGTCCCGAACGGCTTCTCCACCATGACCCTGGCGCCGGCGGCGAGCCCGGCCGTGCCGATGCCGCGGGCGATCCGCCCGAACAGCGGCGGCGGCACCTCGAGGTAGAACAGCACCTTCGCACCGGCGCCGACCTTCCCGGCCACCGCCTGGTAGGTCGTGTCGTCGTCGAGGTCGCCGTCGACGTAGTCGAGCAGGCCGAGCATCTTCGCGGCCGCGGCGCCGGCCGGGTCGATCTGGTTGAGCCGTAGCGACGCCTCCGCGTACGCCCGGAACTGCCCGAGCTCCCAGCCGCTCTTCGCGACCCCGATCACCGGGACGTCGAGCACGCCCCGGTCGACCAGACCCACCAGCGCGGGGAACGTCTCCAGCTTGGCCAGGTCGCCGGTGGCTCCGAAGATCACCAGCGCGTCGACTCGGTCGGTCACGGTCATGCCTCCGCTCGTCACGAGATCCGCTCCCGGATGTGGTCGCCGACGCGCAACGCGTTCGCGATCGCCGTGAGCGAGGGGTTCACCGCGCCGATGCTCGGGAAGAAGCTGGTGTCGACCACGTAGAGGTTGTCCAGCTCGTGCGCCTTGCAGGTGGTGTCGAGCGCGGACCTGGCCGGGTCGGTGCCGAACCGCACCGTGCCCGCCTGGTGCGCGGTCGCCCCGATCGGCATGGTCTTGTGCAGGTAGATGCTGTGGTCCAGCAGGTGCTCGTGCATGCCCAACCGGCCGAGCCGCTGCTGCAGGTGGTGCCGCAGCCGGATCACCCCGGCGGTGTTGTGCTTCTCGTCCAGCGCGAGCTGGATGCCGCCGTCCTTGCGGAGCGTCACCCGGTTGGTCTCCAGCGGCAGGTCCTCGCCGCACAGCCAGAAGTCGACCGCGTGGTGGGCGAGCACCTCGAACGGCATGCCCGGCGAGACCCGCCCGGCCCACCGCGGGGCCTCGGCCCTGATCTGCTCCAGGTCGGACTTGCCGAGCATCTGGATGCCGCCGAGCGGGTACGGCCACTCGTCGTCACCGAAGTACCAGTCGTTGAGCGCGAGCGTCTTCTGGAACCGGGTCGGGTTCGGGTCCTTCGAGACCCCCATCAACGCCAGGTTGTTGTGCCGCAGGTAGTAACGGCCGACCACGTCCGAGCCGTTGGCCAGGCCGCCCGGGTGGGCGTCGCTCGCGGACCGCAGCAGCAGCGCGGCCGAGTTCACCGCGCCGCAGGAGACCACGACGACGTCGGCGCTGAACGTGACCGGCCCCGGGTTCCCGTCGATCCTGGTGACCACCTCGGTGACCGACCGCCCGCTCGGGTCGGTCTCCAGCCGCTCCACGTACGCACCGGTCAGCAGCTCGACACCGCCGCCGGCCACCGCCGGGTCGACGCAGATCACCTGCGCGTCGGACTTCGCCTCGACCAGGCAGGGGAACCCGTCCACCCGGTCACAGCGGATGCAGGCGCTGCCCCGGCTGGCGGCGCCGTCCACGTCCTGGTCGAGGTCGACGCCGATCGGCAGGTGGAACGGGCGCAGGCCGAGCTTCTCCATGTCGTCGGACAGCTGCTGGATGCGCGGCTCGTGCTCGACCGGCGGGTGGGCGTAGTCCGCCCCGTACGGGCCCTCGGTCGGGTCCTCGCCGTGCCGGCCGTGCACCCGGTAGAGGTGCTCCGCCTCGGTGTAGTACGGCTCGAGGTCGGCGTACTCGATCGGCCACGCCGGCGAGATCCCGTCGTGGTGCTGCAGCTCGCCGAAGTCCTCCGGCCGCAGCCGGAACAGCGCCGCCCCGTAGAACTTCGTGTTGCCGCCGACGTAGTAGTTGACCTCCGGTGGGAACTCGTTGCCGTGCCGGTCGTACCAGAACTCGGGCGCCCGGTACTTCGCCCTGACGAAGACCGCGCCGGAGTCCCAGTTGTCGCGCTCCCGCGGCAGGTAACCGCCGCGCTCCAGCAGCAGTACCCTTTTCCCGGTCGGGGCGAGCCGGTGCGCGAGGGTGCCACCGCCCGCCCCGCTGCCGATGACGATCACGTCATAGTGGTCGACCGCGGTCGTCATGACGCCTCCCGTCCGGCTGGCCCTCTCCCCGGGCCGGCTGCCGCCATGCTCGGATCCCGACGGCGCCGGGTCGTCACCCGCCGCGGATAGGCTCGGCGACGATCCGCCCGCGCCGCAGCCGCAGCACGCCGTCGGTGTGGGCGGCTTCCTCGCTCCGGTGGGTGATGAGCAGCACCGCGCGGTCGTCGGTCGCCGACATCAGGTCGGTCATCAGCGCCGTCGCGGCCGGACGATCGAGGTGTGCGGTCGGCTCGTCCAGCACCAGCACCGGGGTGTCGGCGAGGAAGGCCCGGGCCAGCGCCAGCCGGCGGCGCTCGCCGCCGGACACCGCGGCGCCGTCCTCCCCCACCGGGGTGTCCAGCCCGGCGGGCAGCCCGGCCACCCAGTCCCCCAGCCCCGCCCGGCGCAGGGCCGCCTCGACCGCGGCGTCGTCGGCACCGGGCCGGGCCAGCCGCACGTTCTCCCGGATCGTCGAGGCGAACAGGTACGCGTCCTGCCGGTCCAGCGTGACCCGGGCGCGCAGGTCCCGCTGGGCCAGCGTGCGCAGGTCGGCACCGGCGAGCCGGACCCGCCCGCCGTCCGGGTCGAGGAAGCGGACGAGCAGCTCGGCGATCGTGGTCTTGCCGCTGCCGGACCGGCCGAGCAGGGCGAGCCGCCGCCCCGGCGCCAGCGACAGGTCGGCGCCGCGCAGCCCCCAGCCGTCGCTGTCGTCCGGCCGCACGTGCACTCCGTCGAGCACCAGCGGCCCGGCCGCCGACCCCGCCGCCGACCCCGCCGCCGACCCGGCTGCCGACCCGGCCGCCGACCCAGCCGCCGACCCAGCCGCCGACCCCGCCGCCGACCCCGCCGCCGGCAGAGCAGCTGGCACCGCCGGGTCGCGGACCGCCGGCGGGCGGTCGACCAGCTCCAGCAGCCGCCGCCCGGACTCGAGCGTGGCCCGCAGCACGAGCGCGGTCGCCGGCAGCGGCACCACCGCCTCGAACGCCGCGATGGCCAGCAGCGTGACCGCGGCGACGAGGACCGGGTCCAGCCGCCCGTCGCCGGCCGCGTGCAGGCAGGTGGCCAGCACCCCGGCGACGGTGAGCCCGGACACCAGCAGCGCAAGTCCTTCGACCAGGCCGGCCGCGACCGCGTCCCGGCGGCCGAGCCGGACCAGCTCGCCGTCCAACCGCTCGACCCGGTCGAGCGCGGCCCGGTCGGCACCGTGCACGACCAGCTCGGGCGCGCCGCCGAGCAGCTCGACCAGCTCGGCGGTGAGCTCCGCCCGGACCGCCGCCCGGCGCTGGCCGCTGCGGCCCGCCGCGGCCGCCAGCGCCGGCACCAGCACGCCGCCGGCCAGCAGCCCGGCCGCCAGCACCAACCCGGCGGACGGCAGCAGCAGGGCCGCCGCCACGACCGAGGCCGCCCCGCTCACCAGCGCGACCAGCGGCGGCGAGAGCCCGCGCAGGAACAGGTTCTGGGTCGCGTCGATGTCGCCGACCAGCCGGGCCAGCAGGTCGCCGTCCCGATCCCGGCCGGCCCGGTCCGGCAGCCGCACGGCCAGCAGCCGGACCGCGGCGACCCTGGTGCGGGCGAGCACCCGGAACGCGAGGTCGTGCGACACGAGCCGCTCGGCATACCGCGCCACCGGGCGGGCGACGCCGAACGCCCGCACGCCGACTATGACGACGGTCAGGGACAGCACCGGCGGGTGCTGCGCGCACCGGGAGATCAGGTAGCCGGCGAGCGTCATCAGCCCGACGCCGGCGAGCACTGCGGCCGCGCCCAGCAACACCGACAGCAGCAGCCGGCCGAGCGGTGGCCGGGCCAGCCGCACCAGCCGGACGAGTGTCCTCATCGGACGGCCGCCGCCTGGTCGGGCACCGGTGTCTCCGGGACCGCGACCTGCGCGGCCCCGCTCTCGTCGGGCACCTCGGCCGGCCGGAGCTCCCCCCGGCGGTCGGCCGGGACGAGGTCCGGCCGGTGCTCGATGACGAGCACGGCCCGGCCCGCGGCCACCCGCCCGATCGCGTCGCACACCACCGCCGCCGTCTCCGGGTCGAGGTTGGCCGTCGG
>Ga0105246_10002601_pt1 | contig 10922 bp, 11 predicted proteins | sample KBSM64metaG_FD_99694 | JGI IMG/M metagenome (GOLD analysis project Ga0105246, IMG submission 99694) | Miscanthus rhizosphere microbial communities from Kellogg Biological Station, Michigan, USA - KBS M6-4 metaG | ecosystem: Host-associated > Plants > Roots > Rhizosphere > Soil | place...
ACCAACCAACCAACCAACCAACCAACCAACCAACCAACCAACCAACCAACCAACCAACCAACCAACCAACCAACCAACCAATCTACCTACCTATACGTTGGCATGTCTGTACTCAGCAGCATTCATGCCAGCAGTGTATCCTGTGGAGAAAGCAGCGGTAATATTATAACCGCCGGTATAACCGTGAATATCGAGTACTTCTCCGCAAAAGAATAGTCCGGCCAGCAGCTTGGATTCCATCGTTTTAGGGTATATTTCCTTTAGGTGAACTCCGCCCCCGGTCACAAAGGCTTCCTTAAGGGATCTTGTGCCGTCTGCGCGGAAAGTAAAGGACTTCATTAGCTCGCACAGGTGACTTAACATGCCTTTCGGAAAATGGTGAAATGTGAGGTCGTCTCCAATTTCGGCACGTTTCATCAGTAGAGGAATCAGACGCTCAGGCACCCATGCTTTTAAAATATTTTTGACAGCCTTACGTGACTCCTGCTCTAGGCCTTGTTTCACTTGTGCTTCCAGCGCAGCAGGAGTAAGGTCAGGAAAAAGGTCGATGCTCATGGTGACCTGCGTACTTCCGGACTTCATCTGAACCTTGCGAATAAACTGACTGCAACGCAGGGCAACCGGGCCGGATACGCCAAAATGGGTGAAGAGCATGTCTCCGCGATGGGAGATGACTGTTTTGCCCTTGGCATCCAGTACGGACAGAGCAATATCACGCAGAGACAAGCCCTGCAGCTCTTTGGATTGAATCCAGCTCTCACCGGATACAATCGGCACTTCGGTTGGATATAGCTCTGTAATGGTGTGGCCGGCTGCCTCAGCCCAAGGGTATCCGTCACCTGTGGAACCGGTTTGCGGCACAGATTTGCCGCCTGTGGCAATAATAACGGAGCGGCCGTGAATGATTTTGCCTGAAGCGAGCTTAACACCTTGCACTTGCTGGCCGTTCTGAATAAGTTCTTTAACAGGCTCTTTCGTACGGATCTCGACGCCAAGAGAAACAATTTTCCCGACCAGCGCATCAACAACCGTCTTGGCTTTGTCCGTGACAGGGAACATTCTTCCGTTGTCTTCTTCTTTCAAGGCAATGCCGAGATTTTCGAAAAAACGCATGATGCCCTGGTTGTCCAAATTTTGAAACGAGCTATATAAAAAACGTCCATTACCCGGAATATGGCGAATTAACTCATCGGTTTCTTTCGCGTTTGTTACATTACAGCGCCCTCCGCCGGAGATGCCCAGTTTGCGGCCCAATTGATCTCCTTTATCCAGTAGCAGCACAGAGGCTCCATGCTCGGCTGCAGCCACACAAGCCATCAGACCTGCGGATCCGCCACCGATTACGATAACGTCATACATTCGTGATTACCTTCTTTTTGATTGATTTTGTCTGTTTTTTATAGACAATGTCTACTACTGACTTTTTCTGAAATCAGACAGGGTTATAGGGTGTTCTTTTTTGCAGCCTTAAGCGATATATTGTAATATACTGTCGCCTATGTTTTAATCAGAATTAAATGAGGGAATGTGCGGGCAGAGGAGGAGATGACGTTGTGGTTGCGTTAAAGGACATTCTTTTACAAGTACTGCTTGCCGGATCGGCAGTATTCCTGATTCCCTTATTTTATCTGGGTCTCACCAAACAACAGGTCATGCGAATGGATCATGCAGATAAAGTGAATTTCAGTTTCGCGGCAACAAGTGTGATCAGTATGCTGCTCTGTCTGCTTTTTGCATTATCTGTAGGCTCCGAGACCGTTCCTATATCCCTGAGTATTATCCCGGTAACTCTTGCGATTCTATATTGTAAAGCCCACATAGGTGCTGCCTTGTCCATACTACATATTCTCTTCTATTTTCTGTTAGCACATCCCTATGATCTGTACGGATTTCTTCTTCATACGGGTATTCTTCTCTATCCTATTGTATGGTTGTCTGCCAAACGATTCAAGCATAATACATGTTCCCGCAAAATGAATACGGTCATCGCGCTGATTGCCGCTGAACTGGCTGTTGCAAGTTTGTTATGGATGGTTTATGTCTATCCTGATACGACATATTCCAAACTCTATCTGATTTTGTCGGCACTTGGATACATGGCAGGTGCACTCGCTGCTGGCAGCATGAGTCAGCTGTGGCTGGACCGGATGGGACGTTATCGCGGAATGGAACAGCAACTAGCTGAAGTGCATCACCATTACATGAGTGAAACGGAGAAACTGCACCAGATTCTGAATGCAGTGCCTCTTTCTATAGCCACGGTAGACGTCGACGGCAAAGTTGTATTTGTAAACGAACTGATGAAGCAAACGGCAAAAGAACAGCTACCCTGCACGTCAGCGCATAATTTGATTGGACAGCACGCCAGTCAATTTGTAGAGCAGGAGCAGGCGGAGAAAATGGAACACTGCATCCAGCAAGCCGTTGTGCATGCTGAAGTAAGTGTGTTGACGGTGCGATACGGATCGCATGTATTTCTTTCCCGAACTGTGCCCATCTATGCCAATGCTGCGAAAGATTCAAAGGAAGTCTCGGGAGCTATGCTCATTATACAGGATGTTACCGAGCTTGAGATGCTGCGCAACGAACTGGATAATGTGGATCGGCTAAGCTTGGTGGGACAGATGGCGGCAAGCATTACGCATGAGGTGCGCAATCCGATGGCTGTGGTGCGTGGATTTCTTCAGCTTATGCAGGAAAAAAGTCCGGATTCCCTGAATCATTATTATCGAATAGTAATGGAGGAACTGGATCGAGCCAACAGTATCATTAATGATTTTCTGTCTCTTGCTCAGAACCGGATCGCGGAGAAAGAAGAATCACAACTGCACGATATTATCCACGAACTGAGTCCCTTGCTCTGGGCTGACGCCAATCTTCGGGGACAGAGCATCGAGCTGATGCTGGCCCATAATGTGCCCAAGCTCCATCTGAATGCAAAAGAAATCAAACAGGTCGTACTTAATCTTGCTCGTAACGGAATGGAAGCGATGAACGATAAAGGAGTGCTCACCTTGGAAACACGCATGGTTGATGACAAGGTGGAGTTGTGTGTACACGATACGGGGCCGGGGATTCCGTCCGTGAAACAGGAGAAGCTGTTCGAGCCTTTTTACACAACCAAAGCAAAAGGCACCGGACTTGGATTGTCCATGTGTCTAAGCATTGTAGAGCGGCATAATGGTACAATCTCCGTTGAATCGGAAGAAGGGCAGGGAACGACATTTAAGGTTGCCTTTCAACGTTAGAGCGTCAGCATATTTTGCCAGACCATTAGCCATAATAATTGAGAGAAAGCTGTTCCGCAGGTGTTGTCTGAACCTTGCTTTCATTGCATGGGGATGTATAATAGGAATAGCACAGCGTGTATCCATTTTTTTCGATATGGACGCATTCGTTGGTGCATGGCTATTGTACTCTAACTTTTCAAACGAGATCATAGAACAACCATTATAAGGAGTGAAACTGAATGTCGATGTCATTTGATCAATACATGAGAGATATGGTTCAGCCAATGCGGGATGAGCTGACTCGTCTGGGAATCCAGGAGCTGCGTACACCGGAAGAGGTTGAAGCAAGCTTGCCGGATGCTAAAGGAACAGCACTCGTCGTAATTAACTCTGTTTGCGGATGTGCAGCAGGTCAATGTCGTCCAGGGGTTGCTCAGGCACTTCAGAACGATTTAACACCGGATCACCTCTACACTGTATTTGCAGGTCAAGACAAAGAAGCAACGGCAAAGGCTCGTGAATTCTTTGCACCATACCCACCATCCTCACCGTCCATCGCTTTGTTGAAAGACGGAGAACTCGTTCACTTTATCGAGCGTCACCAAGTGGAAGATCGTTCTGCAGAGGAAATCGCGGCTGACCTGACAAGTGCATTTGAACGTTATTGCCGTTAATCTGCTCCATAGAACGCCCCGCACTTCGGACGCCCGATGCCGGGGCGTTTCATTTTGGACAGATCAGGTTATTGAACCATTCGAGCTTTTCTAGCTGGACATCAAAATACCTTTCAAGCTAAGTATCAGAATACCTTCCAAATGGGGCATCAAAATCCTATCTTAGTAGAAACGGGGTGTATGAACGATGAGTTTGCAACAACAGATCATCGCTGAATTGAAGGTTAAACCGAGCATTAATGAAGCCGAGGAAGTACGCAAGCGTGTGGACTTTCTGAAAACGTATGTGAAAAAATCCGGTACCAAAGGACTGCTGATTGCAATCAGCGGCGGTATTGACAGTGCGGTAGCTACAGCACTTTGCAAACAAGCAACGGACGAGCTCACTGCAGAAAACAATCAAGAGTACAAAACGCTGGGTGTGTTCCAGCCTTATGGAGAACAAGCGGATATTCAGGATAGCTATGCTGTAGCCAAGGCATATGATCTCAAACATGTGGTAGAAACCAACATTGAAGAGGCCGTGAATGAAATCGCGCTGGAAGTAGAGCAGGGCTTCAAAGCCCTCGGTAGTCCGCGCCATATGACTCACCAAGGCAAGGGCAATGTAAAAGCAAGAACACGTATGGTGATGCAATATGCGCTTTCTTTTGAAGAAAACCTGCTAGTTGTAGGTACGGATCATGCATCCGAAGCAATTACAGGCTTTTACACCAAATGGGGCGACGGGGCCGTGGATATCACACCGCTGAGCACGCTGAACAAACGTCAGGTTCGTCAACTCGCTGCTTACCTGAAGGTGCCGCAATCCATACTTGATAAAGCTCCTTCGGCGGGGTTATGGGAAGGTCAAACCGATGAGGACGAGCTGGGTATTTCATACGAAGCGAACAGCGATTACCTTGAAGGTAAGCAGATCGACCCGGCTGCGCAAGAGCGTCTGGAGTCATTTTACACACGCACACATCACAAACGTAATGCGATTCCTGGTATTTAATTCGGGTGATCAAAGCATTGAACGTGTGAATGCCTCAGTGTGTGTAGCATTGTTATGAATTTGCATGGGAGGGCTTCGAAAGAGACTCTGGTTTGAAAAGGGGTCACTGCTTAGAGCGGTGGCTCTTTTTTGTTGTTTTCCATCATCGTATGCATTTTGTATTGGGTTGGGTTGGAACGGAGCGGATATCCAAGTTGATGGAGGTGTGTTTCGTTAAAATTTTAGCAAAATTGGAAATGCGGATAGTGGATGCTCGCATCCGTGTACGCCTCCTGCTACAATAGAATACGTGTTCGGAAAGTTGCGGATCGTTGAAGTATGGATTATCTTTTACAGCCTAAAAGATTAAGCGGGTGAATCGTTATGATATATGGCATTGGCAATGATGTATTAGAGATTAATCGTATGCGCAGGCTGTTGTCTGGTCGCCATGCAGAGGTGTTTATGAAACGTATATTAACTCCAGCTGAACGTGAGATCGCCGCTGGCCGCGGGAAAAGGATGACGGAATTTGTATCGGGGCGTTTCGCGGCCAAAGAGGCCGTGTCCAAAGCATTTGGCTGCGGGATCGGTGCTGTCATGGGTTTTACAGATATTGAAGTGTTGCCCGATCCGTCGGGTCGCCCGGTTGCTTCGTTGTCCAGTCAAGCTTGGGAACGTCTGCAGTTGCCGTATGACATACAATATGAGATTCATCTAAGCATTACCCATCAGACGGAGCTGGCAGCAGCATTTGCGATTGTGGAGCAAGTACATGAAGCGAATGGGCTAGATATATAAGATGGTTGGCGAACGAAAAGAGCATAGAGCAAGAGCAAATGAGTGAGAGTCAGACTGGGAGTCACATAACTGAGAATCGTGGATACAGGAAAGGAAGGGCATATGGGTTTACAAGAACAGAAACGACATTTCAGCGTGAACTTGCTGGATTGGTACATGATTAATCGTCGGGATTTACCGTGGCGTCGCCACAATAATCCGTATTTTACGTGGGTTTCGGAAATTATGCTGCAACAGACACGTGTAGATACGGTTATTCCGTATTTTAACCGATTCATCGGAAATTTCCCGACCGTACAGGCTCTTGCCGAGGCACCGGAGGAAGAGGTGCTGAAAAACTGGGAGGGGCTCGGATATTATTCAAGGGCACGTAATCTTCAGGCAGCGGCAAGGCAGGTTATGGAGCTGCATGGTGGAGAGATGCCGCAGGACAAGCAGAGCGTTTTTGCGTTAAAAGGGGTCGGCCCGTATACAGCCGGAGCCATTCTCAGCATTGCCTTCAACCAGCCGCAGCCAGCGGTGGACGGCAATGTGATGCGGGTGCTGTCCCGATATTTCCTCATTGATGAGGATATTATGAAGGGCAGCACCCGGGTTTTGATGGAAGAGCTCGCGGGAGAGCTCATTCCGGAAGGGCGGGCGCGTGATTTCAATCAGGCGCTGATGGAGCTTGGGGCGCTGGTGTGTACACCCAAAGCGCCGCACTGCTTGACTTGCCCAGTGATGGAGCATTGTTCCGGCAGAATTGCCGGAAGAGAGCTTACGCTGCCGGTCAAGACCAAAGCCAAGCCGCCGCGCCCTGAGCAGCGGCTGGTTGCTCTGGTGGAAGGCCGCGGCGCTCATCGCGGCCGTGTGCTTGTGCGCCAGCGCCCGGATACAGGCCTGCTGGCCCGGATGTGGGAGCTGCCGCATGTGCTGGCGGCGCCTGCCGCAGCGGGCAAGGCGGCAGCGCCGCTGGCGGATGAGCCGGCCATGGCTTTGCTGGCCGGCAGTCTGTGGGCGGAAGGCTTCGCTGCCCGCCCGGAAGGGCTGGCTACCCATGCGGAGCATGTGTTCAGCCACATTGTCTGGAGCCTGCAGGTGTACAAGTGTACGGAACAGGACCAGAGCAGCGAGCTTCCGCTGATCGCCGCGGAAGCCAGAGCCGCCTACGATGCGCAGGCGGCATCCCTAGCGGAAACAGCATCCGCTGATCCTGCTAAACTAAAGACAGATGCCGCGCCAACAGAACGCGCATCTGTAGCCGAAGATGGGTCAGAGCCTGACATGACCCCTTCGTCAAATCACCTAAGCTCGCTCAGTAAGCCTAGCGACTCCCTGTCAGCACCCATCGCCGCTCGTGCGGCACAGGAAGTCCTGACAGGTAAAGGCGATGGCCTCATGTATCAATGGATCGGCCCGGAAGATATGGAGAAACTCGCGTTCCCTAATGTATTTCTGAAGTTGCTACGCAACTATTTCGCTGGAGCCTATGATGAAGTTAACGATTAATAATGATGGCCAATTGGCTAAGCAATAGGATTAGATGAACCATCTCTAAGGGATGTGGGGAAGAAAGTGGAGAGGTGCCGTTATTGAATGGAGAGATTCCTTCTAACGATCTCCAGGAACCTTATTTTGCGAAAAATGAGGCCTGCAAAATTCTAACGATCATGAGAGACGCTATTTTCCTCGAAAACGTGTAGTTGGCGCAATATTACTTCGGAAATAGATAAATAGCGTCTCTGGAGATCGTTAGAATTTAGATTGGCTGAAAAAAGCGCAATAGCGTTCCTGGTGATCGTTAGCGCAGATTGGCATTGTTGAAAGGCGCCGCAGAGGTGAAGAGCTTTTTCGCGCCAGCGAGGACATGCAAGCGAGGACATGCTTCTAAATCCTCTGACTGTTGCTGTGCTCCGGAATATCCAGAACCATTCTGCTGGATCTTGAATGTCTCAGGTTATCGGACCGTATCTAAGCAAATTCCGGCGCTTTCAGAATATCCTGCATTTTTCTCGGCATTCCCCTGACGCATCCAGTCATGTTCCGGCAGAGGTTGCAACATCCCGTGACGCCCTCTACACGTCCTTGCGCATCCCGGAATTCCCACCATATCTTAACACCTCTTGACGCGCTCTGGAACGTGTGTTCATGTCTCGCCGTATTCTGCATGTCCAAGCACATGCAGGCATGTTCTGTGCATAAGTCCAAATACGCCCCACTCAACAAAAAAGAGCCTGAGTCGATCACAAGGATCGATTCAGGCTCTTTTATTCTATCCGCAGTCTTATTTCGCTGCAGCGTAACGTTTGTTAACTTCATCCCAGTTGATTACGTTCCAGAATGCACCGATGTAATCAGGGCGTTTGTTTTGATATTTCAGGTAGTAAGCGTGCTCCCATACGTCCAGACCCAGAACTGGAGTCAGACCTTCGAAGAGCGGGCTGTCTTGGTTAGGCGTGCTAGTGATGGACAATTTGCCATCTTTGCCTACAACGAGCCATGCCCAGCCAGAACCGAAACGAGTTGTAGCTGCTTTAGCGAAATCTTCTTTGAACTTGTCAAAGCCGCCAAGTTCGCTGTCGATTGCTGCTGCGATATCACCTGTTGGTGCGCCGCCGCCGTTTGGTCCAATGATTTCCCAGAACAAGCTGTGGTTAGCGTGTCCGCCGCCGTTGTTACGAACCGCTGTGCGGATGCTTTCTGGTACGCTGTCCAAGTTAGCGATCAGATCTTCCAAGCTTTTGTTTTGCAGTTCAGGAGCGCTTTCCAGAGCTGCGTTCAAGTTAGTTACGTAAGTGTTGTGATGGCGATCGTGGTGGATTTCCATCGTTTGTGCATCGATATGTGGTTCCAGTGCATCGTTAGCGTAAGGAAGTGCTGGTAATTGAAAAGCCATAGTGAAATACCTCCTGAGATTTTGGGATTTGTTGTTTAAGGTACATATGTAATAATACCCTTGCCATTATTATTAAACCGCATTCGGGACAATTAATCAACATTTTTGTTTATTAAGTCCCCCGAACCGTTAATCAAAAACCAGGCCAGAGATAACAAACATATTTTACCCATTATGACTAAAATTATAATATTTAGGCGAAAAAAAACGTTAAAATTCATACTTAATCAATGTAAACGTTTACAGTAAAGCGCTTTCAGAAGAAAATGCGTGTTTTATGGAGAAAAGTATGGTTTAATTGACGAAGAAGCGGTATTTTCTCGTTTTTTGTCATTATATGAACATCGGGTTTTTGGTAAAAGGGGATCCCCTTTTTTGTAAAACCTCATCTTAAGCTAACGAAAAGGGAGATTTGAAACATGCACGTTCGTTCCTTTCAGTTGAGTGATGCAAGCCAGATGACGGAGCTTCTCCAGGTTGCACTATCGGAAGAGTGTTATGAGAACACGATGGGCCCGTTTGCCCGTCAATTGTCATGGGATTCTGACCTGATCATGGTTGCGGAAGAAGAGGGAGACCTCGTCGGCGCTTTGATTGGTACGATTGATCAAAACCAGGGATGCATCTATCGTATTGCGGTTCATCCAGACTATCGTCGCCGCGGTGTCGGCAAAACTCTTGTCGAGGCTATGGAACAGCGGTTCCAGCAGCGCAAAGTCAGCCAAATTTGGGTGGCTGGTGATGAGCACAACAAAGCAGCCATGCCTTTATACGAAGCAATGGGGTATGGTGCCAGTAAGATTCTGAGTGCTTTTCAGAAACTTAGTATTTTGTCCAAGGCTTAATCGGTGCAGGTGAATTCGGTGTAGGTTAGACAAAGAAATAAAGAGATTTTCATTTTATATTAGGCATATCTGTTCACGCACTATGACGTGAGGGATATGCCTTTCTATTTGTATGAGGATGCAGCGCTTGATATGCAACCTGTTTTCCTTTTTTTCCAGATTGCGGTTAGAAAGAGTCTATTCGTTCGTATGCTGGTGGTCATCTCCAATTGTTTCGCTCTGACAAATAGAGTAGACTGAAAGGGAGTCTTACCTGTCAACAAATGTTTAATCTACAAATTGATAAATGAGGTGTCTCTTTGAATTCTAACATGCCTTCTGTGGAGCATTCGACTTTCGATGAGCAGAATCAGAATTCTGTGCCTGAGCAGTCTGGGAAGTCCTGGACAGCCGAACTGTGGGATTGGGTGAAGACCATTGTGGTTGCTTTTGTGATCATGATGCTGTTGAACCTGTTTGTATTTAATCTGTCGATGGTCAAAGGACAGTCCATGCAACCAACGCTGGTGGAGCATGATCGTCTGTTTGTAAACAAAATGGTATATCATTTCGGTGAACCATCCCGGTCGGATGTGGTTGTGCTTCGTGACCCGAGTGAAGGTACGGGGAAGAAGGATTACCTGGTGAAACGAATCGTGGGACTTCCCGGTGATACAATTGAGGTCAAGGACCATCATCTATATGTTAATGGCGTTCAGCAGACAGAGAGTTATACGGACATTGAAGTGCAAGACCCCGATTTTGGACCGATAACGCTGGAGTCGGATCGTTTCTTCGTGATGGGAGATAATCGACATGAGGGCAAAAGCAAGGACAGCCGCTTGTTTGGGAGTATAACTTCCAGCGAGATTGTCGGCAAAGCCGAGTTTATTTTCTGGCCATTCTCCGAGATGAAAAAGCTGTAAAATGTTGGACTACAACAACTTCGAAACGAAATTTGCGTTTAATCATACAGGCACGTAGACTGTACATTCTATTTTAAGCTAGACATATATCGTTATAGTTAAGCGCCTGGTCTCTTAAGTGAGGCGGGCGTTCATTGTTTAAGGGTTACGTGCCTGAAAGAAAAGAGGGAAGAGAAAATGACGAGCGTACGGACCGGGGCAGCACAGGCCGCCTCCGTATGGGAAGCGTTAAAGCAGGAGATCAAGGCAGCTGGCCCGGAACTGGGCATAGATGATATTGGGTTTGCTTCAGCGGACCCCTTTGTGTCGCTTAAATCGTTGCTGGAGCAGTCTCGGGATAAGGGATATGCGTCAGGATTTGAAGAACCGGATATTGAAAAAAGAGTGCATCCCGCCCTGCCAGATAGCGAACCTGCTTCCCTGATCGCCATAGCGGTAGCTTATCCGTCCAAAATGGTTAATCCGCCGAAGTCGGAGCCTGGCGCGTACCGTGGCATTTTTGCTCGTTCGGCTTGGGGGCAGGATTATCACCAGGTGCTTCGCGCGGCGATGGACAAGCTGGTGAACTTTATCCGTGAACGCGTACCGGAAGCGATCATTGAAAGTATGGTGG
>Ga0105246_10002603_pt1 | contig 10917 bp, 9 predicted proteins | sample KBSM64metaG_FD_99694 | JGI IMG/M metagenome (GOLD analysis project Ga0105246, IMG submission 99694) | Miscanthus rhizosphere microbial communities from Kellogg Biological Station, Michigan, USA - KBS M6-4 metaG | ecosystem: Host-associated > Plants > Roots > Rhizosphere > Soil | place: Michigan...
ACCCGAGCCGGTGGCCGGGCCTGTCCCGCCCGCCGCCGGAGCAGGCGCGAGCCGGAGCAGGGGGCGGCCGGTCCCGCGACAGCCGGGGCACGGGCCGGGCAGCCTGTCACGCGCCCGCCGGAACGGGAACCGGCCGGCCGGTCCGGCGGCAGTCGGAACCCGAGCCGGTGGCCGGGCCTGTCCTGCCCGCCGCCGGAGGTCGTCTCGTCCGGCGCCTCGGTCAGCCTGCGAACGCCGGCTGCGGGAGGCCCTTCCCCGCGCCCGGGACCACCAGCAGGGAACCCGCCACCGGGTGGGGTGTCGTGAGGCCCACTCGGGCCGTTGTGATGTACAGGTCCGTGAGGTCCGGGCCGCCGAAGGCGCAGGCCGTCACGCGGGGCGTGGGGAGTTCGATCACGCGGTCCAGTTCGCCGTCGGGTGTGTAGCGGCGTACCGCTCCGCCGTCCCACAGCGCCACCCACACGCAGCCGTCGGCGTCCACCGTCAGCCCGTCGGGGAAGCCGGCGCCGTCCTCGATCTGCGCGAACCGCCGGCGGTCCACGGCCCGGCCGTCCTCGTGGTGGAAGACGTCGACCTGTCGCGTCGGCGAGTCCACGTAGTACATCAGGCGGCCGTCGGGGCTCCATCCGGTGCCGTTGCTCACGGCCACGTCGTCGAGGACGAGCTCGACCGAACCGTCCCCGGTGATCCGGGACAGCGTGCCGCCGCCGGCCGCCTCGTCGTAGCGCATGGTGCCGGCCCAGAGGGAGCCGTCGGGGGCGACGGCGGCGTCGTTGGCACGGCGGCCGGGGACGACCTCGCGGTGCAGCCAGCGGAAGGTGCCGTCGGGGTCGACGAGCCCGACCCCGTCGCGGAGATTGAGCACCAGCCCGCCGCCGGCCCTCGGCTTCGCCGCGCCCACGTGCTGGTCGGTCACGCGGGCCGTGCGACGGCCGGTCACCGGGTCGTACGTGTAGACACGCGCACCCAGGATGTCGATCCAGATCAGCCGCCCGGCGTCCGCGTCCCAGGTCGGCCCCTCGCCCAGGGTGGCCTCGGCGCGCACCGCCACCTCGTACGCCGTCATACGACGGTCCGGTGGCCGAGGCGCTCCGACAGCTCGACGGCGCCCTTGGCGGCGAGCTGCTCCAGCTCCGCGCGGCGCTCGTCGCTCCAGCGGATCATGGGTACGGAGATCGAGAGGGCGGCCACGACCTGCCCGGCACGGTCCCGCACGGGCGCCGCCACACAGCTCACGTCCGGGTTGGACTCACGGCTCTCGACCGCGATCCCGCGCTGACGGATCTGCGCCAGGGCCTCGCGCAGCGCGGACGGCTCGGTGATGCTGTTGGGAGTCATCCCGACGAGCTCGGCGTCGTCCGGGATCCGCGCGGTGAGCTCCTGCTCCGGAAGGGAGGCCAGCAGCATCTTCCCCACGGACGTGCAGTGCGCCGGCAGCCGCCGTCCGGCCGCCGACACCATACGCACCGCGTGGGTGGAGTCCACCTTGGCGATGTAGATGACGTCGGTACCCTCGAGGATCGCCACGTGTACCGTCTCGTCACAGGTCTCGGCAACGGACCGGGCCACCTGCTGCCCCTCGGCCGCGAGGTCCAGCTGCTCGGCGTAACGGCTCCCGAGCTGGTACGGACGTACACCGAGCCGGTAGCGTCCCGGCTGCCCGGGCACCTGGACGATGTACGACCGGGCGGCGAGCGTGGTGACCAGCTCGTGCACGGTGGTGCGCGGCAGCTGCAGCTTGCGCACTATGTCGGGGGCGGAGAGCGTCCCGTCCCCGTCGAGGAAGAGCTCAAGAATGTCGAGAGCCCGAGTCACGGCAGGTACAAGGCGTCCCACGACCGGCCCCCTCCCTTGTTGTCTGAGGTTGTTGAGGTATTTACCCTAGGCGCCTGTTCGAAATTTCAACAGACGATCGGCATGACGAACACAGGCTACGCATATGCGTTTGCCCGGGCAATGGTTCTGACCGAATGATCGGAGTGCGCGTGGACGTGCTGGTGACCGGAGGCAGTGGGTTCGTCGGTTGTCATCTGGTGGGGCGGCTGCTGGAGCGCGGGTATGGGGTGCGTGCCACCGTGCGCAGTGTTGCGAACAGGGCGAAGGTGGCGCCCCTGACGGCGTTGCAGGACCGTTTTCCCGGTCGGCTCGAGCTGTTCGAGGCCGATCTGCTCGTCGACGGGGCCTTCGACGAGGCGATGAAGGGGTGCGAGGTCGTCTTTCATGTCGCCTCGCCCTTCTTCATGCCGGAGAGGATCAAGGACGGGCAGCGGGACATGGTCGAGCCCGCCCTTGCCGGTACCCGCAATGTGATCGCGAGCATCGAGCGGACGCCGAGCGTCCGCCGGCTCGTCCTCACCTCCACCGTCGGCGCGATATTCGGCGACTACGCGGACGTGCGCGACATGGAGGGGCAGGTCCTGAGCGAGGCGTACTTCAACACCAGCAGCACCGTCGAGAACAACCCGTACCACTACGCCAAGACCGTGGCGGAGCAGGCCGCCCGGGAGGCCGAGAAGGGGCAGTCGCGGTGGCGCATGGTCGCCGTCAACCCGGGGCTGGTGCTCGGGCCCTCCCTCACGCCCGCCTCCGAGTCCGGCAGCCTCTTCCTTCTCGAAGAGCTCTTCAAGGGCTACTTCTTCTACGGCGCCCCCGACTTCAGCTTCACCACGGCCGATGTGCGGGACGTCGCGGACGCGCACATCGCCGCGGCCGAGAAACCGGACGCGCACGGGCGTTACATCGTCGCGGCCGAGACCATGACGTCCTTCCATGACATGGCGCGCATCATCCGCACCCGGTATCCCAAGGATCTGCGGCTGCCGCGGACCCGCCTTCCGCATTGGCCCGTTCGCATCCTCGGGCCCGCCTTCGGGCTCACCCAGGACTACATCCGAGGGCACCTCGGCATCAGGTTCCGGGTCGACAACAGCCGCAGCGTGCGGGAGCTGGGGATCAGCTACCGGCCCGTCGAGGAGACCCTCCTGGACCATTACGCAGCGTGGCGGCAGCAGCGGTCCCGGTAGCGCTCCCCGGCAACCTCCGCCGCCCCGGCGGCGACCCGAAGGTGAAATCCCGTCCCCCAACGAGGGGCCCCACGAGGGGAGTTCACCTTGCGCACCCGCATCGCACGCCTCGTCACCCTGCTGGCCGCGCTCGTCGCGCTCGTCTCAGCCGCCGGGACCACGGCCGCCCCGCGCGGGCCGCCGACGACTGGAACCCGCCCGCCGGTCTCGTACAGCCGCTGGGCGAGGTCTGGAACCACGTCGAGTCCACCTATCCCGACCTCTACGGCTTCCGCAACTACGGCTGGGACCAGATCATGGCCAACAGGGGAAGCGTCAACTACTGCGTCCGCTGGGACTCCGACGCGCCCGTCAGCGCCGCCCTGCGCGACCAGATCCACGCCGCGCTGAAGAAGCAGTTCGCCAAGTGGACGGCGGCCATGGTCGACAACGGCAAGGGCACCAACGCCTGGCCGTACACCACCGTCCCCGTCAACATCGTCGGCCTCACCGCCGCCCCGCCTCCCCCAGCACCCCCCTCAACCGCTGTGCCCTGAGCACCAGTTCCAGCTCGAAGCGACGGTCGGGATCGTCGATCTCGTCGCCCCACAGCTCGCGGATCTGGCGGAGGCGGTAGCGGACGGTCTGGGGGTGGACGCCCAGCCGGGCGGCCACCTCCGGTGCCCCGCCTCGCGTCTCCAGCCACGCCAGTAACGTTTCAGCAAGCCGGCGTCCGTGCGTCGGGCCGCAGTGGGTGAGGGGGGCCAGGCAGCGCAGCGCCAGGTCGTCGATCAGTTCCTCGGGCTGGAGCAGGACCAGGGCCTCCGTGTGTTCCGTGCAGTACAGGACGTCCCCGGCGGGCAGCAGCCCCCGTTCCATCAGGTGTACGGCCGCCTCGGCCCAGCGCAGCGACTTCGCCGCGTCGGAAAGCGGTACGGGCGGTCCGATCGCCCCGGACCAGCCGGTCAGCGCCCGGTGCAGCAGTTCGGGGCGGCCGGCCGCGTCGGGTTCGGGGACGACCATGCGGGGCTGCTCGTACTCCATGTCGAGCAGCACACCCTGCCCCACGGCCGGTGCGACCGCCTCGCGGGCCGGGCGCAGCAGCACGCCGACCGCGACCTTGCGCGGCAGCGTCCAGCCGACCCGGGCGGCCCGTTCGGTCAGCGCGTCCGCCGGGTCGCCCCGGTGGTGTTCGGCGAGCAGCATTTCCATCAGCCGCCGCTGGAGCCTCAGCCGCTCCCCGGCCTGCCGCGCCGCCGCCTCCGCATAGCCGCGCACCGACTGGTCGACCAGGCCGTCCAGGTACTCGTAACCCGCGTCGACGAGTTCGTACATCGCGGGCGGCGGGATCTCGACGCGCTGCCCGATCTCGGCGAAACGGCGCCAGGCCAGCCGTACGCCCATCCGGTAGATCGCCTGCAGGGAGTCGAGCGAGCGGCCGTGCAGGCCTTCGCCCCGGCCGAACTCCTGGAAGACGCCCGGCGGGACCGTCGGACGGCCCTCCGACTGCTCCAGGTGCTGGACGAAGACCTCGATGGCGCGGCGGATGCCGACCAGGGCCATCGGCTCGCCGGACTCGTCGAGGACGACGGGCAGGTGCGGGTACTCGCGGCGGATCTCGCGCAGGATCTCCTCGGCGAGCGCGGGCGCCTCGGCCATGGCGAGGGCGGCGAACCGGCGGACCTGGTGACGGGGCACGTCGTGCCAGGCCGAGCGGGCGGTGACGGCCGGTGAGTGAGCGGGCGTCACAGGTCAACTCCCTTGCCCGGCTTGCTCGTACGTGATCAAGGGGGTGTTGGGCTGGGCGGGCGTCGCGTCGAGCAGCGCGACGATGCCGAGCGCGGCGCCCACGGCGAGCGCGGCGGCGGCCACGACGGTGAGCACGGCAGCGAGCAGTCTGGACATCGCAGGGTCAGCCTCTCTGTCCGGAGGTTGTCCCACCCCGGTGCCCCACCCCTGCCTGTCGGCCCCAGTCTCGACAAGCATTGACACCCCGTCAAGAGCAGCCTACGGTTCCCGGCCCAAGGCCCCGACTTCCCGCCAGTCCGGCGTCGCGGGCCAGAGCGGCCCGAACTCCGTCATCCCTCCCCCTGGAGTGCCCGGATGCGCCGTACAGCCTCCCCCCTTTCGCTGATTCTGCTGGGACTCGGCACGTTTCTGCTGGTCCTGGCGCCGATGCTGGCCTGGTACGTCGAGCCGCGGGCCGCCGTGAACCCGATCGACATCGACACCACCGCCGTCTACAGAGGCACCGGAAGCTATTTCGACACCGACGAGATCGAGACAGTCCACGACAAGCGGATCACGGTCACCCAGCAGGTGCGCGGCAACGTCGCGGACAGCGAGAAGAGCGGGCGGGCGGTGTGGGACGTGACGACGACGGTCGACACGGACAAGTCGCTGCCGGCCGCCGATCCGCACGACGCGCTGGAGTTCTTCCTCAACCGCTGGGTGACGAACCGCCACACGAACCAGCCGGTGCACTGCTGCAAGGAGAACCCGTACTTCGAGGGCGACGCGTATCTGAAGTTCCCCTTCGACGTGCGCCGGAAGTCGTACCAGTGGTGGGACAACTCGCTTGGTTCGACCGTCACTTTGCATTACTCCGGCACCAAGAAGATTCAGGGGTACCGGGGCTATCGCTTCACCGGCACCGTCTCGCCGGCGAAGATCGGGACGCGGCTGGTCCCCGGCACGATCGTCGGCCAGAAGAACAAACCTCAGGTCCTGGCCGAGGAGTGGTACTCCAACCACGGGATCGAGCTGGTCGTCGACCAGCGCACCGGCCGGGTGCTCTACGCCCAGGTCGGCCCCCGGCGCACCCTGCGGGCGCCGGGCGCCAAGAAGGACTCGGTGGTGCTGCTGGACAGCCGGAAGCTGGCGTTCACCGACACCACGCAGAAGGACCAGGTGAAGTTGGCCAAAAAGGAGAGCGGTCAGCTGCGCATGGTGGGGCAGACGTTGCCGATTACCGCCGCTGTGGCCGGATTCGTACTGGCGGCGGTGGGTGGGGTTTTGGTGGTACGAGGACGGAAGCGTCCCGATTCACCCGAGACGCCCCGGACTTCACAGGCTTAGCTCACGTTGTGACATGACGTCAGTTCTAATAAGGCGGAAATTTGTCACTCCGGTGAGTAGCCGTGGCGAACGGCTGGGCGAAAACTGTCCAACCCCACCCGAGCACAACGTGTCCACACCCCCCGCCATGGAAGAGCTCAGTCCCCCCACAGCAAGTCCAAAAAGCCACTGCTGAGTTCCGCACCCTGAGACGAGTTGGAGCACCCATGCCCCAGCACGTGCCTTCCCCGCTGCGCGCCACGAACTCCTGGGCTCCGCAGCACCCCTCGGCGCTCCCCCCACAACCGCGCCGAATCGTTTTCCTCGCCCACCGGGATCTCGGCAATCCGGCGGCCGGCGGCTCGGAGCTGCTGGTCGACCGGCTCGCCGAGGGACTGACCGACCTCGGCCACCAGGTGACCCTGATCTGCGGGGGCCCCGCGGCCTTCCGGGACTACCGGGTCGTCTCGGCCGGCGGCGAGTTCGCCCACTACCTGCGTGCCCGTTCCGCCTTCGCCCGTCAGGTCGGCGAGACCGATCTGCTGGTCGAGGTCTGCAACGGCATGCCGTACCTCGCACCCCTCTGGCACCACGGCCCCACCCTGTGTCTGGTCAACCACGTCCACTCCGACCTGTGGAAGATGCGGTTCGGCGGGCCCCTCACGCCGGCCGCGCGGATCGGCCGAAGACTCGAGCAGTGGGCGCTGACCGGTGCGCAGCATCGCAGCCTGCTGGTTGCGGTCTCTCCCTCGACCGCGCATGCCCTGCGGGCGATCGGGGTCGAGCGGGACCGGATCCGTGTCGTGCACAACGGCGTGGAGGAGCCCGGGCCGCGGGCCGACCGGTCGGCCGAGCCGCTGTTCGTGGCCGTCGGCCGGCTTGTCGAGTACAAGCGGATCGATCTGCTGCTGAGGCTCTGGGAACGGGTGCGGCCCGTGACCGGCGGTCGGCTCGTCATCGTCGGTGACGGGCCCGAGCGCGCGCGGCTGGAGCAGCTTGCCGGGCCCGGCGTGGAGTTCGTCGGCCACGTCTCCGAGGCGGAGAAGCACCGGCTGTTGTGTGCGGCCTGGTTGCTGCTGCATCCGTCTGCGGTGGAGGGGTGGGGGTTGGTGGTCACCGAGGCTGCGACTCGGGAGACGCCGACCATTGCCTTTGATGTGCCGGGGCTGCGTGATTCCGTCGTGGACGGGGAGACCGGCGTGCTGGCGCACGGGGAGTCTTCTTTCGCCGCTGCGTGGTGTGCGCTTGCGCTGTCCTGGCCGCGGCGCGAGGCGATGGGTAAGGCTGCACGTGATCGCGCTGCGCGCTATCGCTGGCATCGGACGGTGAGACAGTTTCGGGCGGTGGCTGCGGAGGCTCTGCGGAGCTGGGCTCCGTGAGTTGGCTGCGGGTTCGTCGTGGTTGGTCGCGCAGTTCCCCGCGCCCCTGTCGGGGCGCTCCAGTACGCCCCAGCTTCAAGGATCCGTCCCTTCAGCGCTCCCTTGCGCTCTTTCGGGCCTTTCGGCGTGAGCAGGATGATCCGGAGACCTGCTACGAACTGCTGGCCCGCGACGCCGCCGATCAGGTCGAGGCCTACGACGGTCCCGTCGACGGCCGCACCGTGGTGGACGTCGGTGGCGGGGGCGGGTACTTCACGGAGGAGTTCCGGAGGCGGGGCGCCCATGCCTATCTCTTCGAGCCGGATGTCAAGGAACTCGGGGAGAAGCCGCCTGACGGGGCCGTGGTCGCCGACGGGTATCTGTTGCCGTTGCAGGACGGCACCGCCGACGTGACCTTCTCCTCCAACGTGCTGGAGCATGTGTCCGATCCGCAGACGTTCCTCAGTGAACTCGCCCGGGTGACGCGGCCCGGTGGGCTGATCTACGTCTCGTTCACCAACTGGCTGTCCCCGTGGGGCGGTCACGAGTGGGCGCCGTGGCACTACTTCGGTGCCGAGCGGGCCCGCGCCCGCTATCGGCGGCGTACCGGAAAGCCCGCCAAGCACACGCTCGGCGAGAACCTCTTCGCCGTGCACATCGGCGCCACCCTGCGGCAGGTGCGCGCCCGCGACGACGTCACGGTCGTCTCGGCGCGCTCCCGCTACTGGCCGTTCCTCGCTGAGACCGTCGTGAAAGCGCCGGGGATCCGTGAGGTGGCCACCTGGAACCTTCTCCTCATCCTCCGGCGGTGTCCCCCATGACGACCACGGTCCAGGCCCCTCCTCCGGCAGCCGTCCACACCACCGCGGCCACCTCGGGCCCGCCGGAGGGCCCGCGGTCGCGGCGCTGGCTGGTGGGGTTCTGGGCCGTGATGTTGGTGCTGTTCCTGGTGGTGCACCCGGGGCGGCAGACGTTCGACACCAAGCTGGGTGTGACGGTCGACCCGAGTGCCTTCTTCTCCGGCCTGGGACAGCTGTGGCACGACCAGGGCAGCTTCGGCGGCATCCAGGACCAGTACGCCGGCTATCTGTGGCCGATGCTGCCGTTCTACTGGCTGTGCCACGCGATCAGCCTTCCCGTGTGGCTGGCGGAACGGCTGTGGCTGTCGCTGATCGTGTCCGTCGCCTTCTGGGGCGCACTGCGGCTGGCCGAGCGGTTGCGGGTGGGAAGCGGTGGGTCGCGGCTGCTCGCGGGGGTCGCGTATGCGCTGTGGCCCGTCTTCACCATCGTCGTCGGCTCGACGTCGGCGGCCGCGCTGCCCGGTGCCTTTCTGCCCTGGGTGCTGCTGCCGCTGACGAACGAGCGGTACAGCGCCCGGGTCGCCGCCCTGCGCTCGGCGCTGATCGTCCCCTTCATGGGTGGCGTCAACGGCGCTTCCACGCTGGCCTCGCTGCTGCCGGTCGGGCTGTATCTGCTCTCCCGCCCGCCCGGGCCACGGCAGCGCAAGCTGATCGCCTGGTGGGTGCCTGGTGTGATCGTGGCGACCGCCTGGTGGTGGATACCGCTGGTCATGCTCGGTGTCTACGGCGAGAACTTCCTTCCGTACGTGGAGACTTCGCAGACCACGACGGCCACCATGTCGTTGACGGAGGCACTGCGCGGGGCCGGTAACTGGGTCGCGTATCTGCATTTCGGAGAGGCCTGGCTGCCGGCCGGGTGGACGGTCGCCGCGTCGGTGATCGTCGTCGTGTGTTCGGCGCTCGCTGCCGGGCTCGGTCTGGCAGGGCTCGCGAGACGGGACATGCCGGAGCGGCGATGGCTGGTGCTCACCGTCATCTCCACGGTTCTGGTGCTGCTCGCCGGGTACGGTGGCGCGTTCGGCGCACCCTTCCACGGGGTCGTGCAGGACTGGCTGAACGGCGGGCTCGTCCCCTTCCGGAACATCTACAAGTTCCAGACCGGGCTGGCTCTGGCGCTGGTGCTGGGGCTCGCGCATGTGGTGGGGGTCGCCGCTGAGACGCGTGGCGCCCGGCCGGTGCGCGGGCGCCGGTTCGCCCCCCTGATCGCTGCGGTGCTCATCATCCCGGGTCTGATGTGGCCGTATCTCAACGGCTCGATCCTCAACCCGGGGTCGTTCCAGGAGCTTCCCAAGTACTGGAAGACCACGGCCAGTTGGCTGGAGAAGTACTCCCCCGACTCCCGTGCCCTGGTCGTCCCGGCCACCTCGCACGGCCTCTACACCTGGGGCTCCCCCATCGACCAGCCCCTCGACGTCCTCGCCAAGTCCCGCTGGGCGCAACGGGACTACGTGCCCTTCGGCACCCCCGGCAACCGGCGCGCGATGGACGCGGTGGAGGACGCCCTGGCCTCCGGGAGTGACGTCCCGGGGCTTGCCGACTACCTGAGCCGGGCAGGCGTCTACTACGTCGTCGTACGCAACGACCTCGACCCCGACCAGATCGGCTCCGTACCGACCACGACCGTGAAGCGGACCCTGGAGCAGTCGGGGTACGTCCGGGTGACGGGCTTCGGGCCGGTCATGACCGGCGGGAAGATCGCGCACGACGCTCCGCTGCAGGTCGAGGGTTTGTATCCGCGGCAGCGGGCGGTCGAGATCTACGAACCCTCGGGCGACGGCGTGCCGCGACCGGGGCAGGCGCACCTGCTGCCCGTCTCCGACACCGCGGTCGTCTCCGGCGGTCCAGAGGCCCTGCTGCCGCTCGCCTCCGAGCTGCGCGGCCGTGCGACCGTGCTGACCGGCGACAACCACCCCGGGCTCGGCTCCCCGCCGCTTCAGGTGGTCGGCGACGGGCTGCGCCGCGCGGACACACGGTTCGGGCTGGTCAGCGGCAACACCTCGTACACGTACACCAGTTCCGAGCGCAACGCCCCGGACGCCGTGCAGGACGCGGGGAAGAAACCGCACCAGATCCTGCCGACCAAGGGGCTCGACCACCAGACGGTGGCCCAGCTGCGGGGCGCCCGCTCGGTGACGGCGTCCTCCAGCGGCAACTGGCTCTTCCACCTCCCGCAGTACGACCCGGTGAACGCCTTCGACGGCAACCCGGACACGGCCTGGGCCGAGGGCGCACCCGGCTCGGCGGACGGGCAGTGGCTGCGGATCGGCTTCACCGACTCGTACGACATGCCGTCCTCGTTCAAGGTGACCCCGCTGCCGCAGGAGAGCGTGCGGTCGGCGGCGACGAAGGTGCGGGTGGAGACCGAGAAGGGGGAACGGACCAGCTTCCTGCGGCCGAACGGCCAGACGCAGACCATCAAGGCACCGGCGGGCGCGACGAGTTGGATGAAGCTGACGATCGTCGACTCGGTGGAGCGCCGCTCGGGTCTGACGGGTGCGGGCTTCTCCGAGATCTCCCTCCCGCACGTCCAGGTGACCCGCCTCCTCCGGCTGCCCACGGACGCGGACGACTCCGACGCCGCCGCCACCCTCATCTCCCTGCACCGCACCCCCGACCCCACCGGCCTCTCCGCGACCGGCA
>Ga0105246_10002604_pt1 | contig 10916 bp, 7 predicted proteins | sample KBSM64metaG_FD_99694 | JGI IMG/M metagenome (GOLD analysis project Ga0105246, IMG submission 99694) | Miscanthus rhizosphere microbial communities from Kellogg Biological Station, Michigan, USA - KBS M6-4 metaG | ecosystem: Host-associated > Plants > Roots > Rhizosphere > Soil | place: Michigan...
ATATACGGTGTCAGGTTCATTAGCACCTTGCTGTTGACATAGGCCTTCATATCACCTGGAGCAAAATAAAATACGTCAGGCATGCTGTTACCCGTGATCGCCGCGCGAAGTTTTGTCGCGTATTGATCCGCTGCGGTAACGATGATTTTAACTTTGACGCCTGGATGTTCTTCTTCAAACTTTTTCACGACAGCCTGGTAGGCTTTCTGCTCATCCGTGCCGCCGCGGAACATAAACGTCAGTTCTTTATCTCCGCTCGAACTTTCGCTTCCACCTCCACAACCTGCAAGCACCAGTGCACTGACCAGCATTAGCAGCATAAACGTGACCCAACTCTTTCTCTTGACCATATGAACCCCTCCTGATCTGGACTTGTAAACGTATTCAATAGCATGAATCAACATTTCTGTTGTTAAATTTATCAAATACAGATCCATTTAGTCAACACTTTATTAAAACATTTTATATTTATCTAAAGTAAAGACCTAATATTTCGGCCACCTATTCGTGTCCCATAACAAATCGCTAATAAGCAGTTTCGGATTTCCATTATCCGTTGCATCATAGGCATGGCGTACGATTAGATTGCCGTTAACCACGTCCTGCCCGCCTGGGCCCTTCCATCTCACATTGCCTGTATCCAGAATCGTGCCGCCACCGTTCATCATATTCACTCCGTTTTTATCAACGTAAGGGCCCGTAATGCTGGTGGATCGACCGTAGACCATTTTGTAAGTACTGTTCACACCTTTACAGCAGGAGTCAATCGAAGCAAACAAATAATAATATCCGTTGCGATACGTGATACTTGGTGCTTCAATCGCCCCTCCATTATTCGGACGTGCTGCAATCGAGGAGATATTACCTGTCGGTTTCATCGTGTTTTTGTCCAGTTTTACAATTTTGAGACCGCTCCAAAACGATCCAAAGGCCAGCCATGGATTGCCTGAAGCATCAATAACCAGTTCCGGATCAATGGCGTTGTAGTTATTTGATGTCGAGGATTGTAATACAATCCCCTCATCCTTCCACTGTCCTGCGCCAACGCTATTTGCAGATGCCAAACCAATAGCAGACCTGTTGGAGCCAAAGGTCGAGATGGAATAATAGAGCCACACTTTGCCGTTATACCACTGAACATCCGGTGCCCATACATCCAGGTCTTTTTGGGCAGGGACAGCCGAGTTCCACCAGGACGGTTCATTCAAAAAAATCTGAGGCACACGATACCATGACGTTCCGTTATCCGATTTCAACACCTGGATACCTGGCCCCGTGGAAAAGGTGTACCATGAATTGCCCTCTTTGATGAGGGTAGGATCATGAACGGCGATATCTCCCGACAGATTCCAAAACGCAGCTAAAGCCCGCGACTGTCCTGCAAGCACCAGTACCAGAACCAGCAATGCAGGCAAAGCCCAACGCCTTTTGGATGAATTCTTCGAGCTTCTCAAGCCACTAAAACGACCTGAATCTCTTAGATCGCCTGTGCCCGATGCCACCTTCACCCTTTTAGAATCCTTCCATGTCTGCCACTTGGAACTCCTCCATGTCTTCCACTCCAGCCTCTTCAATTTCTTCCACTCTAAACTCCTCAACTTTTTCCATGAACTGAACTTTTCCATACCGGAACGCCGCCTCTCCTGATTAAATGGTTGCTTTGGTTCATGAAGTATTAAATCAATTTAAGTATAATAGGATTATAAAAGCGGTTACATTACAATTCAATGGTATATTTCAAATATATATGAATTAATTCAATGTTTTATTTTGAGAGATCGGGATTGAAATCACAGGATTTTTTTAGATTTTTCAATGTATACGTAGGGTATACCTCCCTTTTCTCCGCTCTTTCTTTCCAGCATGTAATGATTTATAATTATCTGAAATAAAACAGTCAAATGTGCAAAAGTCTGCCTACATAGGCTTTGTTCAGAACGGGGAAAGGACATCCACCTATGATTTATATTAAAGATCTGATGTCAGGTGTGAATATTTTCAAAGCACTCAGTTCCGAAATTCGCATTCAGATTATAGAGCTTCTAGCCAAAAACCAAAGCCTGAATCTCAATGACCTCGCGACCAAGCTCGGACTTAGTAACGGTGCAATTACAATGCATATCAAAAAGCTGGAGGAAAGCGGATTAATCGAGATTAATACGGCTGTTGGCAAACACGGTATCCAGAAGATCTGTTATCTTAACGAGGAAAAATTAATGGTCGACCTCCGTTCACAGGAGATTCACAACCGGTATGAGGTAGAAATTCAGGTTGGGCATTATAGCGACTATCAGGCCGCACCAACATGCGGCATTGCTACGAAAGACAGCATCATCGGGGAGTTTGATGACCCCCGCTATTTTGCCGACCCGCTTCGGATCGATGCCGAGATGATCTGGCTGGCTGAAGGATATCTGGAATACCGTATTCCCAACTACCTCAAGCCCAATCAAACGTTTAGCGAGATTCAACTGTCCATGGAGCTGGGTTCAGAAGCCCCTGGATTCTGTGACAACTATCCATCGGATATTTACTTTTACATCAATGGCAAAAAGATCGGTCTCTGGACGAGTCCAGGTGATTTTGGTGATACACGCGGCACGTTTAATCCAGACTGGTGGCCTCCACACCTGAATCAATACGGTATGCTGAAGCTGATTCGCATTACGAAGGAAGGCAGTTACATCGACGGATGCAAGATTTCGGACGTTACACTAGAAGATATCGAGCTGGATTACAAAAGTGATATCCACTTCCGCATCGCGGTCACCGACGGCCCTGTTAACAAACGCGGCTTGACTATTTTCGGCAAAAGTTTTGGCAATTACGGTCAAGGCCTGCTCGCACGAGTTCTTTATAACGTTCAGGAGGATTAGACAGGATCTGACTGGAGAATTTGCTTGAAGATGCTCCTTATTTTAGAAGAGTGCGAATCTGCACTCTTTTTTTAATGCCTCTGGTGTCATCTTTTTTTCACCCCAAGTCAAACATATAAGTATCAATGGCGAGATATACGCACTGCATTTCCGTTAAAGTGATTAGAGAAAGTCCATGCTAGTCCCTGCGCTTGCTGTGATATACTTATGGCCTGTATTGGAAAAGTGATGACGGGTGGGGTTCTTTTGAAACTGGAACGGTTAGTCTCGATCATTTACAAGTTACTCAATCACGAGGTGTTGTCCGCGTCTACACTTGCGGAGGAATATCAAGTATCCCCCAGAACGATCTATCGGGATATTGATGTGATCTGTGCAGCAGGGTTTCCGGTTATTTCTCATCAGGGAATGAATGGCGGCTATGGTATCATGGACGGTTATAAAATGGATAAAAGTCTGCTCGGCTCCTATGATGTGGATGCTTTGATTACAGTGCTGACCAGCCTCTCGACCGTGTTTAATGATGTGCGTGCACAGGGTACAATCGAACGTTTGCAGACGATTGGAGACCAGCATGAGAGACCAAACTTAACTGTAGACCTGAATACGCATCGAACTGAGCCTGACTCGCTTTCGCATCTTCGTGCAGGAATCATGCAATATCATGTCGTTCAGTTTGATTACATTAGTTCCAAAAATGAGCGCACGACCCGAGAAATTGAACCTGTTCGATTGCAGTTTAAATACCGAAGCTGGTATGTGTATGGATATTGCCGAAGCCGGCAGGATTATCGGGAATTCAGACTGTCACGGATGTTAAACGTGCATCTGACCAACCGTCATTTTGAACCACATGTTCTTGTCTCGAAAGAGTCGTCCCTCACTCCCCCTGTGACACAGGAGATCATGACAGATGTGGTATTCCGCGTATATCCAGATGCACTCGCGGAGGCATTGGATCATTTTCAGCAGGCAGACAAACAATTTCATGAGGACGGCAGTATGACGATGCGCGTTCAGGTTTATAAACCGCTCGACGCCACGTGGTTATGGTCGTTCTTGCTGAGTTTGGGAAGTGGCGCAGAGGTTTTGGAACCTGCGGCCCTGAGAGACGTTATAGAGACTCAACTACGAAATGCTCTAAAACGTTACGACAAACCCAATTGTTGAAGTCATACTAGCCGTTAAAGTGGAGGTACAGGTTCGGGTGAAGTCTTGTGAAATGGAAGTCTTATAAAGTGAAAGAAGAAGTATGACATGCTGTTGTCATACTTCTTTTTTTATACTCATTACAGCAACAAGGGAGGTACTATGACCATCCAATCATTCGCCAAAATAAAGGAGACGATATTTCATGAATCATCCGGAACAAATGTATCACTATCATGTTTGGGCTTCACAGATCATTATGCAACGTATACAGGAGTTGCCAGCCGCTGTGCTGCATCAGGAGGTGAACAGTTCCTTTCCTACCCTCGCCCATGCGCTCAGTCATATGTATGCTGTGGATCAGATGTGGTACCTGGTGTTAACCGGAACCAGCATGCCTGAAGCTTTACAAATCTGCATGCCGCGTAACGGGGAGACCTTTGCCACAATAGAAACATATTTCGAGCGTTATGCCGAACTATCCACTCAATACCTGGATTGGTTCAGTCAGCAGACGGATTTGGAGAAGACGCTTCTGCTCAACAATCCCTTTGCAGGGGTGCGTCAAACCAGTTTCGCAGAAATGATCCTACATCTGGTGAATCACGGAACCTATCACCGAGGCAATATCTCCACCATGTTGCGTCAGCTCGGCCATGCTTCTGTCATGAATGACTATTCTAGATTCTGGTACGAAAACTCCAATACAATCGAGTAATTCTCTAATGCTTGAATTCCAGTGTGCCTGATAAAAAGTTTTGGATATGATGCAGTGAAGGTGTTAAATATACTGTAATATGAAGGTTTAGATACCATACAACATGAAAGGTCTTGGATATGATGCCACCTGTTCCACTTGAAAAAATACTCACCTTTACTTCCAGAGAAGAGTTAAGACAATGGTTACAGGAGCACGGAACTACGCAGTCCTGCTGCTGGGTTCCTGTGAGTTTGAAGCCACGCCCGGATACCCTTTTATATCTGGATGCTGTTGAAGAAGCATTATGTGTCGGCTGGATTGATGGCGTCAAAAAGAAAACTTCCGATGGGCGACTGTTACAACGCTTATCTCCCCGTAGTCGCAAGAGCTTATGGACGGAGCTGAATAAGGAGCGCGTGCGCCGATTAGAAAGGCTAGGTCTTATGCAGGATGCAGGTAGAAAGGTTCTACCTGACATGAATCCTGAAGCTTTTGTTGTCGATGCCGAGATTGAGCAGAGGTTAACTGAGGACCGACATGTGCTGGAACATTTCGCCGCCTTCCCTCTCCTTTATCAACGAGTGCGCATCGACACGATTCAAAGCGTTAAGAAGCAGCCCGCGCTATTTCAAAGCCGGCTCGATAAGTTCATCCAACATACGAAGGCAAATCAACTATATGGTCAGTGGCATGATGACGGAAGATTGCTACTTGATTAAAACATGTGTGTATTGGTCTGGCCGACCAGTCGGTTGAATGTTGGCTCAGAACCCAACCGGTTGATTTTGGCAGAACAAAACTTGAATCATACCGAGCTAACTGCCGTTTGAATAACATGTGCTACCCGGTTTCTGTTCATAGCTCGCCCTGCTGCCAAGTTTCTAACGATCACAGGAGACGCTATTTAGCCTTTTTTTGCCTGACTGGAATTCTAACGATCACCAGAAACCTTATTCTCCGATTGTTAGCTATTTTTCAGGGCAAAATTAGCTAAATTACTGAAATAGCGTCTCTGAGGATCGTTAGATTTTAAAACACCCTATTTACACCAAAATAAGCTCTGTGGTGATCGTTAGCGCTTCAAGCTCACTCATCACTCAGGGTCTCTACGCCCAATAAAAAAGACCAGCCAGTTACTACTGGCTAGCCTGATTATACAAAACAACCTGCCCAAACTTTCCTCATAATTAGATACTAGCCAGGTACCTTGACTGGTATCTGACTGGAACCCTCTCATAGAGAGTATGATCAGTTAAACAGTTTCTGGGTACTGGTTTTGGTGCTGATTTTGGTACTGGTTTGGGTACTGGTTTTGGTTTTGGTTTTCTGAGTTTCTGGTTTTCCTCAAGCTGGTTCTATCATTCCTAGCAACCAGCAGGTAAGGCGAGCAAATTTACTACACTAATTTACTTACCAGAAGGCTGTGCTTCAGCGGTGTAGCCTGTTGGAATCTCGGCTTCGGCCGTCACTTTCGTAATGACCATTGGATACATCATGTCCGGGTCAGGTTGCACGATTGAATATTTTACAATAGCAAGTTTATCCTGCTCCAGTTTTACTTCATCAATCTTTAATCCGTAGCCCGGATGTGGCATCTCGGCCGTCAAGGTTACTTTACTTGTTTTGTCATCGACTTTGCTAATGGTTACCTCAGGTACGATGGCTTGTTGTCCTTCACCAGGATTCGTTGGAGCCGGTTCAGTTGAACCGCTATCACTGTGCTGATCCACAAACTCAAGCGCATTGAAAATCATACTTGCTGCCTCCATACGAGTAAGCGGCTGATCTGGGCGGAAGTTTCCGTCTTTGTCCAGTTCAATGATGTTCATATTCAGCAGGTTCTGGACAGCAGATATAGCGTCCTTACTTAATTTTTTTTCGTCCTTAACCTCATTATACTTCATAATCACTGGATAATTACCGGTTGTGTTAATGCCCTCATGCAATAAAATAACAAATTGTTCCCTAGTCATTTTGCCTTGCGGATTTACTTCTACCGGAACGGACAGGCCATTCTGAGTGGCTGCTTGCACAGCATCCGCATACCAAGTATTTGGACTGATTTTATTCTGAGCGGAAGCTTCCGCATATGCATTTTTCAATCCAAACGCTTTGACAATCAATTGAACTCCCTGCGGTTCGGACAAAGCCACATCCGGTCGGAACAGATCTGCCGTTACTCCATTCACAATCCCCTTCGATTTCAATGAATCAACAACGGTCTTCTGACCTTCATCCTTAATGTCGGAAAATGCAAATACCGAAGTACCTCCTGCTGTCAGAGAAACGCAAAGCGCAAGTGTTGCAGCCAATCCTTTTTTATGTTTCATTTCCGGGCACCTCCATTATGATTAGTAAAACCTGTTTTTCATCTTTTCATCCCTACAGACGGGACACCCTTGTAAAATGTTTCAGTTCTTTTCGCATTTGGTGAATACAACTTCATAACCGTGCATATGAATTGCCATGTATCGGTAACGTATTTTATGTTGTCATCTCATCTGACAAACCCCATGTAGACTGTATACAACGTGCATTTCAACGTTAGATCGTTATTCATATTTTGGAATGTTCCCTTAACTTATTGGCTTTCCACATCTGCCGGTAGATCTGTTAAAAATATATCATCACATTTCGATAGGTCTCATAACGATTGCTTCATTAATCTCCGTCCTACCGTTTGAAGAGCCGGGATCTTTTGGGGTCTGACGGAAGGAATGCGGTTAGATTTTAATGGTTTGCGTCCTACACATTCAAAGATGAGCAGGTTCATTGACAACAGACTATATTAGCGCGAAAATATAAATAGATTAATTCTTCGGTTACGGATAAATACCAATCAAGTTCGCATAAAGTAAGAGGGCATGACACGCTAACACGAGGTGTCTGCCCTTTTCTTGACTTATTTTGCCCAATGCTGATCTCATGCGTTCCAAAGCTCTAACCTAACAAAGGAGAACCCACACCTATGTCCAAAAAAGGTTTGCTGCGCGGTTATGTGTTGTCCAACTGGTCCATCTATCTCCTGGCCGTTCTTTTAATCATTGTGTCTAATGTCGGTCAGGCCTCCTTGCCCCGTATTCTGGGCAGCTTTACGGATCAATTAATGCAAAATACACTCCAGATGCAAACGGTTATTCGTTACAGCTTATCACTTCTCGCCATTGCGATTGCATACAACCTGTTGTTTGGTACCGGCCAGTTCATGATTATGAAGCTGGGCCGGCGATTTGAATTTATGACACGCGAGCGGATATTCCGCAAGTTTTCCGAGCTTAGCGAGCACTACTTTTCCAAGCAGGGTAACGGCAAGCTGCTTAGTTACTTCATGAACGATGTCACTTCCGTCCGCGAAGCCATATCCAACGGGGTTACGATGATGACCAATGCCGTTTTTCTGTTACTGTCCTGCGTTATAATGATGCTGCTTAGTGGAATTCCGCTGACACTGATCCTGATCAGCATTGTACCTCTGCTGGCCATTCCATTCCTGGTTGTATTCTTCGGTCCGCGGATTCGAAAGCGCTCCCGTGATGTGCAAGAGGCGCTCGCCACCATGACGGAATCTGCGGAGGAGCAGCTTGGCGGTATTCGCGTAATCAAAACATTTGCCACCGAGAATAACGCCCGTTCACGTTTTGGCGCAACCGTGGATGATATCAAAAATAAACAGCTGCGGTTAGTTCGTCTCTCTTCCCTTTTTCAGGCCACACTCCCTTTGCTCGGTGCAACGTCTCTCGTGATTTCACTGCTGGTTGGAGGCATTCTGACGATGCAAAACTCCATTACGCTAGGCAGCTTTGTCGCCCTGACCTTGTATCTGCGAATCATCATGGGGCCACTTCAACAGATTGGTAACGTGATCAATACGATGCAGCGCTCGGGAGCCTCGCTCGAAAGAGTGAATGAACTTCTAGGGGAAGAACCTGACGTACAGCAAATCCCTGAAGCGGAGACATTGCATAACATGCAGGAAATTAAGATCAAAAATTTGACGTTCCGTTATCCAGGCAGCTCATCGCCTGCGCTAAAAGATATCCACCTCCAGATTCAAGCCGGGCGAACAGTTGGCATTGTCGGTAAAACGGGTTCAGGCAAAAGCACACTGGTCAAACTGCTGCTGCGTACATATGAACCTCCGGAAGGCAGCATTTTCATCAACGGCACAGACATCCGGGAACTGTCACTGGACAGCCTCAGGTCGCAAATCGCTTATGTGCCTCAGGACGGCTTTTTATTCAGCACCACGATTCGGGACAACATTGCATTCAGCAACCGTGAAGCACCGATAGATGATGTAGAAGACAGCGCCAAACAAGCGATGATCTATGAAAATATTGTGCGTTTCCCTGATCGTTTCGATACCCTGCTTGGAGAACGAGGACTTACACTATCTGGTGGACAGCGTCAGCGCACCAGTCTGGCACGCGGGCTGATCAAGCAGGCCCAATTGCTGATTCTGGATGACAGTATGAGTGCCGTAGATGCCGTTACTGAAACAGGGATTCTTCGCAGTTTGCGCAAGATCGGCAAAGACAAAACTACGTTGATCATCTCTCACCGCATCAGTGCAGTCCGACATGCGGATGACATTCTTGTACTGGATGAAGGACAAATTGTTGAACAGGGAACACATGCGGAGTTAATGGCTGCCAAAGGGCTTTATGCGGCGACTTACCGCTTGCAGGAGGAGGGGTTACATCATGTCTGATGCGGATGCGAATTCTAAACATAATAACAATAATTCTAAAAACCATAACTCTAACCGTAGCAATCACTTGGACAATAGCAGTAAATCCGACAACACAACCGTAACATCCTCCACCAAAGATCATCACAGTAAACGTGCTTCATTTAAAGAAATGATGGGGTATGCCAAACCGCATCGCTGGGCCTTTGCTGGTATATTCTTCTGCTCCCTGCTCGGCATATCGGCCGATTTGCTCCAGCCCTACTTGGTGAAGATTGCCATTGATGACCATCTGGCTGTAGGTCAAACCAGCGTCGGTTTCCTCATACAGCTTGCAGCCGTTTTTCTGGGTCTGGCGGTGATCAGTTTTATTTTTACCTATATTCAAAATAATCTGTTGCAACATATCGGGCAGAGCATCGTCGCTCGCATTCGTAAGGATTTGTTCAGACATATTTCCAAAATGTCCATGTCTTTCTTCGACCGCTTCCATATCGGTAGTCTGGTGACCAATGTGTCCAGCGATACAGAAACGATCAGCAGTTTCTTCACCCAGGTACTGCTCAGTCTGATCCGGGATGGCATGATGCTGGTGCTCATTATCTTTTTCATGTTTCAGCTTGATCCCATGCTCGCCAGTTATTCGCTCATCGTTCTCCCAGTTATCGCTATAGTGGCTGCCCTATTCCGCCGCAGACTACGGAGCGCCTATCAAAATGCGCGCACACGGCTTTCCCGTCTAATCGCGTTTACGGCAGAAAACCTGTCGGGCATGTTCCTGATTCAAGCTTTCCACCAAGAGGAAGAGCAGAAAAAACGGTTCAAGGAACAGAACGCAAGGCATCTGGAGGCAAACATTACACAGGCCCGTTCCAATGTGATTTTTAACCGGACGTTTGACATTCTCGGTAACGCGGCGCTGGTGATGATGGTGTGGCTGGGCGGGCGCGCCGTGCTCGGCGAGTCTTTGCAAGTCGGAGTGCTGTACGCGTTTATCAGCTACATTCGTCAGTTTTTTCAACCGATCAACCAGATTACGATGCAATGGAATACCTTTCAATCAACCACGGTTTCGATGGATCGGATCTGGAACATTTTGAATACACGACCTGAAGTACATGATCCGTCCCCTGATCAGGCTTCGCCGCTGGAACCACGTCATGTGATGGGTCAGATTGATTTTAATGATGTATCCTTTGGTTACAAGGCGGATCGCCCTATTATTCAACATATGAATCTACACCTGTATCCTGGGGAGATGGTCGGTATTGTGGGTACAACCGGAGCGGGCAAAAGCACGCTGATCTCCCTGCTCAATCGTTTCTACGATGTCAATCAGGGCAGCATTCAAATCGATGGTACCGACATACGCCACATTCCACAAGCTACACTTCACCGGATTGTAGGTCTGATTCAACAGGAGCCTTTTCTGTTCTCAGGTACCATTATTGATAACGTGAGAATGTTCAGGGAGGATATTACACGCGAGCAAGCAATGGAA
>Ga0105246_10002608_pt1 | contig 10908 bp, 10 predicted proteins | sample KBSM64metaG_FD_99694 | JGI IMG/M metagenome (GOLD analysis project Ga0105246, IMG submission 99694) | Miscanthus rhizosphere microbial communities from Kellogg Biological Station, Michigan, USA - KBS M6-4 metaG | ecosystem: Host-associated > Plants > Roots > Rhizosphere > Soil | place...
CAGATGATTTTCCGCATCGCCGACTCCGCCGTGCTGCCGCTGGCACCGATGTCGCCGTTTCTGCCGCTGTTTCTCGCCTTTTTGCAGCGTTACCAGAAAGATGCGCAGCTCGGCACCTATTACGTGCTGATCTTTCCCTATCCGCTGGTGTTCTTTATCAGCTGGATAGCGCTGCTGCTGGTGTGGTATCTGCTGGATCTGCCGATCGGGCCAGGCGTCTGGCCGAAAATGCCTTAAAGCACAGTGCCACCGATAAATGTTTCATCGGTGGCACGTTTTATTTTTTGTTAAACGGCGTGCAGGGAACAACGACTCATTGCGCCGCCAGCTCCTTAAAAAATTCCGGGTTTTTCTGGATAGTGAGCAGTACTTTAGCTGCCAGCCCGGTCGGGTTACGCCGTCCGGCTTCCCAGCTCTTTATGGTATCCAGGCTGGTTCCCAATGCCGTCGCCATCTCGCTCTGTGAGACGTTAAGCTGTGCCCGGATAGCTTTCACATCTGCCAGCGCATGCCGGGTAACACGACCGGGGGCTCTGACACCGTTTTTGATCTCCACAGCTTCTTCCAGCGATGCTTTCAGCTCGTCAAAAAAACTCACGTTACACCTCATCTTTCAGTAATTGTGTCAGCTTCTTCAGCTCAGCTTTTTCCGCGTCCGTGAAAAGGTGTCATAAAGCAAGGCTATGATAACGCAAGGACGCCATTTGCATCCATGCGCTCCTGCCCCCGCGTTACCGGACTGAGAGACAGTCCGGAGTTCGCTGCAATCAGATTCTGGCCTGGTCGCCGCTGCCGAAGTACGCCTGCCACGGATGGCAAAACCTGCAACGTACGTTGCTAAATAGTCAGCAACGCCCCTCTCGGCAACGGCGAATGAATTGACTATTCTGCTATTTCTTCGCTTGCTAACGGTTAACTATTTTAATAAGCCTCCGACCAGCTGCAAGTCGTCTCCACACTGCCTGAGGTTCACGCTGACATGACCACCTCCACCACCAGCCCGCCGCCGATGCACGCTTCATCGGCGGCCCGTAACAGCTTAGCCGCACGCGTTGATGCGCTGCCCTCATCCGCCGGATTGTGGCGCTTTATTACGCTGCTGGCGCTGGGCGGCTTTTTTGAGCTTTATGACCTGTTTGAAACCGGCTACATCAGTACCGGCCTGCTGTCGGCGGGCGTATTTCACACGGGTACGGCAGGCGTGCTGGGCTTCTCCGATCAGGCGGCCTTCGCCTCAGCCACTTTTCTCGGTCTGTTTTTCGGTGCCAGCCTGCTGGCGCCCTACGCTGATCGCTTTGGTCGCCGTCTCACCTTTATGTGTGCGCTGCTGTGGTACGGGCTGTTTTCGCTGCTGATGGCGTTCCAGCAGAGCGCGGAGATGATTATTCTGTTCCGCTTTCTGGTAGGGATCGGGCTGGGCGTCGAGCTGGTGACCATCGACACCTATCTGTCGGAATGGGTGCCGACCCATCTGCGCAGCCGCGCCTTTGCCTTCTCCTTTTTCGTGCAGTTTTTATCGGTGCCGGCCGTGGCGCTGATGTCGTGGTGGCTGATTCCGCAAACGCTGTTCAGCCTTGAAGGCTGGCGCTGGGTGGTCATTGCGGGCGCGGTCTGTTCGCTGGTGATCTGGCTGGTGCGCAGGAACCTGCCGGAGTCGGCGCGCTGGCTGGCGCAGCAGGGTCGTCATCAGGAGGCGCATCAGGTGCTGTCCACGATGGAGCAACGCTGCGGCATCCCGGCCGGCCCCGCTTTTTCAGCCGATGACGCCGCGGCGCAGCTGCCAAAACGGGGGCGTTTCAGCGAGATCTGGTCACCCGCTTACCGCAAGCGCACCCTGATGCTGGTGGTGATGAATTTTTTCCAGGCGATCGGCTTTTTCGGCTTTGGTAACTGGCTGCCTGCGCTGCTGTCAGGCCGCGGTGCCACGGTGACGCACAGTTTGCTTTATGCCTTCTTCATCACGCTGGCCTATCCGCTGGGATCGCTGATCTGTAGCCGCTACGCCGATAAGCTGGAAAATAAGTGGCAGATTGTCCTGTCGTCGCTGATGACGGTAGTGTTCGGCACGTTGTTCGCCTTCCAGACGCAGCCGGTATTGCTGATTCTCTGCGGCTTCCTGATCACCTGGTCCAACGCCTGGCTGACCTTCAGCTTCCACGCCTATCAGACCGAGATTTTCCCGACCCATATTCGGGCGCGGGCGGTCGGCTTCTGCTACTCCTTCAGTCGCCTCTCTACGGTATTCAGCAGTATTTTGATTGGGGTGATCCTGCAGTACGCCGGTACGCCAGGTGTAATTACCTTTATCGTGCTGAGCATGATGATGGTGATGCTGTCGGTAGGGATTTATGGGCCGAAAACGCGCGGTATCGATCTGGAGAATATCTAAAAGAAAAGGCCGTCATCCTGATGATGACGGCTTTTTTACTGCTGATTATTTGCCTTCCAGTACCCGGATATCTGCACTGCCCAGCCGATCTTTCTCATCTTTACGCAGCTCAGCGACCTGTTTCGCGCTGACCGGCTCCGACGCCTTGTTGCCCCAGCTGTTACGCACGAAGTTCACCACGTCCGCCACCTGCTGATCGTCAAGACGCCAGCCAAATGCTGGCATGGTAATCGTCGACGGCGCGCCATTAACGCCAGGCAACTGTCCGCCCACCAGCACGATATGAATCAGTGAGGTCGGATCGTCCGCCAGCACCACCGGATTACCGCGCAGCGCCGGATAGAAACGTTTATAGCCGCTGCCATCGGTTTTATGGCACGCCGCACAGCTGTCGACGTAGGTGGCTGCCCCCGTCGCACTGTCGTCACCTTTCCACAACGCTTTGGCGGTGGCGTCATCGACGCTGAAGGCTGCCTGATGGGGATCTTTCGCGCCCAGCGACTTCAGATAGCGCGCAATCGCCGTGATATCGGACTCGCTCAGGTGCTGCAGGCTGTGTTCCACCACGTCGGTCATGCCACCAAAAGCTGCGGTCTGATCGTTGCGGCCATAACGCAGGAACTGACGCAGGTCCTCTTCGCTCCAGCGACCCAGTCCATCACGGTTGTCGCCACGCAGATTGCTGGCGGTCCAGCCATCAATCGGTGCGCTGCTGCCCGCCAGATAGTCGCTGCCCTCATTGTTGGTCAGCGCCTTCTCCTGCATCGTGATGCTGCGCGGCGTGTGACAGGCCCCGCAGTGACCCAGTCCTTCTACCAGATAGCGACCACGTGCCAGCACCGGATCTTCCTGGGCTGCAGGCTGGAACGCTTTCACGTCGGGCGCAAAAATCCCGCGCCAGATTGCCAGCGGCCAGCGCATCGACAGCGGCCAGGGAATGTCGCTCTCCCGGTTTGGCTGCCCGACCGGCGCGACGCCATGCATGAAGTAGGCGTAAAGCGCCTTCATGTCTTCATCGCTGACCACTGCGTAAGAGGGATATGGCATCGCCGGATAGAGCGTATCGCCATTTTTCGCCACGCCCTGACGCACCGCTTTCTGGAAGTCGTCGTAGCTGTATTCGCCAATGCCAGTCGCGGGATCGGGCGTAATGTTGGTGGAGTAGATGGTGCCAATCGGTGTTGCCATCGGCAGCCCACCGGCAAAGGCCGCGCCGCCTTTGCTGGTGTGGCAGGCCACACAGTCACCGGCTCGCGCCAGATACTCACCCCGTTTAACCAGATCGTCCTGGCTGCTCTCCGCCAGGGCGGCGAACGTCAGGGAGCCAAGAATCAGAGCCAGAATGCCATTTTTCATCGCCATGTCCTTATGCCTGCACCAGTGGGCCTGGGTTTTTCAGGTAGTGTTCGCGAATCGCTTTAGCTGACCAGTAGGTCAGCGCCGCCACCATGCCGGTCGGGTTGTAGCCCAGTCCCTGCGGGAAAGCCGATGCGCCCGGTACAAACACATTCGGCACATCCCAGCTTTGCAGATAACGGTTAACCGCACTGGTTTTTGGATCGTCGCCCATGATCGCCCCGCCACTGATGTGGGTAGTCTGATAAACCGTGGAGTCGAAATGGGTGCCAGGCTTTTTCGCGCCGCCGATGATCATCTTCGGATTCATCGCTTCCGCGATATTGCGCATCTTGCCGACCATGAACTGCGCCATTTTGATGTCGTTATCCTGCCAGTCAAAGGTCATGCGCAGCAGCGGCTGTCCATAGGCATCTTTGTAGTTGGGATCGAGATCAAGGTAGTTGGCGCGATAAGACTGGTGGGCGCCGTGCGCATCCATCGACAGATGATGGGTGTAGGTATCCGCCACCGCCGCTTTCCATTTGCTGCCCCAGTTGGGCGTACCCGCCGGCACCGGCAGGCCGGAGATCGGTTTGGTGCCCGCCTGGTTAACCCAGAATGGTGAACCACCAACAAAGCCCAGCGGCCCGTGGTCGAAGTTATCCGCGTTGAAATCATCAACCGCAACGCCTGCGCCACCCGCACCGATAAACGGATTAGTGGTGGTGTTCTTATCAAACAGCGCCTTCAGCGTAGAGAGGTTCTGATAGGCGAAGTTGCGGCCTACGGTCCCTTCGTTGGTTATCGGGTTGTAGGGTTTGCCGATGCCCGACAGCAGCATCAGGTGAACATTGTGGAACTGGAAGGCGGAGAGGATCACCAGGTCAGCGGGCTGAATCTGCTCGCGGCCCTGCCCATCCACATAGGTCACGCCGGTCGCACGCGTTTTGTCATCGCTGAGATTGACCCGCAGCACATAAGAGTTATTGCGCAGCTCAAACTTCGGCTCCTGACGCAGCGCAGGCAGGATATTGACGTTAGGGGACGCTTTGGAATACATGTAGCAGGCGTAGCCGCTGCAATAACCGCAGAAGTTGCACGGCCCCATCTGTGCGCCGTAGGTGTTGGTATACGGACCCGAGGTATTGGCGGACGGCAGATCGTAAGGGTGATAGCCGACCGACTCTGCCGCCTGAGCAAACAGCTGCGCCGAGTAAGTGCGCTTCTGCGCGGGCAGCGGGAAGTTATCTGAGCGATCGGGCGCAAACGGGTTGCCGCCTGTATCTTTGCCGACCACTTTGCCTTTGATACTCCAGGCGCTGCCTGAGGTGCCAAAAACCTTTTCCGCTTTGTCGAAGAACGGCTCCAGCTCATCGTAGCTGACGCCAAAATCCTGAATCGTCATGCCTTCCGGAATGAAGTTCTTGCCGTAGCGCTCTTCGTAATGGCTGCGCATCCGCAACTCAACCGGATCGACACGGAAATGGACGCCGGACCAGTGAAGACCCGCGCCACCGGTACCGGTGCCGGGCAGAAATGCCGCCAGCTGACGATAGGGCACTGCGGTCTGCGACGCATCATGACGAATGGTCACGGTGCTTTTGGAGAGATCCTGGAAAAGCTTTTTGCGGACGTTATAGGTCAGCTCATCAATGGACTGCGGATAAGAGCCATCGGGATAGGTATCACGATGCGGTCCGCGCTCCAGCGCCAGCACGTTCAGGCCCGCTTCGGTCAGCTCTTTCGCCATAATGGCACCCGCCCAGCCGAAGCCGACAATCACCGCATCCACTTTTTTCATTTCGTTTGCCATGCTTAGCTTCTCTCCCCGCGAATCGACACTGACGGGAACGGATAACGTTCGCCGCGCTCTACCCAGTCCATAAAGTCGGCGCGTGCGCCAGGGAAGTTAATCAGCTTCCAGCCGACCATGCCCTGATTCCCGCCGTGTATAGGATCGCTGAAGAAGCCTTCACGGGTATTCTGCAACAGGAAGCTAAAGAAGACTTTTGCCGGCAGCTGGCTGAATTCAGCACTGCCATTTTCCATCGCCTGCAGTAAGGCATCCTGCTGCTCGCCACTGAGCTGGGCGAACACCTTGCCGTGCTGCTTTTTGCTGTAATTATCGGCATCGGCCAGACCGAGGCGGTAGATCTGCTGTGGCACCAGCGGCAGCTGATAGCCCAGCTCTTTCGGCAGGTCGGGGTTAAACGGCCCCTGCATATACCAGTTCGACCCCGTGGCATACGGCGTATTCATCTGACGATCGATAAACTCAGGCACGCCCGCTTCCAGCGCACCAGGCCCGCGTTCATCACTGGGGATAAGCCGTGCCACGGCGGCGGTAATAAAAGCAAACTCTTCGGCGGTGAACCAGTTCGGCTGGTAGTCGCGCGCCTGCTGTGGCGTGGCCGGGGTTTCAGCCGCCTGTGTGGCCAGCGGCAGGGAGAGTGCACCCATCGCTGTGGAACCTACCGCCATTGCAGGCGCCAGGGTGATTGTCTTCAGCAAAAAATCCCTGCGTGAATGACCCTTTTTTTGTTCTGACATGACATTGCCTCATTCCCGCGCTGACCGGCGGTATGAAAAAAATAGGTGGTTGCGTTGTAATGGTTTTTATCAGCAGATACAGGCCAGGAGCCTGTTTGTTACCGGTAACAAACAACCTATTGTAACACTGCCATTCACAAAGATTTAGTTCCAGGAAACAAAACCGCACAATTTCATTAACATCTATCCCCCTCCTGTCATTAGCAGAAACAACAGACTACAGACAGCGACCCGTCAAAAACGTTATAACAGGCAACACACAACAGCGGAGTGCCTATGTTTAAGTCTTTTTTTCCGCGGCCAGCGCTGTTTTTCAGCTCTGCGGCTGTCTGGAGCTTAGTAGCGATTTTTGCCTGGTTCGGTTTTGCCGCGCATCTGCCCGGCATCTGGCCCACCTTTGAAACAGCAATGAAACAGCCCCTGCCGACGACGGCAGCGCGTTTTATCGCCGTGAGTCAGCTCTGGTTCTACCTCTATTACTGGATCATGGTAGCCATTTTTGCCGGGGCCTGGCGGTTGATTGATGCGCATCCATGGCAACGCTGGTCAGTCTGGGGCTCCGCGCTGATCATCTTTGTTACCTGGTTTGGTGTGCAGGTCGGGGTGGCCATTAACGCCTGGTATGGACCGTTTTATGATCTGATTCAGAAAGCGTTAACCAAAGCGGGATCGGTGCAGATTGCGGAGTTTTACCATGAGGTTTTCTCTTTTCTCGGCATCGCATTAATCGCAGTGGTGATTGGCGTACTCAACTCCTTCTTTATCAGCCACTGGGTTTTCCGCTGGCGTAGCGCCATGAATAACTACTACATGCACAACTGGCAGCGTCTGCGTCATGTCGAAGGTGCCGCACAGCGTGTGCAGGAAGACACCATGCGGTTTGCGACCACGCTTGAAAACTGGGGTGTCAGTTTTATTCAGGCGATTATGACGCTGGTGGCGTTTTTACCGGTGCTGGTCGCGCTCTCCCATCACGTGAAAGATATTCCCATCCTCGGCAATATTCCTTACGCACTGGTGATTGCCGCTGTGCTCTGGTCAGTGTTTGGTACCGGTTTGCTGGCGCTGGTAGGGATTAAGCTGCCGGGGCTGGAGTTCCGCAATCAGCGGGTTGAAGCCGCCTACCGTAAAGAGCTGGTCTACGGCGAAGACAATGCCGATCGCGCCACACCGCAGACGGTTCAGGAGTTGTTCAGTCGGGTGCGGGTCAACTACTTCCGTCTCTACTTTCACTATCTCTACTTCAACATCACCCGCATTCTCTATCTGCAGGTTGATAACGTGTTTGGTCTGTTTCTGCTGTTTCCATCCATTGTGGCGGGCACCATCACGCTGGGCTTACTCAACCAGATCACCAACGTGTTTGATCAGGTGCGCGGCTCGTTCCAGTATCTGATCGCCTCCTGGTCGACGCTGATCGAACTGATGTCGATCTATAAGCGTCTGCGCAGCTTTGAGCAGATTCTGGATGATGTTCCGCACGATGAGATGATGCGCGAAGCGTCGGAAGAGGTGTAACTACTTAAGTATGGCGGCACAGGTCGATTTCCACCCCACTCTCCTCAGCCACGGATCATCCCGCAAAGAACCTGCAGGACTCCTGTAACAGCAGAGATGTGCTGCTCCTGGCCCGCGAAAGCGGGCTTTTTTAATGCTTAAATCAGCCGTCATGCGTGTTCTCTGGCTTGAATTTATAAGCTGTAGCTTATAATCTGTACCCTGTATGACGGAATATATACAAGGAAGTATGTCATGTGGACCGTACTCCTGAGCCCGCGCTTTGAAAGCTGGCTAAGTGAGCAGGAAGAAGCCCTGCAGGAAAAAATGTTAGCGGATCTGGGAAAGTTAAAAGTATACGGCCCTGATTTGCCTCGCCCTTATGCTGATACTCTCAAGGGCTCGCAGTACAGGAATATGAAAGAACTCCGCGTACAGTTTTCAGGAAAGCCAATTCGGGCATTTTATGCATTTGACCCTGTCCGCCAGGCTATTGTGTTATGTGCCGGAGATAAGAGTCATGACAAACGTTTTTATATCCGAATGATACGCATCGCTGACGATGAATTTTCAGCCTGGCTGGCTGAACAGGAGAAGGGAAATAATTAATGAGAACCCTGGATGATGTTATCGCCGACTTCTCCCCTGAGAGTCAGGCGCGAATCAAAAAAATGTCTGATGAAATGATTCTGGAAGTCGGGCTTCAGATGATTCGCGAAGAGCTTCAGTTATCACAAAAGACGCTCGCCGAGGCCATGGGCGTGCGTCAGCCTGCCGTTGCTCAGATTGAGCAACGCGGAAATGAGATTAAGGTTGCCACGCTGAAACGCTATGTCGAAGCAATGGGCGGAAAACTCAGTCTTGATGTGGAACTTCCGACCGGAAAAAGAGTGGCCTTTCGCATCTGAACCCTCAAAACGGCGAAAGCGATTCTGTTTAAATAAAAAGCCACTCGTCAGAGTGGCTTTCTCGTTTACAAAGACCGGATGTAAAACAGCTTCAACACAGCAGTGTCAGGGACGTCACGCCTTACAGTGCAATACGCATCACGCTGTCAGGATTTTTTGGCGGCGCCTTACGCGAGCCAGGCTGCTTCACGCTGACATAAAGCACCTTGCCGTCTGCCGAGAGTGCCAGACTGTTAGGCAACGCCGGGGTTTTCACCGTGCGCTTCACCTTATAGCTGCTGGCGTCGATGATGCTGACTTCACCCGCTTTGCGATGAGTAACATAAAGCTCATCGCGATCACCATTAAACAGCACCGCCAGCGATTCCGGCACATCAATCCGCTGAATCACCTGCTGATTACGCAGATCAACCACCAGTACCTGCGCCTGCTTTGAATCCGTCAGGAAGGCGCGCTGACCGCGCGTATCCAGCGCGATGTTCAGGAAGAAGTACTCTTTATCTCCGTCAATCTTCTGCTTTTTCTCAATGGCATTGGTGCGCGCATTGATCGTCACCAGTTCACCATCACCGTTGGTGACGTAGACCTTTTGCGCGTCTGAATCTACCGCCAGGCCGGTGCCCATTTTACCGGTATTCGGGATGGTACTGACAAGCTTCAGCGTGCTGCCATCCACCACCCAGACCACGCTTTGCGGTCCCAGGCCGGTGATATAAACCCGGTTAGTTTTAGCATTAACCGCCACCTGACGCGGCTGCAATGGGCGCACTGTCTCACTGCGCTTACGGCTATCCAGCACCAGCGTGTTAAGCACTTTGCCGCTGCTGGCGTCAATGGCCGTAACCGAGCCGTTTACGGTGTTGCCGATGTAGAGCACGTTGGTTTGCGGGTTGATCGCCGCGCCGAACGATTTCAGCTCCGTGTTGATCGACTGCTGTACCGCCAGCGTAGCCGGGTCGAGACGGAAAACTGTGCCGCCGTCACCGCTGCTGTTCTGCGCTGTCGCCACGAACAGCGCGTTATCTTTCGGGCTGACTGCCAGTTCATAGACGCCTTTACCCACGGCCTGATTGAGATCTTCAGCCTGCACCGCCAGCCATCCTGAGGCAGAGAACAGGGCCGTACCCAGTAACAGCGGACGCAGGGTCCGGCACGTATTGGTAATCGCTTTCATAACTTCTCCATAGTTAATCCACTGCAGACGCAGTGAAAAGAAAGCCCGACATTGCAACCAGAAACAGCTGACCAGCAGTCAGATGCAGAATTGTTTTTGAGAATAATAATTATTTCGGGGGGAAAGGGACAGGATTATTAGCGGATAAACGCCGCCAGGACGCCCAAAGGCGTCCTGTCAGCACAAGAGGGTAAAACTTAACTTATTTCAGCAGCTCAGCGGTCATGTGAACGCCGTTGTTGGTGTAAGCTTCAGTGATTTTATATGAAGCACCAGCTTCCTGAGCCTGCGCAGCGATTTTCGCTTCAGCACCATCCAGCGTAGAGTCGATGGCGGTCACAGATTGGGCGAAGCTGGCGAATGGCAGAACAGAAAGCGCAATAACAGCTGCAAAAGTTTTGATAGATTTCATGGTCAATTCCTCGGTTAATTTTTATCAGGTAAGGCGTGCTGCCTTGTTGATGGATATATTAGTCCGAAAATTGATCAGTAAAAAGCGGAAGGTTTTGCTTAACTCGTTCAGTAAAATTGATGATAAAAAGCACATTTCGCACAGTTATCACTCAAAAGGTTAATAATCTACCCCCATTAAAAAAGGCAGCATATATTGCTGCCCCTGGGAATTTAACCGTGATGTCGTACCCGGGTGAAGATGGTCAGCGCGGCCAGCAGCATCAGCACTCCGCTGGCAACGAACACACCGCCTGCGCCGCGCAGGTCAAACATCCAGCCGCCCGCCGCCGCGCCGACAGTAATCGCCAGCTGGATGGTGGCAACCAGTAAACCGCCGCCTGACTCCGCATCATCCGGCACCGCGCGCGAAATCCAGGTTGACCAGCCGGTTGGCATCGAACCAAACGCCATACCCCAGATCGCCACGCCTGCACCTACCATCCAGCTGACATCGCCAAAGCTCACCAGCAGCAGCGCGGTGACACTCATCAACAGCGCCATGCCACTCAGGGTCAGTGATACGCTGCGGGTGACCAGGAAACCGGCCAGCGAGGTGCCAAAGAAGTTCGCCACACCAAAGGCCAGCAGCACCAGCGACA
>Ga0105246_10002613_pt1 | contig 10898 bp, 9 predicted proteins | sample KBSM64metaG_FD_99694 | JGI IMG/M metagenome (GOLD analysis project Ga0105246, IMG submission 99694) | Miscanthus rhizosphere microbial communities from Kellogg Biological Station, Michigan, USA - KBS M6-4 metaG | ecosystem: Host-associated > Plants > Roots > Rhizosphere > Soil | place: Michigan...
CGTTGACGTCAGTGCTGCGCGCCTGGCCGAGGCCGATGACGAGCTGGGCGGCGAGAGCCTGCTCACGATCACCGCGGACGCGGGCTCGTCCGCTGACATCGACCGCTATTTCGCGGCCACGACCGAGCGGTTCGGGCGCGTCGACGGGCTCTTCAACAATGCTGGCGTGATGGCGACGACGGAGACGATCGCCGACACCAACCTCGCGGCGCTCGAGCGGTTGGTCCGCGTCAACTTTGTAGGCGTCTTCATGGCGATGCGCAAGATGCTCCGCGTTGCGGACGAGCAAGGCTCCACGGGCGTGATCCTGAACACGTCCTCTGGCCTTGGCCTACGGGGAGAAGCGCGACAGGGAGCGTACGCGGCGACCAAGGCCGCGATCCTGTCGCTCACGAGGACCGCTGCGATCGAGGCCGCTCCACATGTTCGCGTCAACGCAATCTTGCCGGGACCGATCGCCACCGAGATGACGCTGTCGGTCCCAGGAGAACTGTTGGACGTCTATCGCCGCAGTGTCCCACTTGGGCGCCTCGGCGAGCCGGCCGAGGTCGCTGCCGCGGCCGCATGGCTCCTCAGCGAGGAGAGCTCGTTCGTCACAGGCAGCGCTCTTCTTGTCGACGGCGGCAACGGCGCCTGAGCGCGTCTCAGGTTGACAAGCGGACCGGCGGTCCGTGTCTTGCTCACAAACCGGGGTCAGATCAAAGCCTCCAGAAACCCCGGGCGGTTCAGATCGACCCGGGGGGCTCCGGTCAGGAGCCCCCCAAAGGGCACGGACATAGGAGCCGTCGACAGCGGCCTGGACCAGTCGATCGCCCCGGCGGCGTTGAGCTGTCCAGCGACTTCTGATGCAGCGCGTCCCAGACGCCGGCGGCCTGCCAATCACGCAACCGTCGCCAGCAGGTCACTCCGGAGCCATAGCCGTACTCGTCCCTGCGCGCGGAGCGGAGCCGTCAGGGGGCTGAACCGGCCGCACGTCGTGATCGGCAGGGCGGCTCGTGTGCAGGAAGGATCGCTATGATCGGGCCGCGTCGATGGCGAGTTCTCCGAAGGCCCACCCGCAGCAGCGCCGTGCTCGGTCCGACGACCGGGAGGCGGTGGGGCGGGACGGCGTCTACATCAAGCACGCCAGTCAGATGGTGGGCGTCTCCGCAGCCGTGCTGCGGTCGTGGGAGGCGCAGGGGCTGATCGCACCGCGACGGTCGGAGTCCGGCTTCCGGGTCTTCTCGCTGGCGGACATCGAGCGGTTGCGGCGGATCCGCGATCTGGTCCAGGGCCAGGGGCTGAACGTCGCGGGCGTGCGTCGCCTGCTGGCGGAGGAGGACGGCGGAGCGCCCCCGCCACCGGCGGCCGCGGCGGAGGGGAACCGCGCGGAGCTCGGTCCGCGGCTGCGACGGCTGCGGGCCGAGCGGGGGCTGTCGGTGCGCGAGACGGCGGCGCTCAGCGGCCTGAGCGCGTCGTCGATCAGCGCGCTGGAGCGGTCGCTGAGCCGCCCGTCGGTGGGGTCGCTCCAGAAGCTGGCGGCGGCGCTCGGCACCAACCTCGTGCGGCTGATGGGCGGAGAAGATGCGGCGGGCGACGAGCGGCTGGTCGTCGGCGAGCACCACCGCCAGCCGCTGGAGCTGGAGATCGAGGGCGTCGTGATCGAGCAGCTCTCGATCGGCGCCGCGCAGCTCGAGCCGCTGCTGTTCCGCGTCGCCCCTGGCGCCGGGAGCGACAGCTACCACCATCCGGGTGAGGAGTTCCTGTTCATGCTCGAGGGCGAGTTCGAGCTGACGCTCGACGAGACGCTGACGTACCGCCTGGTCCCGGGCGACGCGATGACGTTCGCCAGCCACCGGCCGCACCGCTGGCGCAACCCGGGCACCGAAGGCGCGGTCGTGCTCTGGATCAACACGCCGCCGACGTTCTGAGAGCGCTACCAGTGGACGAGCCGCGGCGGATCGTAGTCGGGATCAGCGGTGCGACCGGCATCGCCTACGGCGTCCGCATGCTCGAGCTGCTGCGCGCGGCGGGGGTCGAGACGCACCTCGTCGTGACCCAGGCGGCGAGCGTCGCGAGGGCGCACGAGACGGACATCACGGCACGCGAGCTGCGTGCGCTCGCCGACTTCACCTACCGGATCGGCGACGTGGGCGCGGCGATCGCGAGCGGTTCGTTCCGCACCCTCGGCATGGTCGTGGCGCCGTGCTCGATCCGCAGCCTTTCGGAGATCGCCTACGGTGTGACGAGCAACCTGCTGACGCGCGCGGCGGACGTCGTGCTGAAGGAGCGCCGTAGGCTGGTGCTGATGGTCCGCGAGACGCCGCTGACTGCCGGCCACCTGCGGGCGATGGCGATGGCGACGGAGAGCGGCGCGATCATCGCGCCGCCGGTGCCTGCGTTCTATCTCCGCCCGACGGCGATCGACGAGCTCGTGACGCACACCGTCGCGCGCGTCCTCGACCTCTTCGAGATCGACGTCGGCGCACCCCGCTGGGACGGCCCGCCGTCTTGACAACCCTCCTGTACGCTCATAAGGTAGCCGCACATCATGTGTGGCCCGGAGAGCTTTCGCGAGTACGTTGAGCGCCTTGAGGCGATCGGCGAGGTGCAGGTCGTCGATCGCACGGTCGATTGGCGGCTCGAGCTCGGCGCCATCACCCGCCGCTCGTACGAGCTGAGGGCGCCGGCGCCGCTGTTCACCGCGATCGCCGGTGCCGCCCCCGGCTTCCGCGCGCTGGGCGCCCCGGTCGGTCTCAGCGGGCGGCCGGGTCGGCCGTTCGCGCGCGTCGCGACCTCGCTCGGTCTCCCTCCGGAAACCGGCGGTTTGGAGCTCGTCGAGACCCTCGCCGCGCTCGGCGAGCGGCCCGGCGTGCCGCCGCGGCTCGTCGCCGACGGCCCCTGCCGCGAGCACGTCCTGACGGGCGAGGCGGTCGACCTCGAGCGGCTGCCGGCCCCGCTGATCCAGCCGGGGGACGGAGGCCGCTACGTCAACACGTTCGGGATCATCGTCGTCCGCACGCCGGACGGCCGCTGGACGAACTGGTCGATCTCGCGGCAGATGATCCTCGACCGGCGGCGGATGACCGGGCTGCTCGCACCCCATCAGCATCTCGGGATGATCCACGCGGAGTGGTGCGAGCGCGGCGAGCCGATGCCGTTCGCGACGGTGCTCGGGGTCGGTCCCGCGACCCCGTTCGTGGCCGGCATGCCGCTGCCCGCGGAGGTCGACGAGGCCGACGTGTGCGGCGCCCATCTCGGCCGCGGCGTCCCGGTCGTCCGGTGCGAGACGATCGACCTGGAGGTGCCGGCGGATGCAGAGATCGTCATCGAGGGGCACGTCACGGCCGCGCTCGCGCCCGAGGGGCCGATGGGTGAGTACACGGGCTACGGCGCCAACGTCCCGGGCGTGCCGCGGCCGGTCTTCGAGGTGAGCGCGATCACGCACCGCGAGGCGCCGATCCTGCCGGTCGTCGCCTCCGGCCCTCCGGCCGAGGAGAACCACACCGTCTGGGGCCTCGCGCAGGCGGCCGAGCTGCTCCGCCAGCTCCGCGCGCGGGGCCTGCCGGTGGCTGCGTGTTGGATGCCGCCGGAGAGTGCCTGCCAGCTCCTCGTCGTGGCCGCGAGCCCGGAGTGGAGCGCCGCGACGGGCGGCGACCGCGAGGCGCTCGCGCGACTCGTCGGCGAGGAGGTGTTCGCGGCACGCGCGGGATTCGCGGTGCCGCGCGTCGCGCTCGTCGACGGTGCGATCGACCCAACCGTCCCGGGCGAGCTGCTGTGGGCGCTCTGCGGCCACTGCCATCAGGTCCGGGACGTGATCCACTTTCCGGAACGGCCGGTGCTGTCGCTGCCGGTCTACCTCGACGCGGCGGAGAAGCGCGCCGGCGCGACGACGAAGGTCTTGTACAACTGCCTGCCGCCCGACGGCGTGGCGGACGGTGCGGCCACGCTCCTGACGCTCCGCGACGGGTGGCCGGCCCCGCTCGCGGAGCGCGTGGTCGCGGACTGGGGCCGGTACGGCTACCCAGCCGACGCGCCATGACGGTGAGAGAGGAGAGAGGTATGCATCTGACCGGACGACGGCCGGCGCTGCTGGTCGTCGATTCACAGGCCGAGTTCGTCTCGGACGACGGGGCCGTCGGCGGGGCGGTCGTTGGTGCCGCGGCCGCGCTGCGGCAGGTCGTACGCGTGATCGACGCGGCGCGCGCCGCCGACGTCCCCGTCGTCTACACGCAGGAGCTGCACCGCCCCGAGCGGGTCGACTTCGGCCGCGAGCTGGACGGCGACGAGGCGGTCCACTGCATCGAGGGCACGCCGGGCGCCGACTTCCGCGACGAGACGCGCCCGGGCGCGGGAGAGTTCGTGATCCGCAAGCGGCGCTACAGCTCGTTCTTCGCGACCGACCTCGATCTGCTCCTGCGCGGGCTCGGCGTCGACACCGTGATCGTCTGCGGCTTCGTCACCGACGTGTGCGTGCATTACACGTGCGTCGACGCGCACCAGCTCGATTACCACGTGCACGTCGTGAGCGACGCGGTGGCGGGCACGTCGGACGCCGCGCACACGGCGGCGCTCGCCGCCGTCGAGTACCTCCAGTCAGGTTCCGTTGTGGACGCCGACGCCGCGTGCGCGGCGCTCGGCGTGCCGGCGACGGCGGGAGCATCCTCATGAGCGGCGCCGACATCGACGAGCTGATCGCGACCCGCCGGGGGCTGATCGACGCGCTGCTCGATCCTGCGGGCGAGGCCGACCTCGTGCTGCGCGGCGGCCGTGTCGTGAACGTCGTCAGCGGTGAGATCTACCCGGCCGACGTCGCCGTGAAGGGACGGCACGTGTTGCGCGTCGGGGCGTGCGAGGGGCTGATCGGCCCCGGGACGACGGTCGTCGAGCTCGACCGCGGCGCCCATGTGCTGCCCGGGCTGATCGACGCGCACATGCACTTCGAGAGCGCGATGCTGACGGCGACGGAGTTCTCGCGGCTGTCGATCCCGACGGGCACGACGACGATCGTCAACGACCCGCACGAGATCGGCAACGTGCTCGGGCCGGAGGGGATCCGTGCGCTGGCGGAGGAGTGCGCGACGCTCCCCAACCGCGTGCACACGCGTGTGCCGTGCCGCGTTCCGGACGTCCCCGGCGTCGAGACGCCGGGACGGGAGATCTCCGCGCGCGACGTGCCGGCGATGCTCCAGGACCCGACCGTCGACGGGATCGGAGAGATCCAGGGCGTCGCCGCGCCGGCGCTCGTGTACCGCCATACGCCCGAGGTCTTCGACGACGTGCTCACGTCGACCGCCTACGCCGGTATGCACGGCAAGGTCGTCGACGGCAACGCCGCGGCGATCTTCGGGGACGAGCTGGCGGCCCACATCATCGCGGGCGGGACCGAGATCTCCTGCCACGAGACGACGACGAAGGCGGAGTGCGTCGAGAAGCTCCGCCACGGCGTCTGGGTGCTGATGCGGGAGGGCTCGACGCAGCGCAACATGGCCGAATGCATCCGGGCGTACACCGAGGACCGGCTCGACCCGGCGCGGCTCTGCCTCGCGACCGACGACATGATGCCCGACGACCTCCGCCGCGCCGGCCACATGAACGACGTCGTGCGCCGCACGATCGCCGCCGGCATCCCGCCGGTCCTGGCGATCCAGATGGCGACGATCCACCCCGCCACGTGGATGGGGCTGCGCGACCGCGGCGCCCTGCTGCCCGGCAAGCTCGCCGACATCGTCGTCGTCGGACCGCTGGAGGAGATGGCGGTCCGGCGCGTCTACATCGATGGCCGCGAGGTCGCCCGCGACGGGGCGCTGACGATCGACCTCCCCCGCTACGTCTATCCGGACCACGTCCGCCACAGCGTGCGACGGGGCCCGGTGGACGCAGCCGAGCTGTCGGTGCCGGCCACGGGCACGACCGCGCGCGTTCGCGTCGTCGGGCTGATCCCCGACCAGAACCTGAGCGACGCGATCGAGGCCGAGCTGCCAGTGCGCGACGGGATCGTGCGGCCGTCGCTCGAGGACGACATCGTCCACGTCGCAGTCGTCGAGCGCCATGGCCACACGGGCGAGGTCGGCCGTGCGTTCGTGCACGGCTTCGGGATCCGCCGCGGCGCGATCGCCGAGACGGTCTCCCACGACACGCACAACATCATGGTGATGGGCACCGACCTCGACGACATGGCGTGCGCGGTCAACGCGGTCATCGAGATGCAGGGTGGCGTCGCGGTGGTCGACGGCGGCGAGGTGATCGGGACGCTGCGCCTGCCGATCGCCGGCCTGATCACCGACGAGCTCGACGCGGGTGAGATGGCCGACGCGCTCGCGCAGCTCACGGAGCTGGCGCAGCAGCGCCTGGGTGTGCAGGTGCACGGGCCGTTCATGCACCTGGCGTTCCTGAGCCTGGCGACGAGCCCGCGGTGGAAGATCACTGATCGCGGCCTGCTCGACGTAGAGAGCTACACGATCCTGCCGGCGGTCGTCGAAGCCTCGACCACGGCCGCTGCCTGAGGGAGGTGGACGAGATGACGACCGCCCCGACCGACCGCCCTGCGCGCGCCCGTGCGACGCCCGCGAAGGGTGCGGAGCTGCTGCAACGCAACGGATTCGAGTTGATCGACCTGAGCCTGCCGATCTACGAGGGGATGCCGTTGTGGCCCGGCCATCAGCTCCCGTTCCAGATGGTCAACCAGACCCACGACGGGTTCAAGGAGCGCTGGGGAACCGACTTCGGCTTCCGCGCCCACAACTGGCTGATGAGCGAGCACACGGGCACCCACACCGACGCGATCTTCGAGTACGACCCGGCTGGCGCGTCGCTCGACGAGATGCCGCTCGAGTACTACTACGGCGAGGCGATCTGCCTCGACGTCAGTGACGTCCGGCACCCCGACTGGATCACCGCGGAGGTGCTCGAGCGGGCGGAGGCGGCCAGCAGCTAGCAGATCCGGCCGGGCGACATCGTGCTGCTGCACACCGGCCACGCGGCGCGGGCCTTCCCGCGGAAGGAGTACATCACGACGTACGCCGGCCTCGACCGCGGCGGCGCCGTCTGGCTCGCCGAGCGCGGCGTGGTGAACATCGGCGTCGACGCGGTCGCGATCGACCACAGCGACGATCAGCAGTTCAGCGGGCACGCCGTGTGCGCCGAGTATCAGATCGTCAACACCGAGAACCTCACCAACCTCGACCGGCTGCTGGATCGCCGGTTCGTCTTCATCGGGCTGCCGCTGCCGTTCCGCAACGGCACCGGCTCGCCGATCAGGGCGGCTGCGTGGCTGGCGGATACGCTCGCGGACGCGAGGAGCAGAGGATGACGATCGAGGAGCGTGACGCGATGGAGCAGACGGAGGCGACGAACGGAGACGATCGCGCGGTGACGCTCGGCGGGCCGCGGCGCGAGCTGGCGCCGGCCGGCCACTGGGACTGGCACATCCCGACCCCGTTCGTCCAGGGCTGGCAGCTCGGACGGCTGGTGTTCGTCGGCGGCCAGCTGTCGGCCGACGAGCACGGCGAGGTCATCGGCCGCGGCGACATCGAGGTCCAGACCCGCAACGTGTTCGAGAACGTCACGCGCGTGCTCGCCGAGGGCGGCGCGACGTGGGCGGACGTCGTCAAGCTGAATACGTACTACGTCTTCGACGGACCGCCCGCGGAGGCCCAGACGTACTGGGAGAAGATGACCCGCGTCCGGCTCGAGTACCTGCCCGCCCCCGGGCCGGCGGCGACGGCGGTGCGTGTCGCCGGCCTCATGTACGACGGCTTCCTGATCGAGGTCGAGGCGATCGCGTGCGTCGGCAGCGGCGCGTCGGCGGTGGCCGCCGACCCCGAGCGTCGGTGAGCGGCCGCGCGCGTCCCGCCGGCGCGTCGCCGCTCGAGTTGGCGCGCACGCTGATCCGCGCGGACACGGTCAATCCACCCGGTCGCGAGGAGCCGTCGGCGCGCCTGCTCGCCGAGCGACTCGCCGCGGCCGGTCTCGACGTGGAGCTCGTCCCGCATGGAGCCGGTCGTGCCGGTCTGATCGCCATGACGCGGCCGCCGGTCGGCGACAACGCGCCGTGGCTCTGCCTGACCGGCCATCTCGACACGGTGCCGTTCAGCGCAGACGCCTGGAGCAGGGCGCCGTTGGGGGCGGAGATCGACGGCGACCGGCTCTACGGCCGGGGAAGCAGCGACATGAAGGCCGCCGTTGCGGCGCTGGTGACGGCGATCGAGGCGGCTGCGTCGCGGGCACGTCCCCGGGCCGGCGTCGTACTGGCGTTGACGGCCGGAGAGGAGACCGGCTGCGAGGGGGCGGCCGCCGTCGCGGCGCGGCTCCCGGAGGTCGGCGCGGTGCTCGTCGGCGAGCCGACCGCCAATCGCGTCGTCACGGCGCACAAGGGCGCGACGTGGTTCGCCTGCGAGGCGCGCGGGGTCGCGGCGCACGGCTCGGCGCCCGAACGCGGCCGGAGCGCGATCCGCGCGATGGTTCACGCGCTCGGCGGCCTGGAGTCGGCTGCTCCGCTCAACGTCGTCGATCCGCGTCTCGGCTCGCCGACGGTCAACGTCGGCACGATCGCCGGCGGTGCCGCCGTCAACGTGGTGCCCGACCGCTGCGAGGCAACGATCGACGTCCGGACCGTGCCGGGGCTGGACGGCGACGTGACCGAGCGGTGGCTCCGTGCCGCCGTCGGCGCAGACATCGACGTGCGGCGGCTCGTCGACCTGCCGCCGGTGGCGACGCCGGCCTCGGACCCGTGGGTGGCAGAGGTCACGCGGGCGTTCGCGGCCGTGACCGGTGAGCGACCCGCGAAGGACGCTGGCGCCGTGGGCTACTTCACGGACGCATCGGTGCTCGCGCCGGCGCTCGGCGACCCGCCCGTCGTCCTGTGCGGCCCTGGCGAGCCCGAGCAGGCCCACCAGCGCGACGAGTGGTGCTCGATCACCCGGCTCGAAGGGGCCGCGGCGGCATACGCCGAGCTGTGCCTGCGGTGGTGCGGGGACGGCCCTATCGGACGGACCTAGGTGAGCTGCCCACGGTCTTCGTGAACGCCTGAGCTCGGTCCTGCGGTACGCAACCTGCGCATACGGATGAAAACGTCAAGGGCTGATCAGCGACAATACTCCGCTTTCGGGTGGCCGGCGCACGCCGACGAGCAGGTCGGGCTGCGCCGCGACATCCGCGAGCTGGGGGCGCTGCTGGGGCGCACGCTCGTGCGCCAGGAGGGGCGCGAGCTGCTGGAGCTGGTCGAGCGGGTGCGGCGCCTGATCCGCGAGGACCGCGCGGCGGCGGCGGCCGAGCTGGCGGCGCTGGAGCCGTCGACCGCGCGGCGGCTCGTGCGCGCGTTCGGCACCTACTTCCACCTCGCGAACGTCGCCGAGCAGGTCCACCGCGGGCGCGAGCTCGCTGCGGCGCGGCGGCAGGAGGGTGGGTGGCTGGCGCAGGCGGTCGAGCGGATCGGCGCGGCGGAGGTCCCGCGCGAGGAGCTGGTCGCGGAGCTGGGGCGGCTCGCGCTGCGGCCGGTCTTCACGGCGCATCCGACGGAGGCGGCCCGCCGCACCGTGCTGCGCAAGCTGCGCGAGGTCGCCGAGCTGCTGGAAGAGCGCGAGCGCTCGCGCGGCGACCTCACCGCCGGGGAGCGGGTCGCCGCGCGGCTGGAGGAGGCGATCGACCTGCTGTGGCAGACGGACGAGCTGCGGGTCGCGCGGCCGGACGTGGTCGACGAGGCGCGCAACGCCGTCTACTACCTCGACGCGCTGTTCGAGGGCGTCGTGCCCGACGTGCTCGAGACGCTCGCGCGCGAGCTCGGGCGGCTCGACTGCGCGCCGGCGCCGGACGCGCGACCGCTCGCGTTCGGGAGCTGGATCGGCGGCGACCGCGACGGGAACCCGAACGTCAGTCCGGACAGCACCCGCCAGGTGCTCTCGCTCCAGCACGAGCACGGCATCCGCTGCGCGCTGCGGGTGCTCGACGCGCTGCGCGCCGACCTCTCCTCCTCGCGACGGATCGCGGCCGCGACGCCCGCGTTGGAGGCGTCGCTCGCCGCCGACCTCGACGCGCTGCCGGAGCTCGAGCCGCGCTACCGGCGCCTCAACGCCGAGGAGCCCTACCGGCTGAAGCTGACGTGCATGCGGCAGAAGCTGCTCAACACGCGCGCGCGGCTGCTCGACGGGCGCCCGCGCGAGCCGGGGCGCGACTACGCCGGCGCGCGCGAGCTGCTCGACGAGCTGCTGCTCGTGCGCGACTCGCTGCTCGCCGGCCGCGGCGAGCTGATCGCGCGCGGGCGCGTGGAGCGGGCGATCCGCACGTTCGCCGCGTTCGGGCTCGGCCTCGCGACGCTCGACGTGCGCGAGCACGCGGCCGCGCACCACCACGCGGTCGGGCAGCTGCTCGACCGCCGCGGCGAGGGAGCCCGCCCGTACGCCTCGCTGTCGCGCGCAGAGCGGCGCGCGCTGCTCGCCCGCGAGCTCGCCGCCCACCGCGCGCCCGCGCTCAGCCCGCCGCCGCTGGACGAGGCGGGGTCGCGCACGCTGGAGACGTTCGTCGCGATCCGCGAGGGGCAGGAGCGCTATCGCGCGCGGACGGTCGAGTCCTACATCGTCTCGATGTGCGAGGGCGCCGACGACCTGCTCGCGGCCGTGCTGCTGGCGCGCGAGGCGGGCCTGCTCGACCTCGACGCGGGCGTGGCGCGGATCGGCTTCGTGCCGCTGCTGGAGACGATCGACGAGCTCCAGGGCGCCGGCGCGATGCTGGAGCAGCTGCTCGCCGACCCCGGCTACCGCCGGCTCGTGGCGCTGCGCGGCGACGTGCAGGAGGTGATGCTCGGCTACTCGGACTCCAACAAGGAGGCCGGCATCACGACCAGCCAGTGGGAGATCTACCGCGCGCAGCTGCGGCTGCGCGAGGCGTGCCGCCGCCACCGCGTGCGCCTGCGTCTGTTCCAC
>Ga0105246_10002615_pt1 | contig 10895 bp, 10 predicted proteins | sample KBSM64metaG_FD_99694 | JGI IMG/M metagenome (GOLD analysis project Ga0105246, IMG submission 99694) | Miscanthus rhizosphere microbial communities from Kellogg Biological Station, Michigan, USA - KBS M6-4 metaG | ecosystem: Host-associated > Plants > Roots > Rhizosphere > Soil | place...
GAAAGAGGTATGGGTGGGGATTTTGTCCGAGTTGGAGCAGGTGAAAGTTGTTGAACCGGAACTGCGGGTGTTCCTAGATTCGTTGACAACCTGGATTCGGAAAGTGCTGGCTTCAGCTGACGGGATTGAAGTTACGGGCAATCTGTAAGTAGATGTAATTCCATTACGAGTGCAGGAATAGCAGCTCCTATCTATGGATGGGGAGCTTTTTTTCGTATAAAAAAATAATGAAAACGGTTTGGTCGGTTCATCCGTCTTATACCACAGAGAGAGAAGAGGAGGGGAACAGGGTGGATAGCGAGACAGGGATGAAGCAGTTGGACTGGATACATATGCACGATGAATCAGTGTTTATTAATTCCGTTACGGAGCATCAGGATACGTTGTTATCCATTGCCTATAGCTATTTACGGAATCGGCAGGATGCACTGGAAGCGATACAAGAGATGACCTGCAGGGCCTGGATTAAACGTCGTACGCTAAAAAATGATAAGGCATTTAAATCATGGATTATTCGAATTTTGATTTATGTCTGTATTGACGAACAGCGCCGCCGCAAGCGAACTATACTTCAGCCGGATGAGAGCATGGAGAAAAATATCCCGGCTTCGTGGATGATTAGTGCCCGAGATAATCGTATAGCCATGCAGTCTCTTTTGCTGAAAATAAAACCGAAGTATCGACATGTATTGTTACTCAAGTACTACAACGATATGACACTTACAGATATTGCTTCGATCCTTGGCAAACCGGAAGGTACGATTAAGACATGGCAGCATAAAGGTCTTGAACAATTACGGAAGCTGATGAAGAACAGGAGGGATTGGCATGACCACTAGCCCGGAGGAAAAAGCATTGCTGGCAGATGCATATGAGATTAACAAGAAGCACAAAGAGTTGCATTCGGCCGATACGACTGTTGCCATACAACGTGGCTTGGCGGAAGCCAAAGCGAGTAGATCAAGTAAAAGCAGACGTGGAAAATGGATCACGGTATTATCCGCTGTATCACTTGCCGTGGCGGTTATTCTGCTCGCATCACTTGGAGACTTCGGTCAACAACGGTTGACCTCTTCCCAGTCTGAAGTTCATTGGGGAGAATTGGAGCCTTTTCGTGAGTTGCTGCGCAGAGATCAGGAGAGTGCTACCCTTACCTCAGCCCTCAACCATAATTATGTTCAGCGTTTAGATCAGACAGTGACGATGGGGAAATACACGTTTACGCTGGATGCGTTGATGGCGGATGAGAATCGAGTCATTCTCTTATACTCTGCTCAGACGGATACATCGAGTGGGGTATATTCCATAGAGAACACGAAATTAATGGATGCATCGACAGGATATGTGATTGATAACGGCAGCATCAACGGTATCCGTTTCTCAGATCAGAATAATGTCCTTCGAGGCCGTACCACATTTGATCGAAGTCGAAGCCAGCCGCTTCCAGAAAAATTAAATTTTGAATTTCAGCTTTCTTCTGTCGTTCCCGATAATCGTGAGCATGGAAAAGCGAATGGAAAAGGAGAAGAGCAGGAACAGCGGGAGGGGAATTCGCAGGAACGAAAGTACGAATTTTCTAAAAAAATGAATGTTGTCGTTGCGTTGGACCCGAAATTTTCAATCCCAAAAACGGAAACGATCCCTGTGAATCGAACGTTCAAGTTCGGGGAGTACGAAGTGTTGATATCGGACGTGGAAATTTCGCCGTTGGTAACACACGTAAGGCTTGATTATGATCCCAAACAAAAGCTTGACTATGAGAAGGAGTAGTTCATTAGCGATATCATTCAGCCGTTTGAGCTCGTCACGACCTCCAAAAAAGGGGAGAAGACAATCTTATCTAGGAATGGAGGCAGAGGCACGGAGAATGGCATGGTTTATTCGTTCAATAGCAATTCTCTTGATGAACCCGAATCGATCGTATTGAAGATGAAAGGAAAACCCGGTAAGGTCTATCGAAATATACAAGATGTTGCGAAAGATCAGTTCGAAATCAAAATTAAATAGACGCATTAGAAGAGACGGGATGAGTTCATGTTGTATATGTGACATGTTCTCATCTTTCTGTTTTTTCACGATATCTGACCTGCTGTTGCAAAAAAGATAAAATAATTGTCCTTTTGCAATAATGGTATTGTCACAATGCAGGTTACAAGCTATAATCGAGTTGTTTGAGGGATAAATTACAAAGGATGGTGATATTTTGAAGAAGTTTTCATTGCTTTTACTCGCAGTCACTTTATTGTTGTTAACGGTTTCAACAGCCCCTGCTACATATGGTGCAGCAAACTATCCCAACACGGGCACAAATGGTTTAACTGGTTTTGCTGGTAATGCGAAGAATGAGAACGGTGTATCCAAGGCGGCGACGACAGGAGGCAGGAACGGCCAGGTCGTGTATGTCAGTAATCTGAATGATCTGAGAACACACATGGCAGGGTCTACAGCCAAGATTGTCGTTGTGGAACAGAATATTTCTTCATCCAGCTTGCAAAAAGTTGAATTTGGTTCCAACAAAACATTGGTAGGTTCTTTTGACAGACATACGTTAACGAACATTCACTTCAGATCCACTTCGGGATCAAGCAATGTGATCTTTCAGAATCTGACGTTTAATCACTCTGCGAACATCAATGCCAACGATGATATCCAGATGTACATTACTTCCGGTTCCAACTATTGGATCGACCATGTTACATTTTCAGGTCATAACTACAGTTCTGGCGGCAGTGATCTGGATAAGCTTCTGTATATCGGTGACCGCGCAGACTATATCACGATCAGTAACTCCAAATTTGCGAATCACAAATATGGCATTATTCTAGGACACCCGAATGACGGCAACAGTAGCTATAACGGTGTGCCTCATGTGACGATGTCCAATAACTATTTTGAAAACTTGTATGTACGTGGTCCTGGACTCATGCGTTATGGTTTCTTCCACATCAAAAACAATTATGCTAATAACTTTAACCAGGCGATTACGATCGGAGAAAAAGCGCGTATTTATTCCGAAAACAATTACTTTGGCGCAGGAGCTGAAAAAGGCGGCATTCTAGACGACAAAGGTAAAGGAGAATTTACGGATAAAGGTAGCACACCTGCTCTGAACAGCCCGGTTTCTCCAAAAACCAACTGGAGACCAAGTAATAACTACAGCTATCAGGTTGAAAGCGCGGCATATGCACGTGAGTTTGTTACGAAATATGCCGGATCATCCAATACAACACTAGTATTTGGCAAGTAACAGCCGGAAGGTATATGAGATCCTCTATAAAGGATGAGGTAGAGAGTTTGCTTTATGCGTATCTACGCATGGGCAGGCTCTTTATTTTGTTTATGATCATATGCAACGATATTATTTTGAAGTTCCTATCTCAATTACATGATTTACAGCCGATATATACTAACGTAGCGCTGTGTACATGTTTATGAAGCCTATATGCACTATATTATGGCAGGGTGATTTCTTTGCAACGGATCATGACCAGTCACTTCATCACACACTCATCACACACTCATTACAGCTTACATCTGGTTAAACCTACATCAAAGGCGGGGTATTTATGAATCGGTTGGACGAAATTATCTGGAAAAGAAATAAAATGATTACAATGATGTTGTGGATTGTCGTGACTTTCGGAATAGTTATCGCTTTTACAGATCCTAAATTATTTATTTCTAATGCTATAGTGGTTATGTATGGTATATGGCTTACTTATGCCAATGTCAAAAAGAAGTGTATTCACGTTATTCCATGGATTAATGTAACGCTCATTAGCGCTTGTGGCATTTTTGCCAGTTGGGGGACTGTGGATCCGTTCATGGCGATTGTTATAACGAGTCTATTATTGATTTATCCTGATAAGCGAGTATTCCTTACCGGTTTTTCGGTTTTACTTGCAAACAACATTTTACAGCTTTTAATCGTTCCGGTTTCTACCCAGGAGCAGTTTATAGAAAATATTACGAATGTGGTACTCTTTGCAGTAGCAGGTGTGATTTTAGTCCTTGTATCTACGTTGAATCAAAAGTTATTTCAAGAGAGTGAGCATAGATGGAACGAGGTAGAACATTCACGGAAGCGTGTAGAAGAAATGCTGGAACGAGTGAAAAAGTCCGTTGTTGGACTTTCCCACTATACCGAACAACTCAAACAAAAGGTGGATGCTACGGGGTCCATAACGAATGAAGTGACACTTGGTTTTGGAGAAGTTGCCAAAGGAGTTGAGTTCCAGGCAACAAGTATTGCCGAAATTTCAGAGTCTCTTGCTCTGTCTGACCGCCAAATTCAAGATGTAGCATCCTATTCCCAACAGATGAAAGAGCTATCTGTAGACATGGCTTCAAGCACCCAGTCGGGCAGTTCTCAGATGGATCAATTGAATATGCAGATGAGCGAATTGGATACCGCTATTCATACAACCGCCGATGATATGCAGAAGTTTAGTGAACAAAGTGAATCGATGACGTTGATGCTAAACAGCATCTCCGATATTGCCACACAAACCAATCTGCTGGCATTGAATGCAGCCATTGAAGCTGCTCGTGCAGGCGAGCATGGACGTGGATTTGCTGTAGTATCGGAAGAAGTCCGCAAACTTGCTGAAAGTTCTGGACAATCCGCCAATGAAATTACAACAATCCTCATGGGGCTGAGAATGCAGACCCAAGCATTAACCATGAGATTTGAAGGAATTCGCCAATCTCTACAGCGTGGAAGGAACAGTGTGCAGACAGCAGGGGAAGTGTTTCAGTCCATTCATCATAGCTCACAGGACGTCCTGACTCATGCAACCGATATGGAGACAAGCTCAACAACAATGAAGGCTTCCTCAACACGGGTAGTGAATGAGGTTTCGGAAATTTCCAGTGTAACACAGCAGTCCAGCGCAGCAACAGAGGAAATCCTAGCGAGCATGGAAGAACAGCGCAACCTGACACAGAATATGGTGGAAAGCTTTGGGGAATTGGAGATGCTAATCGTGGATTTGAGCTTATTGGTGTCCGATCATCAAGCAGCTAGTATGGGGACAGGTCAGGAAGCGAATGCGAAAAGGAAAGCAATTACGGCAGTAGCTTAAAGTTTTAGAACCCGAAGCCTTATAATGTGAATTACTCGCAGGGATTGAAGATGTGCGGGAAATTCAGAACAACTAAAAGTTTACTTAGGAGTCCGGCAGCGCGTAAATAAGACGTGTTGTCGGACTTTTTTACGTCTAAAGGACGCATAGAACTGCTTCATTAAGGTGCACATGTCGGGAAAATATATATTTTCTTAACATATATTAATTATAGACATAAATTGCCGATATACATAAAGTGGCGCTGACTGCACGTTTATGAAGTTAATATGTACTATGCTAAAGGCGCAGAGGTTACGGAACTACGTATAAGCAGGACTATGGACTGAGAGTAAACTTACAGTGGCCTACATGTGTTAATTTTTTTAACTTACATAAAGGACGGGGTAAGCATGAATCGTATCGATGAGATCACTTGGCAGAGAAACAAACTAGTAAGTTACATGATGTGGGCCATAACGGCCATCAGCGCGGGGATCACGATTATTGTTCCCGATCTATGGCTGTCCACGCTACTCTCCGTTGTAGTTACTTTAGCAGTTACCGTATGCAATTTTATGAAAAAAGGTATACATATCATTCCATGGTTTGTGACGGTAGCGGTGATCGCCAGTGGAATTTACGTAAGTCGTGACGCGATGAACGCCGTGCAAGGCATTCTTATTGTCTCACCGCTGCTGCTTTATCCGAATAGTAAGCACTATAACATTGCTTTTTCGGTGATGCTTGCTTTTTTCGCGGTCCAACTTGTTCTTGTATCATCGGCGAGTATAGAGTTGCTATTTGCTGACTTGATTAATTTCAGTATGTATATTGTAACCGGAATTATAATGATCACCGTGTCTAGGGTGAACAAACGATTGTTCATGGATAGTGAAGCACGGGGGGCGCAGGTGGAAGAGTCACGCACCCGTGTGGAGATCATGTTGGAGCGGGTAAAAGAAGCTGTTGTAGGGCTGTCCCGCTATACAGAGCATTTAAAACAAAAAGTGGATGAGACCGGTGCCATCACCAACGAAGTGACGGTCGGATTCAGCGAAGTTGCGAGAGGTGTCGAGTTTCAGGCGACCAGTATTGCTGAAATCTCCGAATCGTTATCTCAATCTGACCGTCATATTAAGGACGTAGCGTCCTATTCCCAACAGATGAAAGAGCTGTCCGCAAGTATGGCCTCAAGTACACAGACGGGTAGTACACAGATGGGTAACCTGAATGAGCAGATGCATGAATTGTACCAGACAATTAACACGACAGCTGATGATATGAAGAAGTTCAATGATCAGAGTGAATCGATGACGTTGATGCTTAATAGTATCTCGGATATCGCCACTCAAACCAATCTGCTTGCGCTGAATGCAGCCATTGAAGCAGCACGTGCAGGTGAGCATGGACGCGGATTTGCTGTCGTTTCGGAGGAAGTTCGCAAGCTGGCTGAAAGCTCAGGGCAATCGGCGAGTGAGATTACCTCGATCCTCACCAGTCTGAGAACACAGACGCAAGCATTGACAAGTCGCTTTGAAGGGGTTCGTCAGTTGCTGCAAGTTGGAGCAGAAAGTGTTCTGACAACGGAACGGGTATTCCAGTCCATTAATACCAATTCACAGAATGTATTGACTCAGGCCACAGAGATTGAAACAAGTTCAGCAACGATGAAGGAATCCTCGACTCGGGTGGTTAATGAGGTATCCGAAATTTCCAGTGTAACGCAACAATCCAGTGCTGCAACGGAAGAGATTTTGGCGAGTATGGAAGAGCAGCGCAATCTGACGCAAAATATGGTGGAAAGCTTTACCGAACTTGAGAAACTCATTGTTAATCTGAGTGGTCTTGTATCGGATCAGCATACTGCCTGAGCAGACTGAATCCTAGGTAGATGCTATTCCTATTACATTGATGGTTTAGACTGGGGCTACCTGCTTAGCTTTAAGTCATGATTTGCTCTTCCCAGGCGTGTATAACCTGTCAGATTGAGTTTATCCAAATAGGCCCGTCTGTGCATAATTATGCGCTGTACGGGCCTATTTGACGTTCATAGGTCCCTTGTAGCTCCACATTTTTTTAGATAGAGTAGAGGTATAGAAAATGCTGGTGAAACGCTTCTGGAGTTTAGGGGCCGTGGGCCGAATAGGAAAATAGTCAAGGAGAGATCATCTTGAATTGGAAAGATATTAGTAAAATCAAAGAAGTAGAGTACCTATGTGAGGTTATTGCTTCATCCTCATTGGATGTCAATGAACGGGATGACCGCGGACGAACACCGCTTATGATTTTTTTGACTAATCGTACCCCGCTTGAAGGGATTCGCTGTTTGCTCAAAGCCGGGCCGGATCTGGAAGCGGAAGATAAACTGGGAGATACTGCATTGAAAAAAGCGGTAAGGTTCAAGCAGCCCCAAGCGATCAGTCTATTACTTGAGCATGGTGCAAAACTGGATTCCCCGAAGGGTATCATGGCAACAGCCTGGAACCTGGCAAGAGAGCATAACCCGAACATTGCCGATATGTTGCTGGATACACCTGGAGCCATACGTTTAAAATTGACAGATAAAGAGCAGCAGATTGTTGATGATATTATTTACGAGGAGTCTTCCGGCGCAGCCTGTGAGAAAGTTCGGATGTTGGATTCAGAAGTGTTGGTACATGCAGTGGTGACTGGCTTTAATTGGGATGATAGTCCCGAACCGATGGTTGCAGCAGCTGAGCATCCGAAATGTGCCGAGATTACAAGGCTGGATATGATTGAATTGATGGAGGCCGAGTACTGGCTGGAGATGGATCTGGAAGAAGTGAACAGCAGAGTAGATGGGCCTAAATATCGACACCTCGCAGCATATTTGACTAGAAAGGACTGATTCGGAATAGTGCATGACTCCTTCCATGAGCAGAACAAAAAGCTAGAGCAGCTGCAACAGGAACTGAAGGCAAACAATATCGAGCATTTTTACATGATCGAGTCTGGACAAAAGCAGAGCCAGCAGTTGGTACTAGCAGGCAGTTTTGATTTTTCATATTATCACAATGTGGAGATTACCTTCAGTGAGGTAGAGTTCATTCTATGTCCCGGGACGATATTTAACGTGGAGTTGTTTCGGCTTGCCACTGAAGAAGAGATCGCTCAGTTAAATTCCATTATGTACGGATATGAAAGGAATAGCACCGTATTTTGTCTGGAAAATGAATTCGAACAACAGCGATTTTATATCGTTGCGAAGCAGATGACGTATCATTTCGGCATGGTATATTACTATGATCGACCGAATCTGCAACCGGGAGAGCGGATTGCCGAATTCGTCATCAAATCGGAGAATGTTCGTGAGTAATGCTACTATGATATGATGCACACCATGGAGGAATCAAAGGTTGAAGAAAAATGCTGGCGAATACGGCTTGGTTAGCAATGGGGATCAGATGAAAGAGGAAGGTGTCATGGACAACGGAGGACGTGTTCAGTTATACGATCGACATTCAATTCATAGCATGGATTGGCCTGATACCGAGGATGCAAAATACGCACAGGCATATTTAGAGCCGATGATCATGCAGGGAACAACAGAATACATGACTAACGTAAATACCACGTTGCTCCTTGCCCGCATGGACGACCTTGTGCTGCCGGTTACCGTGAATGAAGAGGAATATGATAATGCTTATGTCTGTTCCCCGTATACTCACTATGTGCGATATGCCAAGCAGGAACTGACCATGTTACAGAAGCCAATGCTGGAAAAAGGACTCTCCATGCTGCTCAGTTTTATAGGCTGGGGCATGAAAAAATCCCGGATCAATAAGGTTGTTCACGTGAACAACTGGCTTTTATCGACCAACCTGTACCCTGCCATGACTGGCGAGCAAGCAATACATATCCTGAAAGCGGTGAGGGAGCGCTATCCGCAGCATACGGTGATCTTTCGTTCTCTGAGCTCCGCACTGCACTCGAATCTTATAACAGGGCTTCAGGAATCGGGATGCCGCTGTATACCGAGCAGGCAGATTTATCTGTATCAGGCACATAATCCTAATTTCGGCAATGCCAAGTCGCGCTGGTTGCTTAAACGGGATCAGGCATTGCTGAACAAACATGGCTATGAATTGGTTTCTGGTGCAGATATTGCGGAATCAGATATCCCGCGAATTGTGGAACTGTACCGGATGTTATATCTGGAAAAGTACTCCTATGACAATCCGCAATTCAGCGAGCGTTTTATTGCTACAGCCAGAGCGAACGGAACATTAAGTCTACACGGCTTGCGTAAGGAAGGGCGCTTGGATGCAGTGATGGGTTATTTTTGCCGCAACGGGGTGATGACCACGCCACTGTTCGGCTATGATACCAACATTCCCCAATCTGTCGGTTTGTACCGCATGTTATCCGCTTGTCTCATTGGACAAGCCCAAAACAACAGAGCGTTACTACATGAGAGTGCTGGTGCGGCCCAGTTTAAACGGAATCGTGGTGCGGAAGCAGATTTCGAATACTCTGCAGTGTATGATCGCCATCTGCCGCTGTACAGACAGTGGTGCTGGGCATTGCTGGATCGCTTGTTAAACAGTTTAGGTGTGCCGCTAATGCGCCGCATGAAGCTATAAAATAAACTTCTATTCCAGATGCTCAGCTAGCTGCACCTCGAACCCATCCGGATCTGCAATGTACATAAAACGCAGACGTGGGTTCGGCTGCACAGGTTCGCGTAGGATGGGAATGTTCATCTTTTCCAGACGCTCCATAGCTGCTTCAAGTGACGTTACTTCGTAACCAATGGAGATACCAGCCTCAGGCTGTAGTACCTGCTTGCTACCTTCGATTAGTTCTAGTGAGGTCTCGCTCTTCTCATCCAGACCGAGCATAGCAATCTGCCGTCCACGGCTTTCGAATCTGCGCTGCACGGTAAGCCCGAGCACATGGTGGTAGAAATGAATCGAGGCTTCCAGATTACGCACGCGCAATGTAATCCAGTTCAGTTTGGTTAACATACTTGTTCTCTCCTTTGTTTTGCTCTGTGTCGGTTCATGTTTATTATACAAGAAGAAAGCAGATTTATCTGAATTTATTGAAAAAATTTACAAAAATATATATGTAAGCGTTATTTTGAAGTGTATAATACAAGTTAAATTGAGAGGAGGAATGAAATGAAGACCAAGGCGTTTAAAAAAGTGAGTTCAACCCTGCTGGCAACGATGCTGGTGATGACGATGGTTCCTTTTCAGCAGGCTGCTTTTGCACAAGAACAGCAGATTGAACAGGGAGTAAGCCCTGGGGTTACGGCAGTTGCTGAGCAGAACCTCGAAGTGCTTCATACCGATTTTGAGGATGGGACACTTCAAGGCTGGCTTCCGCGTGTTGGTAGCGAAAGTTTGACGGTTTCAGAGCAGGCAGCGCATCAAGGTACTCGGAGTATGCTTGTCTCGAACCGTCAGCGCTCCTTTCACGGGCCAATGCTGAAAATGAAAAGTCTGTTGAAGCCTAATTCTACGTATAACATTTCATTCTATGTCAGGCTTACGGAGAAACCTGCTTCAGATCAGACGATTCAGCTAACGGCCTACAAGAAGAATGGGGCAGAGAGCTGGAACATGCTGGACAAGGTCACGATTCCCAAAGACGACTGGCAACAATGGCATAAGGTTACGGCCACGTACCAATACAGCGATAACCCTGAGGAGCTGAATTTCTTTATTGAAACACCTTATATCTCCGATGAGACGGTAGATACCTTATCATTTTATGTGGATGATATAACGATTGAGGAAGCCGCACCACTGGCTATTGAGACCGATATTCCTTCCTTACAAGATCTGTACCAGACTGAATTTC
>Ga0105246_10002616_pt1 | contig 10894 bp, 8 predicted proteins | sample KBSM64metaG_FD_99694 | JGI IMG/M metagenome (GOLD analysis project Ga0105246, IMG submission 99694) | Miscanthus rhizosphere microbial communities from Kellogg Biological Station, Michigan, USA - KBS M6-4 metaG | ecosystem: Host-associated > Plants > Roots > Rhizosphere > Soil | place: Michigan...
GCCATCAGCGCCTCGCCCCAGCCTTCCAGTGGATCGGCGAAGTGCGGGCCCTTCTGGTCGGCTAAGGTGAATTGCGCGATCGCGTCGTCCGGCTTGCCGCGATCCAGCAGTGAGCGGCCCCAATCCTGATAGGCCATGGGAATGGAGGGCGCGCCGGCCACGGCTTTGGCGAACCATATGTCCGCCTGGCCCCGCTGCCGCGCTTGCGAAGCAATCATCCCGCGGATGCGGACGCAATCGTAGCAATCGCTGGGAGCAGGAGCGATAAGGCTTTGCGCTGCCGCAATGTCGCCGGTCCTGGCCTTGGCCAGCGCTGCCCACGGATGCAGCATGGCGGTGAAAACATATTCGCGTCCGGCTACGCTTGTGTGGGGCAATTGTTCATAGGTATTTTCGGCCTCCGCTGTGAGGGTGATTACCCGTTGCCAGTGCTGCAGGGCCGCCTCGATCTGGAAGGGCCGCATGAGCAGTTGCAGGCGAAAAAACGGCGCTAATGCAGGCCGGGGCTGCTCCGCCAGCCAGCCGATAACGCCACCGTCGTGCATCTGGGCTCGATCTGTCGCCATGGAGAGAAGCTCGAAATATCGGCGCTCGCCGCGGAGTGTTGCCATCGCCGCCTCTCTCTCGGTCACGGCGCGGGCGTAGTCGCCGTGCAGCGCCGCATCCATGGCGTGAAGATCGCCACGCAAGTTTGCAACGGCCGCCGGCGAAAAAAAATCGTGGTTCTTTTCGAACACGGTCTGGGCCGGTGGCAGCTGAGCGAGCGCCGCTTCAGGATGGCTCATTTGAATTTCCTGAATGACGGCGTTGGTGAATCCCAGGGTAAAAGTGGGATCAGTTTGCCGCGCCCGCCGCAACAGCGACAGCGACTGGCGAAGGTCACCCGTTCTGGCGAAGGAGAGAGCAAGGCCGTTCCAGGCGCCTGCCTGCCAGTCTGGCCTTGCCCCAGTTTCGGCGACCAGCCGCTGATAGAGGGCCAGCGCCTCATCGTCCCGCGGTGGGATTTGCGACAACAGGAAGGTGCCATAGCGCACCGGCTGAACGGTTGCGAAGACATGCTCCGCCGCCTTCTGCAGCAAGGCGTCGAAATCGGATTCCGGCCCTTGAAACGTGGCGCCATGCGCGCCGTTGACACGGACGGCCACGACGATGTCCTTGTCCTGGCGCACGACTTCGCCGCTGACAGTGGTTTCGTGACCCAGCCAGCGGCGCAGGAAACGGTAGAGCTCTCCCAGCGAGACGCCGGTTTCCGGAATTTCGACCTTCACATTGTCGGAAGAGCTGGTGGACACGGTCTGCGCCGCGGAGACGCTGGAGGGTGGCGGTGTCTGCACCACTTGCAGGCGATCGAGCAGGCGGGCCGCCACCACCTCGCCGGTTAGGCCGCGCTCAGCAAGCTCGGGCGGCACGGCGAAGCTTTCGATGACATCGCTGTCGCTATGGGCGGCGTTCCAAACCAGGGCGCTAGCGCCCGCGACCAAGGCCAGGAGCAACAGACCGGCACTCAATTCCAAAGCGAGCTTTAGAACGCCGCTGACATGGCGCACCATCAGCGACCAGTGGCGCAGGTCCAATTCATGAGAGAGTTCTTGCGCCTGAAGGGCGATCAGTTTGCGCTGATCGCGCAGAAAAGCGTCGGCTTCGTGCCGGCTGGCGCCGGCCAAGGCCAGCGAAACAGCTGCGGGTTCAACACGCGCACCAATGCCTTCAGGGCCGCGTTCGGCCTCTGTCGTTCCCTCTGACACCCCGGCCCCCACAGCCTTAACGTCAGAACCATTGAGACAGATGGGAACTTTGCTGGCAAATGTGCGGGGGTGCTCGGAAAAACCATAGTTATTTCAGTGGCTTATGTTTTCCCGGAAGGCCTCCGGCACGGCTCGTGCACCGCACCTTGCAGGACGGACAAACCCGTCCGCAGGTGAAACAGATGTCCCGTAATGAACCAGCTTCGCGGCCCGACCGCATTTTGTTCGCAGCCTTGGCCATCGTCCTGGCCACGGCCAGCGCTGTGATGGGCTCCGCCATGAGTGCGCCCACAGCGGCGCCTGTTGCCGTCGTGGCGGAAGCGCCCCGCTTGCCCAGCGCCCAGGAACTGGTGCTGGCCGAACATCGCTGCCTGACCGAGGCGCTCTATTACGAAGCCCGCAGCGAAGGCGCGAGCGGCGAGAAGGCGGTGGCCGAAGTGGTGTTCCATCGCCTGAGCTCCGGCAAATATGGCGACTCCATCTGCGCCGTGGTCTATGAGGGCGCGGAAGGCAAGGTCTGCCAGTTCTCCTTTACCTGCAACGGCGACATGAAGCGTCCGCGTGAGATCGTGGCCTGGAACCAGGCCGAGGAGCTGGCGGCGCAAATTTTCACCGGCGAAGTACGGCTGCGCAACCTGACCGGCGGCGCCACCAGCTATCACGCGAATTATGTGAAGCCCTACTGGGCGCCGACGTTGAAGCGCACCGCCCAGATCGGCAAGCACATCTTCTATCGCAACGCGGTGCGTACAAGGGACAGCTGAACAGCAGACTCAACCTTCATTAGAGCCTAGAGGCCGGATCATTGCTTGCTCACCGGCAGCCAGGCGGGACCGCCTTCTTCCCATTGATTGTCGGTCAGTTGCAGGACGTCCGTGCCGTCCGCCTTCATCGCAAATATCTCGCCATAAGGCTGGGGCGCCTCACTGTAGAGGGCTTCGTCCTTGAAACCCATGCGCGAGCTCGCGAACAGCAAATGCTCGCCGTCCGGCGACCAGGCCAGATGCGCGTCATTGCCATGGGTGGTTGAGAGTTGTTTCAAACCCGATCCATCGGGATGAATGGTAAAGATCTGGAAATCGCCGGCATTGTTGCGCCGTACGAAGGCGATGCGGTCACCCTTTGGCGACCAAAGCGGGAAATTGTCCCACCTATCTGTCAGCTTGGTGATCTTACGATCTGCCAGCGTCATGACGCGAAGCCCCGAGCCTTCCGGCCCCAGGGTTCGATAGACGATGTGCTCGCCGTCGGGCGCGAAGGACGGAAAGGCATTGTTGTTGGCGCCCGACGTCAGTTCTTGGAATCCGCTGCCGTCGTCATTGATGATCGCGACCTGGGCGCCGCCATTGACGGCATCGACGGGTTTCTTGTTGCCGGCGGAAAAGTCCAGGAAGGAGGTGAACAGGCCCACCCCCATTGCGAGCCGTTTTCCGTCCGCCGACCATTGCGGGGCGATGATCAGATCGGGCCGTTCCAGGATCGAGCGGGGAGGTTTGCCCGTTTCCATGACATAAAGCCGGAATTTCCCTGCCTCGCGCGATGAGGTCGCGAACCGGTTATGCGCGGCATCCACCGACGGCAGGAATGCGGTGGACCGGATTTCGAATTTCGGATTCCGGCTCCACAATGGCTGGGGATCGGGCGATCTATCCGCCGCGAAACGGGCATAAACGATCCGCGCGCCATCGGGCGACCAGGATGGCGTGCGGACATCCGCACCCGCCGGTCCACGCTTGCCGCTGGCATAAGACACGCCGGGCAGGGCTTTGTCGCGACGCAGATAACCGATCTCGCCCTGCGGCAGCAGGGATGGCGCTTCCTTGGTGCCGGATGGCGCTTTGGCCGGGCTCACCGCGCCGGTGGCGACATCGATCCGTTGCAAGGTGTCATCGGTTTGGTCCTGGCCGACCCGATTGTCCCAAGTGTTCTGGCCGATCATGCAATAGGCGATCAGGCTTTTGCTGTCGGCCGACCATTTGGGCGAGCCGCAAAAATTTCCGTCCTTCGCCGTCAAGCGTTTCAACCCGCTGCCGTCGGGGTGAACGACATAGATGCCGGCGATATGCAGCCTTTCCCAGCGGCCTTTCGCATCCGGAAGATTGCTGTCGCGGTCGGAGGAAAAGGCGATCCATTTTCCGTCGGGCGACCAGGCGGGGCGAAAATCGCCGCCATGGCCGGAGGTGAGGGCACTGGCTTTGCGCGTGGCAAGATCGAGAATCCAGAGATTGGCGAAACCGGCGGCGCGGGTGGAAACAAACACCATCTGCTTTTGGTCGGGCGAGAAGGCGGCTTGATCGTCATAGGCGGCATCGCTGGTCAGCCGTTCCAAGCCTTTGCCGTCCGGATGCACACGGTAGAGATCGGCCGACCCTGCTCGCTCGGACGTGAAGGCGATCCAGTCGCCCTTGGGCGACCAGGATGGATCGTAATCGAAGGTACCGGCGGGCAGCAGCGCATGTTCGCCGCTGCCATCGGCCTGGGACAGATAAAGCTGCGCCGTGGTCGGTTTCAGGCTGGCGACCAGGATTTTGTCCGCGGCCTGTGCGGCAGACGAGGCGATTGCGAGACTGCAAAGCAGAAAAGAAAAATAGCGTTTCATGATATTGCCCCTATGACTTGATAAATGAGAGCGGGTTTCAATTTGGATGCATCCCCGCCAATTCGGATTTTTCGCCAGGCGTGAGATCAAGGGTGGCGGCGCGGGCGAATTGCCTGCGCGCTTCGTCTGGTTTGCCCGAATAGGCCAGAGCCTCGCCCCATTTCAAATACAGCCGTCCCCAGTTCGGCGCGTATTTCTCCGCTTCCACGAATTTTGCCAGCGCCAGATGCGACCGGTTCTTGGCCATCAGCGCTTCGCCCCAATAAACCAACGGGTCAGCGAAGTGCGGGCCCTTTTCATTGGCTTGCCGGAGCTTTGCAATCGCCGCGTCTGGCCGGCCGCGTTCCAGCAACACCTTGCCCCAATCGGAATAGGCTCTGGGAATCGAAGGCGCATCGTGGAGGGCGCGGGCGAACCAGGCATCGGCCTGCGCCGGTTGCTTGGCCACTTCCGCAATCAAGGCGCGCATCCGCACGCAATCGTAACAATCCAACGGCGATGCCGCGATCAGGGTCTGCGCCCCGGCAATGTCCCCGGTCTTTGCCTTGGCCAGCGCCAGCAGTGGACGGAGTTTGAGTTCAAAAGTATCTTTGACGAGGAATGCGTCGCCGACCGCATTGGCCGTTTTCTCCGCCTCTGGCTCCAGGTCAACCACGGTTTGGTAATGCCCAAGCTCTCCCTCAGCTCGCACATGCGTGATTTTCCGTTGCGCGTCGTCGATCGGAGCCTGTACCGGCGGCAGGCCGGCGCTATAGGCCCGTATGTTCACCCCGTCATGCAGCAGCGATAAGATATAGATCAGTTTGTTCTGATAGTCCTCGCGGCCTGTCAGGGAGGCACGGGGCCCCAGTTCCACACCTCTTCGGGACAGATTGGCCGCTGCCTGATAGTCATTCAGCAAAAATGCGATGAGATAATCAGCACTGTTCCGCACGATGTCGACAAAACTGGGATCGAGATCGCCGGGCTTACCCTGCCAGGCGCGCACCATGGAAAGCGCGTATTCAGGATGGCTGATCTCTGTCTCTGTAAGAGCCAGCCCGGTATTGGGAATGAAATTTTCCATCGCCGCGGCTCTTCGATAAGCCATACTCGCGCCGCTGAAGTCTGCCTGATACCGGCCTAAAACTCCCAATCCGATCCATGCCCAGCGTTTTTCCGCCGGAGCAGCATCCCGCGCCATTTGATTGAGTATTGCGCGGGCTTCGTCAAAGCGTGGCGTCGTCAGGCCGGGGCGGGGGAAGAACAGGTAGCGCGCATAGCGATCAGGCTGGGTGATACGGTAAATTTGCTCCGCACTCCTAACAATCAGCGCGTCGAGATCGGATTCCGCGCCCCGGACAGTCGCACCGCTGCTGCCACCGGTACGGGCAGTGACGGCGATGCCGGTGGGCGTGCGGATCACCTCCCCGCTGACATGCGTTTCATGACCCAGCCAGCGCCGCAGAAAGCGATAGGCTTCGCCGACGGAAACGCCGGTTTCGGGAATCTCCACCTTCAGGTCGTCCCCCCAGCTGTTGATATAGGATCTGGCTGGGCGCGCCGACTGGGTGGAGTTTTGCATGATGGTCAACTGATCCAGCATTTGACTCGCCACGACCTGACCGGTGATTCCCCGGTTCGCCAGATCGGGCGGCACGGAGAAGGGCTCGATCACCAGCCCTTCGGCATGAGCGGCGTTCCAAATTGCTGCGGCGATGAATGCTGCAATGCCTAAGCCGACAACAGCCAATCCGATTTCTAAAGTCAGTTTGAGCAGTCCGCTGAGATGGCGAACCCACAGCGACCAGCGGCGAACGTCCAGTTCGTGGGACAGTTCTTCGGCTTGAAGCCGTACCAGCCGCGTCTGTTCTTCCAGGAAATTGTCCGCCCGCTCGCGGCTGGCCACCCCCAGCGCCATGGTCATGGCGGCGGGATCAACACCGGGCGCCGGCTCGGCGCCCGCCTCGGCAATCTCTGGCCTTTCCGTCACGCAGCCCCCGCTGCCACCCGAACAGTGCGAATTCAGGCATATTCGTATTACGGTGGCAATGCAGGCTGTCCTGGCTCATCCGCCGATCGGGCCAGACTGGTTCTCAAGACCCTGGAATGTAAGGCTGTTTGGATACCTTACCCGGTGCCCGCCGGCGGCGATTGGTCAGCCACTTGCCCGAAGCGGCCGCTGTTGAAGTCGGTGATGGCCTGGCGGATTTCCGCTTCATTGGTCATCACAAAAGGACCATAACCGAACACCGGTTCGCCCAAGGGCTCTCCCGTCAAGACCAGCAGCATGGTGTCGCTGTCGGCATGAAGGGTTACGTCCGAACCTTCGCGTTCAAAGCGGATGATCTCGGCTTCGCCCGCGCCTTGGCCATTCACCGTGATGTGGCCGGTGAGCACCGCGATCATGGCAGTATGGCCTTCGGGCAGGTTCAAGCTCACATCGGCATCGCGATTGAGACGCACATCCCAGACATTGATGGGACTGAAGGTCTTGGCCACGCCTTTGGTGCCGGAAAAATCACCGGCGATGATACGCGCCTGACCCGCGCCGTTGGCCAGATCCACCACCGGAATGTCGGCCTTGGTGATGGATTGATATCCCGGCTTGGTCAGCTTGTGCTTGACCGGCAGGTTCACCCAGAGCTGCACCATGCGGAACGGGCCGCCGGTTTTGGTGAAAGCCGGAGAATGGAATTCCTCATGGATGATGCCGCCGGCGGCCGTCATCCATTGCACATCGCCGGAGCCGATGGTGCCGCCTCCGCCGCTGGAGTCGCGATGCGAGACCTCGCCGTCATAAGCGATGGTGACGGTTTCAAAGCCGCGATGGGGATGCTGGCCGACGCCGCGCGGCTGCATGGCGGGCGCAAAGACATGCGGCCCGGCATAGTCGAACAACAGGAACGGGCTCAGCGCCTGGGCGTCGCCGTCATAGGAAAACAAGGTGCGGACAGGAAAGCCGTCGCCGACCCAATGGCCGCCGTGAGGATGAAGAATCTGCGCAATCTTTTTCATGAGCCTGCTCTTTTGGATTTCTCCCAAGCGCTTACTTTGGGATGGTACGATCCAACCGCAAGTACGGTCCTCTAGGATACCGCCCAATGCTCGGCAAAGCCGCAAAAAAGTCCAGCTGCCCCAGCGAAATCACCCTGGAGGTGATCTCGGGCCGCTGGAAGATGATGGTGATCTATTGGCTGCTGCAAGGCGAGCGGCGGTTCAACCAGTTGCAGCGCGACCTGGGCGGCATCACTCACCGCACTTTGGCCAAACAGCTTCGGGAGATGGAGGCTGACGGACTGGTCGAACGCCATGACTATGGCGAGATTCCGCCTCGGGTCGAATACACGCTGACGCCGCTAGGCCACTCACTGAAGCCGGTCCTGATGGCAATGCAGGACTGGGCGCAAGTGAACGGCCGGAAGCTGCGCCGGCCAGAAAAGAATTAAGGCTCCAGTCCCAGCACCTTCGCCGGATTGGTCTTGGCCATCAGATTGATGTCGGCTACCGAAATGCCAAGCTTGTTCAGACGCTGCATGAATTCCAGCATACCCGCCGTGGGCATGGGCCGGGGATAGGGACGCGCCCCGCCAAGATCGGTGGACAGGATGCAATGCTCCGGTCCCACTGCTTTGATCCATTCGGCATATTTTTCCAGCGTAAGCTTGCTGCCCTTTTCCAAGGTGCCGCCATAAACAAATTCGACATAACCGCCCAAGCGTCCGAATTCCTGGGCCTGAGCCACCGATAGATTGGTGGGTCCCGACATGCCATGGGTCGCCACCACATGCTGGATGCCGCGCGCCTTGGCTTCACGCATCACCATCAGCGCCTCTTCGGCCGAGACATGGCCGGTCTCCAAGGTGATCTGCTTGCGAGTGGCGACATAGTCCAGCAACGCCAGCACGCTGGGAAGCAGCTTGCCGTTTTCCGACACTTTGACTTCCGGGCCTTTGCCCTTGACCTGGTTTTCGGCGTCGAAAGTGGGCAGCCAGAGGACGCGGCCATAGCCGCCCTTCATGTCGGCCATGTGCTTGACGGCTTCGATATTGATGCCGCCCACCGCGAGGTCCTGGGTGATGCCGCCGAACACTTCGATGCCCGGCACCATCTTGCGCACCATATAGGCGAGGGAGGCGGTGTCCTCCCAGTGGTTCTTCAGCACCACGGCGCGCATGCCGGCGGCTTTGGCCTGGCGCGCCACATCATCGGCATCGATGGCGCGCGGGGCGCTGTCGGGGTCCTGATGGACATGGATGTCGATCGCGCCTTTGAGCGAGATGGTGTCTTGCGCGGCGGCGGGTGTGGCGATCAAGACCGCAAACACACAACTTGTCATGGCCGCCCTTGAGGCGGCCATCCATATCGAAGTCTTGCGCGGCGGAAAGATGGATGGCCGGGTCAAGCCCGGCCATGACAAAAGAGTTTCATTGCTCATACTGTCCCCCAAAAGCGGCATGGCCGGGTCAAGCCCGGCCATGAGATGCGTTACTATTCCGGATACCAATTGAGCAACCGCACCTCGACGCCTGAACCTTCCAGCGCCTTCTTGAACACTTCCACATCCTGACCTTTATAGTGATAGGGGATTGCCACTTTGGGCTTGAAGGCTTTGACCGCGTCGGCGGCTTCGGCCGGAGTCATGGTGTAAGGCAGGTTCATCGGAATAAAGGCGACGTCGATATTCTTTAAAGCGCGCATTTCCGGGGTGCCTTCGGTGTCGCCGGCGAAATAGAAATTCTTGCCGCCATAGTTCAGCACATAGCCATTGCCGCGGCCCTTGTCGTGATAGGGCTGACCACTCGGCTGGTTATGGTTGATGTTGTACATTGGCACGCCGGTGATCTTCCATTTCTTCCAGCTCGTGGTTTCGCCATTGGCCACCACTTTGGCTTGGGTGATGGTCTTCTGCACGGCAGCCGGTGCGATCACGCTGGTGCCGTCCTTGGACAGCGCGGCCACGTCAGCGGCATCCATATGGTCGCCATGAATATCGGTAATCAGAATCAGATCGGCCTTGCCGTCCACCTTGGCCGGCTTGGCGGGGTCGATATAGATAGTGTCGCCGCCTGCCGTGATCTTGACCGTGGCATGATAGACCGGCGTGATCTCAACCTTGCCGGCGGAGGTGGAAAAGCTTTGGACTTGCGCCAGCGCCAGGCTGGGGATGGTCAAGGCGGCGGTGAGAAACAGGGCGGCGTGCAATTTCATTATGCTCTCCTCAAATTATTGGCCTTGGCCTGAAAATTTGGCGGGGAGCATTCCGCCGGTATCCGGCTTTGTCAATTGCCGCGAGTCAGGGCGCGACGTCTCCCGCCTTCTCGGCAAAGGGGCGGGCATAGCGCACCAGCGAAACCAGGAATTTGCCCGGCTCTTCATTCATGGGCTCATGAGCGGAATGTTCGAACCAGACAAATTGCTTGCCGGGGGCGCTGACCCTTGCGAACCAGTCGGCGGCAAGCTGGGCATTCACATTATAGTCGTGGCGGCCTTCCAACAGGATCAGCGGACAGTCCAGGCTGGTGATCGACGTCATATTGGTTTTGATCACATCCGCCAGCAGGAGTTTCTGCGAGAATTGGTTGCCCTGCCAGATGCGGCGGATCTCGCTGTCGGAATAATCCGGTGACAGGCCGGCGGCTTTGACTTCCACGTCATGGCCTTTGCGATAGGCCATCACCCCGCCGAAGGCGCCCAGCCATTTGCGTTGCACCGCCAGGTTCTGGAGCGGGATGGGTTTTCCTTTTGCGCCATAAGGCGCGATGGCCTGAAGCTCGCGGATGGCTTGCCCGTTATGGCTCTTGCCGGCGGCGTCCATGGCAAAGCGCCAGCCGCGGCGCTCGCTTTCCGGCGCGTCGGTGATCTGGCCCACCCCGATATAGGCATAGAACCATTGCGGCCGCAGCCGCGCCAAGGCCAGGCCCATATAGCTGCCCCAGGAATGGCCCATGATGAAGATTTTCTTTTTGCCGAATTGCTGGCGCAGCCAGGCCACCATTTCGGCGGAGTCGGCGATCATGCGCTCGCGCGTCATGCTGGGCGCCAGCTTGTTCGCATCGTTGATCAGGAATGTCTTGCCTGCCCCGCGCTGATCCCATTCCACCACAGTGAAATAGTCCTCCCAGCCCGGCTGGAACCACCAGCTGGTGGGACCCAGGACATAGCCTGGGCCGCCATGCAGCACCAACAGAATGGGGTTGCGGCGGTCCTTGCCGCGGACGGTGATCCATTGGTCGATGCCGCCGATGCGCACTTTCTGGGCGCGCTCAACGCCTTGCGGGGTCACCACATGGCGCAGGTCTTTCAAGATATCGACGGTTCCGCCGCGCCCGGACTCGGAGTCGTCTGCTGCGAAAGTTCCCGTCATTGTGACAAAAACAAGCAGCAGCGCGAGTCGAACTCTCATCCTCTACCCTTTTGGGCGCCTACCCCTTTTTGGCGGGGATGGGGCCGACATGGCCGGTATATTTGGGGCCGTTCACCTGGACCACGAAGCCATCGGGGTCGTTGAACTTGAAACTCTCATCATCGCCGCGCGATCCCGGGGTGATTTGCAGGCCATGGGCGGTCA
>Ga0105246_10002625_pt1 | contig 10875 bp, 6 predicted proteins | sample KBSM64metaG_FD_99694 | JGI IMG/M metagenome (GOLD analysis project Ga0105246, IMG submission 99694) | Miscanthus rhizosphere microbial communities from Kellogg Biological Station, Michigan, USA - KBS M6-4 metaG | ecosystem: Host-associated > Plants > Roots > Rhizosphere > Soil | place: Michigan...
CCTCGGGCAGCACCAGCACGGCCGCCTCGACCAGAAGGGCCTGGTCCTCGACCTGGTGCAGCGCAACGCCGAGGTCGGCATCCCGGTGCTCTCCTCCAGCCGCGGCTACACCCTCCTGTGGAACAACCCGGCGATCGGCCGCGTGGAGCTGGCGCACAACGGCACCCGCTGGGTGGCCGACTCCGCCCGCCAGATCGACTACTGGATCACCGCGGGCACCCCGGCCGACGGACAGCGCCGCTACAGCGCGGTGACGGGCCGTACGCCGATGCTGCCGGAGTGGGCGGCCGGCTTCTGGCAGTGCAAGCTGCGCTACCGCACGCAGGACGAACTCCTCGCGGTGGCAAGGGAGTACAAGCGCCGGGGCCTGCCCATCTCGGCCATCGTGTGCGACTTCTTCCACTGGACGCACCTGGGCGAGTGGAAGTTCGACCCCGCCGAGTGGCCGGACCCCGCGGCGATGGTGCGCGAGCTGGAGGAGCTCGGCATCAAGCTGGTGGTGAGCGTGTGGCCGTCCGTGTCGCCGCTGAGCGAGAACCACCCGGTGATGGAGCAGCGCGGCTACTTCATCGGCACCCAGTACGGCCCGATGGCACACGCCGACTGGCCCGACAAGGAGGTCGCCTCCACCGTCCAGGTCGCCTTCTACGACGCCACGAACCCGGACGCCCGTGAGTTCGTGTGGTCCCGCGTGAAGGAGAACTACCTGGAGCCGTACGGCATCACGGCCTTCTGGCTGGACGCCTGCGAGCCCGAGCTCAAGCCGGGCTTCCAGGAGAACCTGCGCTACTGGGCGGGCCCCGGCCTGGAGGTCGGCAACAGCTACCCCGCCGAGAACTCCCGCACCTTCTACGAGGGCCTGCGCGCCGAGGGCGAGGAGGTCATCACCCTCAACCGCTCGGCCTGGGCGGGCAGTCAGCGCTACGGCGCCGCCCTGTGGTCCGGCGACATCGGCACCGACTTCCCGACCCTGCGCCGCCAGATCGCGGCCGGGCTCAACACCGCGTTGTCCGGCATCCCTTGGTGGAACACCGACATCGGCGGCTTCCACGGCGGCGATCCGGACGACCCGGCGTACCGCGAGGTCATGGTGCGCTGGTTCCAGTTCGGCGCGCTGTCGCCGCTGATGCGGCTGCACGGCTTCCGGGATCCCGCGATGCCGCTGGGGCCGGAGATGACCGGGGGTCCGAACGAGGTGTGGTCGTACGGCGAGGAGGCCGGCGCGATCCTGGAGCGGTATCTGCGGCTGCGGGAGCGGCTGAAGCCGTACGTCCTGGACGTCATGCGGGAGGCGCACGAGGAGGGGTTGCCGGTGATGCGGCCGCTGTTCCTGGAGTTTCCGGAGGATCAGGGGGCCTGGGCGGTCGACGATGCCTATCTCTTCGGGCGGGATCTGCTGGTTGCCCCGGTGCTTACCGCTGGCGCGACGGCCCGGACGACGTATCTCCCGGCAGGGGCCACGTGGACCGACGCGTGGACGGGAGAGACGTATGAGGGGGGTGCGGCTGTGACTGTCGATGCGCCGTTGGAACGGATTCCGCTGTTTCTGCGGGACGGAGCGCGGCTACCTGTAGCGGAGTAGCCGTGTCGGTGCGGCCGGTCCCCGTAGGGGAGGGACCGGCCGCATTCGGATGTCTGCCGACTGCGGGTGCGTCGTGGCTGGTCGCGCCCATGCGGCGGAGCCGCATATCGATACAGCCCCGCGCCCCTGAAAGGCTCAGTTGCGGCAGACGGAAGCCAAGGAGCGGACCAAGGCCTTGGTGTGAAGCAGGTCCGGGTGTTTTTCGTGGTGGACCTCGATGACGGCCACGGTGAGTTCCGGGCGGCAGATGAGGGCCGTGCGCTCGGGTGTCGTGTCCGCCACTGCCTGGACCAGGTCCGTGTTGATGCGGTTGATGGTCTGGCGGATCACGTTCAGGTCGGGCCTGGTGGTCGGGGCCTGGTCGGGGTGGGCGGTCCAGCGGGCGTAGAGGGCGCGCTGGACGTCCTTGTTGGCCTCGATCTGGTCGCGGAAGATACGGCGGACCTCGTCGGGGTCGGCGCCGATCTGCTTCGCCTGTGCGGCGACGTTGTCGAGGACCACCTGCTCGCGAGCGGGGTCGTCGATGGGGCTGTCCGTGCCCCACTTGGCCGCGGCCACCAGGTCGGCGGTGGCGAGGCGTTCGGCGGCGAGGGAGGCCACGGGGAGAAGGGGCGAGGACGGGGGTGCCGCCGCCGCGGTGCCCGGTATGGCGAGCAGCGCGGCGGCGGCGGTCAGGGTGCAGGTGAGGGGGGTGAGGATTCTCATGACTGCTATGAAACCTCACCACGGTGGCTCAACTGCTGCTGACGCTCTCGCTGTTGACGGTGAAGTTCAGGCCACCGGACGAGGACGTGATCTCGAAGCCGAACTGGAAGTCGCCGATGGTCACGTTGCCGAACCAGCCCTTGGTGTCCTTGATCCACTTCAGGATCGGCAGGACGTCGACGGTACCGGAGGACGAGTTGGACGTGCGGACGAACGAGAACACGTCGTTGGAGCCGTTGTTGCCCTTGTAGACGGTCCAGGTGTGACCGCCCAGCGTGGCGTTGCCCTGCGAGGTGCCGAGCGGGCCGACGGCTCCGGTCTTGTTCATCCAGAGCATGATCTCGTACTTGTGGTTGGTGTCCCAGATGTCGTACGCCGTCTCGTACGCGCCCGACGACGGCACGCTGACGTTGTAGCTGCTGGACAGGGAACCGAGTGAGGTGATCGACTTGTTGATCACCTTGTCGGAGTTGGGGTAGGACTTGATGCCGCCGGTGTTGGGGTGGTTGGCCCAGACGCCCCAGTTGGTGCCGGAGTTGGCCCAGATGCACTGGCTGCCGGCGCCGGAGCCCCAGATGTTGTTGTAGAGCGTGTAGCCGTTCAGGCTGGTGTTGGCCCACTGGTCGCAGGAGTTCCAGACTGCGGCTGAGGCGGGGGCGGACGCGAGGCCGACGGTGGCGCCTATGGCCATCGCCGGAGCCAGCACGGCCATGGTGGCCTTGTACACAATGCTCTTTGCCATGGTGTCCCTTCCATGGGTGGGGGGGAAATGCGGGGGGAGTTACCACGTCCCCACAGCGAGGACGTGGTCTTCTCCGGCGACGAGGTCGAGCGGTCGCGTGCCGGAGGAAGTCCTGAGTTCGACGCGGTGCGTACGGGTGGGGCGCAGCACCGCCGTCGCTTCTTTCAGGTTCCAGGTGAGGTCGAGTTCCGCCCCGAACCGGGTGCGGACGCCGAGGAGTCGGCCCGCGGGGTACGCCTTCGGGAGCGCGGGCAGCAGGACCAGGCGGTCCGAGGTGGACTGCACGAGCATCTCGATCAGCACGGCGGGCAGGGTGTGGGCGGCGTCGGCGTTGTAGACGTGGCGGTTCGGGTAGTGGGCGCTCATCAGGGAGTTGTGGAAGAAGTCGCCCTTGAGGACCTGGCCGAGGGCGTGGGCGACCCGTTCGCCGTCGCGCAGCCGGGCGGCGACCAGGGCGTGGTGCAGATGGCCGTGCGCGGAGTCGTTCTCGGCGCCGCGCAGTTCGAGGGCCCGGTGGGCGGCCGCCGCGAGGTCCGGGGTGTCGTACGGGTTGATCTCGTCGAGCGGCCAGACGCCGTAGAGGTGGCTGAGGTGACGGTGGTCGTAGGTGTCGTCCAGGCCGGGCCAGGCCCATTCGGCCAGGGCGCCGTCGGCGTTGATCCGGTGGGGCGGCAGCCGGTCGGCAAGGGCACGCCAGCGGTCGGCCTCGGGGGTGCCCGGGTGGTAGGCGGCCGCCGTCAGCAGCGCATGCCGGGCGGCCGAGAGGTCCATGGCCGCGTTGATCGCGCCCCAACTGGCGTTGGCGGGGCGGTTCTCGGGTGAGTAGGAGGGCACGACGACCAGGCGGCCGTCGGCGTCGGTCCGGTCGAGGAAGTCCTCGTAGAACAGGGCGACTTGGGCGAGCGCGTGGGCGGTGCGGGGGTCCCGGGCGCCCCTCGTCTCGTCGTGGTCGACCAGCGGTTTGAGCAGCCAGTCGGCGCCCGCCGTCCACAGGTGCAGGGGGTATTCGCGGCTGAAGTGGTACGTCAGCCCGGACTCGCCGTCGGTGTGGGCGGGGGCGACGACGCCGCGGGCCCCGAAGACCGCGCGGGCGTTCTCGGCCCAGTCGGGGAGCTGACGCTGAATCAGGGAGGCATGGGCTTGCGTGACTTCGGGGAGTGCGGTGGCCGCTGCGGATGCGGTCTGGAGGTTGAGGTTGGCGTCGTTGGTGAACGCCCCCGACCACGCGGTGTCCCAGTCGCCGGTCCACAGGCCGACCAGGCGGGGCGGGAGCAGGCCGCTCGCGGAGAGCAGGTGGTAGCGGCCCGCGGCGAAGAGGCGCTCCAGGAGGGCCGTGCTGTCGGGGTGCTCCAGCAACTCCGAGCCGGGCAGGGCGCGCTCTGCGGGGTCGGCGTCCAGGTCGAGGGTGACGCGCTCGTAGGCGGCGCGGTGCAGGGCGGTGTGGCGGTCCAGGAGGAGGGTGTACGGGTCCTCGCCGGCCGGCAGCAGTTCGCGCAGGGCGCGGGCGTGGGGTGTCGTGTCCAGCTCGCCGGTGTGCCGCAGCACCCTGGTCAGCAGCAGGACCGACTCCGCGCCCGCGACCCGTGCACCGGGGGGCGTGAGCGTCGTACGGCCGCCCGTGACCACGACGAGCGTCACCCCGGTGTACGCGGTGTCGCTGCCGGGGTGGCGGACGCGCAGGGTGAGCAGGGCACCTTCGGGGGTGAGGACCGCGCCGTCGCCGACGGCGAGGCCCGGGGGTGCTCCCGGGAGGCGGTGGTCCAGCGCGATGTCGAGGTCGGCTGCCGTGATGTGCTGGACGATCACGTCGTCGGCACGGGACACGAAGACCCGGCTGCTCCAGCCCTCGCAGACCGCCTTCACCACGCCGGTGGCGAAGTCGACGGAGCGACGGTAGCGGCGCGGCTCCTCGCCGGACGGTCTGCGCAGCCGTACCTGGAAGGCGGGATGGAAGGGCTGGACCCACTGCAGGTCGCGTCCGTCGGTGAAGGTCTCGGCGGCATGCAGCTCGCCCGCGAGCAACTGGTCCTGGAGGAGCGGCAGTCGGTCGGCGAGGTGGGGCGGGCGGGCGCTCTCGCCGCCGTTGGGGCGGACGAGGGTGTGGTGGGTGACAACGACCCGTTCGTCGTTCGACTCACCGAACACAAGTGCGCCGTGGTGGCCGTTGCCGCTCAGGAAGCCGTCCTCCCAGCGGGTGGCGGGGAGGGGTTCCCAGGTTCCGTGGACGATGTTCAGCGGGTTGTTCAGGGACTTGTTCATGGGCACAACACCACCACGCCGTACCGGCCGAGGGTGACCGCGCCCTCGACGGTCGCGTCCGTCAGCAGGTCGACGTGGGTGCCCGGCACCTGCACGGTGACCGAATCCCGGCCGTGGTTGAGCACGAAGAGCAGGTCGCCTCGGCGGACCGCCTCCACCCGGTCGGGGAGGCCTTCGAGGACGGGGCGGGCGCCCGCGTCGGCCGCGATCCGGGCCAGCAGGACGCGCAGTGCGTGCGGCTCGGGGAGCGTGGAGACGTACCAGGCGCGGCCCTTGCGCAGCACGGCAGGCAGGCCGTCGAGCTCGCCGCCCTTGTACCTGGCCTCGACCGAGGCGTCCTCGGCGGTCTCGATCTCCTCCGACCACAGGGTCCCGCGGAAGCCGTCGGTCTCGGCGGTCTCGTCCGCGTCCAGCGGCCACCACTCGTGCAGCGTGCGGATGCCGAACAGCTCGCGCAGGCGGGGGTCCATGCCGCCGGGGCGCACCCGGTCGTCCTCGTCCGCGACACCGGTCAGGAACCCGCAGACGAGGGTGCCGCCGCCGCGGACGTAGGCGAGGAGGTTGTCGACCGCCGCGTCCGTGAGGGCGTACAGCTGGGGGGCCACGACCAGCCTGTAGGCGGTGAGGTCGTGTTCGGGGTGGGCGAAGTCGGTGGTGAGGTGCGCCTGCCACAGGGCTCGGTGCCAGGTGGTCAGGACCTCGGTGTAGTCGACCTGCGTCGAGAGCCGTCCCTCGTGGGTGCCGGCCCACCAGGAGTGCCAGTCGTGCAGGACCGCGATGTCACTGCTGCTGTGACTGCCCGTCACTTCCTCGCCGATCCGGGCGAGTTCGGCGCCGAGCTGCCTGACCTCCTGGTACGTACGCCCCTGCGGCCCCGCATGGCTGACCATCCCGGAGTGGAACTTCTCCGCGCCCTGCCGGGACTGGCGCCACTGGAAGTAGCAGACGGCGTCGGCGCCGCGGGCCACGGCCTGGAGGGACCACAGGCGGTTGAGGCCGCGCGGCTTGGGGTGGTTGACGCCGCGCCAGTTGACCGGGCCCGCCGCCTGCTCCATCAGCATCCAGGGGCCGCGGGCCTGCGAACGGGTCATGTCCTGGACGAGGGCACCGTGCTGCGCACCGAAGGGATCGCGCGGGTCGGGATAGATGTCGACGGAGACGACGTCCTCCTCCGCCGCCCACCGCCAGGCGTCCTGTCCGGCCCACAGCGGCATGAAGTTGGTGGTGACCGGGATGTGGGAGGGGGTGTGCCGGCGCACGATGTCGCGCTCGGCGATGTAGCACTCCAGGAGCATGTCGGAGGTGAACCGCTTGAAGTCCAGGACTTGGCCCGGGTTCTTCAGGTAGTGGGCGTGGCGGGGCGGCAGGACCTCGGCCCAGTCGCCGTAGCCCTGGCTCCAGAAGGCCGTGCCCCAGGCGGAGTTGAGGGCGTCGAGGGTGCCGTACTTCTGCTGCAGCCAGCGGCGGAAGCGGGCGGCGGCCTCGTCGCCCCAGTCGTAGGTGCAGTACTCGTTGTTGATGTGCCACATGGTGAGGGCGGGGTGGCCACCGTAGCGGGCGGCGAGGTCCTCGGTGATGGCGGCGGCGTAGCGGCGGTAGGCGGCGCTGGAGTGTGAGAAGTGCTGGCGGCCGCCCCACCATTCGGTGCGGCCGTCCTCGTCGCGGGGCAGGGTCTCGGGGTGCAGCCGGCCGAGCCAGGGCGGCGGCGAGGAGGTGGGGGTGGCGAGCACGACACCGATGCCGCCCGCGTGCATGAGGTCCATCAGCCGGTCGAGCCAGCCGAACTCCCGCTCCCCCGGCCGGGGTTCGAGCCTGGCCCAGGAGAAGACACCGAGGGTGACGGAGTTGACGCCGGCGTCGCGCATGAGCCGTACGTCCTCGGTCCAGGTCTCCTCGGGCCACTGCTCGGGGTTGTAGTCGCCGCCGAAGAGGATCCGGCCGCGGGTCGCGTCGCTCAGCGCGGGCATCAGACGGGCTCCCCGTACTGGATGCCGCGCCCGTTGGTGGCGAGGTAGACACGACCGTGGATCCGCGGGTCGCCGACGATGACGTCGCCGATGTACCCCCACTGGTGCCGGTCGTCGTTGATCCGTACCCAGCTCTTCGCGCCGTCGTCGGAACGGTAGACGGCGGTGATCGTGCCGATGGCCCCGACCTGGTAGATCGCCGGGTAGCCGGCGCCGTCGGCCGCCTTCCCGAAGCCGAGGGTGTACGAGGCCGAGCAGCTGTCGACCTTCGAGAACCGGGCGCCACCGTCGGTGGACCGGTGGAGCCCGTTCCCCTTGGTGCTCAGCCACAGATCACCGGATCTGCCCGGCGCCGCGACCAGCTTGAACTGGCTGTCACCGGAGGGCAGTCCGCTCGCACGCTCGGTGAACGTGAGGCCACTGTCAGTGCTGGCGAGTAGCGTTCCTGTGTCGGTGTCGTACGCGTAGAAGAGCGTCGGGTCGGCCGGGTCGGCGACCGGCGTGGCGCCCTTCGGGAAGGAGGAGATCTCGGTCCAGGTGGCGCCGTTGTCCGCCGAGCGGTGGGCCGCGTACTTCGTGCCGTCCCAGTGCACGAAGGACCACAGGAGCACGCTGCCGTCGGCGTTGGTGGCGATGGGCCCCGGTGCGTCGTGGGCGATGGAGGGCTGGGCCGCGAAGGGCGCCCAGGTCCGCCCGCCGTCGTTCGAGAAGGCGCCGTTGCCGTGGTCGCCCCAGCCGGTGCGCACGACGTACTCCGGCCTGCCCGCGGCCTGCGCGAGTCCCGTCGCCGACCCGAAGACGGGGTTCGAGGCCATGCCGCGCGAGGGCGAGGCGGTGAGCCGCTCGTGGTACATCACGCCGATGTCGCCGGACCCGCTCAGCAGGTGCGCCTCCCCGACCGGGGGCGACACCAGCTGCCGCACCGACGTCTCCTCCAGCCCGCGGATCTGCGGGGCCCAGTGGGTGAGGTCGCGCGTGCCGTAGAGCGTGGCGCCGGTGCCGTAGACGACATGCCGGGAGTCGTACGGGTCGATGCCCACGGCCTGGATCCACCACCCGAACTTGGGCTTGTCGGCACCCCACTTGAGGAAAGGAGTCTCGGACACGTCGAGCACGGCAGCGTCCTTGAGGGACGTCCAGGTACGGCCGCCGTCGGTGGTCCGGTAGAGGGTGTCGATGTCCGCCCACCGGTTGTTGGTGGAGACGACGACGGTGCCGGGGCGGCGGGCGTCGACGGCGACACCGCCGTAGCCGAAGGTGTCGGCGGAGCCGTCGCTCGTGGTGCCGCCCGGCTTCACCGGGGTGACCTCGGTCCACTTCCCGCTGCCGACGGCCAGCTTGTGCACGCTGCCGTCGGACTGGCCGTTGGGCCCGGGCGCGTTGGCATACGTCACGTACAGCTCGCGGGTGAGGCAGTCGTACGCGGCACGGATCGGCACCTTGGCGGAGGTTCCGGCGGGCCTGCCGGGTACGGCCTCCCACGTGCTCCCGTCGGCGGTGCGGTAGAGGTTCGGGGTGCTGCCGTCGGAGTCGCCCCAGCCGGCATGGACGGCACGTCCGGCGGCGACGAGCAGGGTGACACCCTGCCCGCTCGCGCTCGGAACCCCCGGGAAGCCGCTCACCGCCGCCCAAGTGGCGCCGCGATCGGTCGACTTGAGCAGCCCGTCGTGCCGCGTCCCCAACCACAGGGTGTCGCTGTCCCGCGGGTCGACGAGCAACCGCTCCCCCGCACCCCGCCCGTCCTCGTTGGCCCCGAGCTTCACGGTCAGGTCGGTACGGGACCACGTGGCACCACGGTCCTCGGAACGCAGAACGGCCCCGTTGCCGGCCCAGGACTGGGCGTAGGTGCCGAGAGCGAGGTACAGCCGGTTCGGGTGCACGGGGTCGACAGCCATCGCCTCGACACCGAGCAGGTTCCAGTCGTCCCAGCCGAGGTGGTCGATCAACGGGATCCAGCGGGCTGCCCGGTCGTCCCAACGGTAGGCGCCGCCGATGTCGGTACGGGCGTAGGCGAGCCCGCGCACGGAGGGGTGGAAGAGCACACCGGTGACGAATCCGGTGCCGCCTATGACGGCGTTGCGCCAGCGGTAGGCGGTTGCGGCCACCTCCGCCTCGGCGGCGTGCGCGCGCCCCTGCACGGCGGGAACGGCGGTGAGCGCGGCGGCGGCCGCGGTCCCGGCAAGAACGGCACGTCTACTCAGACCGGACGCGAGCATGACACATACCTCGTTCTGAAAAAGTGGGGGAGTTCTGCAACAGAGGGGGCGCGAAGAGGCTTTTAGGGGCGCGGGGCTGTGTCGATTTGCGGCTCCGCCGCGGGGGCGCGACCAGCCACAACCAACCCGCAGCCGCCAAACAACCGAAGCACCCTGCCCGGTGGGCGAACCGTCAGCCCTTCACGGCCCCGGTGAGCATGCCCTTCTTGAAGTGCCGCTGCACGAACGGCGACAACACGGCCACCGGCAACAAGGCCATCACCATGACCGCCATCTGGATGGCCAGCCCCGACAACTGCCCGGTCCTGATGGCCTGTCCCAGACCCACCGGCTGCTGCTGCCTCTGCACGAGCTGGATCATGACGTTCTGCAACGGCATCTTGTCCTGGTCGTTCAGATAGAGCGACGCGTTGAACCAGGCGCTCCAGTACCCGACGGCGTAGAACAGCGTGATCACCGCGAGGACGGCCCGCGACAGCGGCATGACGATCGTCCACAGGATCCGGAAGTCCCCGGCCCCGTCGATGCGGGCGCTGTCGATGAGTTCCTGCGAGATCTCCGTGAAGAACCCGCGCAGCACAAGGATGTTGAAGACGCTGATCGCGCTGGGAAGGATCAGCGCGAGATACGTGTCCGTCAGCCCGAGGGACTGCACGAGCAGATACGTGGGGATGAGGCCGGCGCTGAAGAACATGGTGGCCAGCAGCGTCATCAGGATCCAGCGGTGCCCGAGCGAACCGCTGCGGGACAGGCCGTAGGCGCACAGGACGGACACCGTCATCGAGAACAGCGTGCCGACCAGGGTGATGAGGATGCTGATGACCGTGGCCCGGGTGACCTGGCCACCGCTGAGCAACTCCTTGTAGGCGATGAAGGTGAGCCCCTTGGGCACGATCACCAGCCCGCCCGCCTCGTCGATCGTCTTGCGTGAGGAGAGGCTGGTGACCATCACGATCCACAGCGGAAAGAGGACTGCCAGGCAGGCGAAGGTCAGGACCAGGCCCTTGCCCGCGAGGCCGGCCTTCGAGGGCTCCTCCTCCCAGGCCGGGCGCTCGGGTGCGGAGACCCACCGGAACGGCTTGCTCGCGGGTTTGTCGACGACGGTGGTCACTTCTTGTAAACCCCCTGCTCGCCCAAGAGATGGGCCACCTTGTTCGCTGCGAGGACCAGGCCGATGCTGACCACGCCCTTGATCAGACCGGCGGCGGCCGCGTAGCCGAAGTCCTGGTTGTGCACGCCGTTCCACCACACGAAGGTGTCGAGGATCTCTCCGGCGTCCGGCCCGACGGCGTCACGTTGCAGCAGGATCTGTTCGAACCCGACGGTCAGCGCGTCACCGACGCGCAGCACGAGAAGCAGGGCGATCACCGGGCGCAGGGCGGGCAGCGTGACGTGCCACATGCG
>Ga0105246_10002627_pt1 | contig 10871 bp, 8 predicted proteins | sample KBSM64metaG_FD_99694 | JGI IMG/M metagenome (GOLD analysis project Ga0105246, IMG submission 99694) | Miscanthus rhizosphere microbial communities from Kellogg Biological Station, Michigan, USA - KBS M6-4 metaG | ecosystem: Host-associated > Plants > Roots > Rhizosphere > Soil | place: Michigan...
CCGCCGAGGACCGCCGCTTCGGCATCTCCCTGTTCGCCGTGGACACCAAGTCCGAGGGCTACTCCATCGGCCGCAAGCTCGACAAGCTCGGCCTGAAGACCTCCGACACCGCCGAGCTGGCGTTCGTCGACGTGAAGGTTCCGGTCGAGGACCTGCTCGGCGAGGAGAACAAGGGCTTCTACTACCTGGGCCACAACCTCGCCTCCGAGCGCTGGGGCATCGCCTTCGGTGCCTATGCGCAGGCCAAGGCCGCCGTGCGGTTCGCCAAGGAGTACGTCCAGGAGCGCACCGTCTTCGGCAAGCCCGTCGCGTCCTTCCAGAACACCAAGTTCGAGCTGGCCGCCTGCCAGGCCGAGGTGGACGCCGCGGAAGCGGTCGCCGACCGCGCGCTCGAAGCCCTCGACGCCGGTGAGCTGACGCCCGCCGAGGCCGCCTCCGCCAAGTTGTTCTGCACCGAGGTCGCCCACCGCGTCATCGACCGCTGCCTCCAGCTGCACGGCGGCTACGGCTTCATGAACGAGTACCCGATCGCCCGCCTGTACGCGGACAACCGCGTCAACCGCATCTACGGCGGCACCAGCGAGATCATGAAGACGATCATCGCCAAGGACATGGGCCTGTAAGGCCCGGGAAACCCAAAGAAATCACTGGCGGGTACAACTGTCTGCCATGAGCCAGGCACTACAGGGCCTCCTCGATCTGCTCGACCTCGAGCAGATCGAGGAGGACATCTTCCGCGGCCAGTCCCGGTCCGCCGTCGTCCCCCGCGTCTTCGGCGGACAGGTCGCGGCCCAGGCGCTGGTCGCCGCCGGGCGCACGGTCCCCGCGGACCGGCACGCCCACTCGCTGCACGCGTACTTCCTGCGTCCCGGCGACCCGGGCGCACCGATCGTCTACCAGGTCGACCGCATCCGGGACGGCCGTTCCTTCACCACCCGCCGGGTGGTCGCCGTCCAGCACGGCAAGCCGATCTTCCATCTGTCGGCCTCCTTCCAGACGGACGAGGACGGCCTCGACCACCAGACGCCGATGCCCGCGGCACCCGATCCGGCCACGCTGCCCACCTCCCACGAACGGCTGCGCGGCTACAGCCACCTCGACCCGATGGTGGTCGAGCGGTTCCTGGAGGCACGCGAGGCCGTCGATCTGCGCTACGTCGAGGAGCCGCCGTACGGGAGGTTCGGCGAGCCGCGCGAGCCGCACTCCCAGGTGTGGTTCCGCACCAACGGCAAGCTCGACGACGACCCCCTGCTGCATGTCGTCCTCGCCACCTACGTCTCGGACATGACCCTGCTCGACTCGGTGCTGCTCGCCCACGGCCGGGGCGGCTGGGCCGTCGGCGACGTGGTCGGAGCCTCCCTCGACCACGCCATGTGGTTCCACCGGCCCTTCCGCGCCGACGAATGGCTGCTCTACGACCAGGAGTCGCCGACGAGCCACGGCGGCCGCGGGCTCGGCCAGGCGCGTATCTACACGCAGGACGGGCAGCTGGCCATCTCGGTGATCCAGGAAGGACTGGTCCGGGTCCCGCGCGAACTCGGTTGATACGGTCCCGCCGCCGCGCTGGGATGGGCCCATGAGCGAATCGTGGAACTGGCGCGGCGGGCGGATCCGGGGCGCATTCCTCGAGGCGGCGGACATCGTCGCCGAGCTGCTCGCCGAGCCCGCCGTGGCGGCGGCCTGGAACGAACCCAGCGTGCTGGAGGACTTCGGCGTGCGCGCTCTCGCCGGGCACTTGTTCTGGCCGGAGCTCGACCTGTCCGGGATGCTCGCCGCGCCGGTCCCGCCGGAGCCCGTCGTATCCCTGCACGAGTACTACTCGGAGAAGGTCATCTGGCTGGACGCCGGTGCCGACGCCCCCGTGAGCATCCGTATCCGGCAGGGCGGGGAGGCCACGGCCGCGGACGGGCACACGGCTCTGCACGCGCGCGTGCGTGAGGCGCTGGAACGACTGCGGGCCGAAGTACCGAGCGCGCCCGCCGTACGCCCCGTCCACGTCCGCTCCTGGGGTGACTGGTCCCTCGACCTCGACGACTTCCTGCTCACGTGTCTCATGGAACTCGTCGTCCACGCCGACTACTTGGCGTGCAGCGTGGGCCTGCCGACCCCCGACTTCCCCGAGCACGTGACCGCGCCGGTCGTCGAACTGCTCGCGCGCCTCGCCATCCGCCGCCACGGCGTCGTGGACGTCGTACGGGGGCTCGCCCGTGTGGAGCGTGCCCCCGGATCGATCGCCGGTATCTAGCCGTCCGGGGCTTCAGTCCCGGCGGATGAGTTCCGGGTCGATGCGGCGGCCGACCAGGGGAAGCGTCCCGATCGTGGCGACGGCCACCACGCCCAGTGCGGCACACGCCAGGACCGGGATGCCGGAGAAGTCCCAGAAGATCGCGCCGCCGCCGCCGATGAGGTAGCTGGACTCGGCGAGCTTGCCCGTGACCAGCGCCAAGGTGAGGCCGATGGCCAGCGGCAGCACGACTTGGGTGCTCTGGACCACGCGCAGGGTTCTCGCCCGAGCGCCGATCAGGGTGATGGCGGTGACCTGAGGGCGGCGCTCGACGGCTCGGTCCGTGACGGAGACCAGAAATGCCGCGACGCCGATGACCATGCCCATGATCATGCCGAGGACCAGCAGGGTCTCGATCACCGCGATCTGCTGGAGCGAGTCGACGTTGACGCCGATCGGGTCGACGGCGGCGGTCGGCGCGACCGCTCCGATGCCGTCGAGGACCTTCCGAACGACGTGGCGGTCGGAGCCGCTGGTGAGGATGTACTGGGCCGAGTCGGGGCGGATCGAGGCGGGCAGGGCGGACGGCGGGATGAGGACCTCCGCGGTACCGGCTGCGGACGGGTCGTAGGCGCTGTAGGTGACCTTTGCGGACGGAAGCGTGATGTTCAACGTCCTGCGGTGGCCGTCCTGCCGGAAGCGATAGGGGAAGGATGCCCCGACGTGCACGCCCGGGTCGGCGCTGGAATTGGGGTTGACGAGCCGCAGCACCTTGCCGTCCACGCACCCTTCGGAGTGCCGTACGAACTCGGCGAGCTGGGTGCAGGTGGCGACCAGAGCGGTGACCTGGGTCTGGAAGTCGGGGCCGTCGTGGTTCGGATCGACCCAGGAGTCCATGGTCAGAGCGTGCGCATGCACGCCAGGTACCTCGGCGAGCTCGCGCTGCTGCCGCCCAGTGACCGCCGACAACGATATGGAGTAGTCCTGAGTGGGGCTGCTCGGCCTGCTGACCTCCTCGAACTCGATCAGTACACCCTGGGCGAGCGAAGCGGCGAAGACGAGCAGCACCAGACCGGTGACAACCCGCATGGTGCTGCCCGGTTCCACTTCGTTGCGGCGCATCGCCAGGCTGAGGGTCAGGGACTGGGTGGTGCGGGCCACCTTGCGGGCGAGGAGATACGAGAGCCACGGCAGGGTCAGCACCAGCCCTACGCCTGTGAACAGCAGCCCGGCCATGAGAAGGACGCCGAATGGACCCGTGTCGGAGAGGGGATGGCTGGTGAGGCCGGTCGCACAGAATCCTGTGACGATGCCAAGACCCGTGATCAGCACCAGGGCGCCCCACACCTTCGGAGGCTTCGGCACGGCCGTACGCCGTACCGCGAGCGGATTGGCGGCCGCGCTCCGGGCACTGGCCCGGCCGACGAACCAGGCCAGTGCCGGGCTGCCGATCAGGCAGACGGCGACAGTGCTCCAGGACAGGGCACCGTCGGCCGGATACCAGCGCAGGGCGGGCAGACCGGTGCGGGACATCACCTGATTGAGGACCCAGTACTCGCCCAGGCCGAGGACCGCGCCGAGCAGGGCTGCGACCACGGTCTCGGCCGCGTTCACGCGCTGGGTGCCCTTGGTGCTCAGGCCCAGCAGCCGCAGAGACGCGAGACGGCGGTTGCGGGTTGCGGCGGACAGCCGGGCGCAGACGGAGAGGAAGACGGCCAGCGGCAGCAGAACAAGAGTGGCCAGGGCGAAGCGCAGGTTGGTGAGCGTGGAGGGGTCCACGGCCGGGGTGGGGGCGTAGCTGTAGCCGAAGGACTTCAGCGTCCCCGTGTCGCTGTCGTCGGCGATCTTGCCGCGGGTGGTTCCGACGTAGGCATACAGCTCGTCGGGGTCGGTGAGGCCGGACTTGCCGATCAGGCCCTTCTCAAGGCCTGGCAGCAGCCCTTTGAGCGGGGGCTCGGAACGCAGCAGGTCGTGCAGGCGCGGGGAGACGAACACCTCGCCGGGGCCCGGCAGTTCACTCAGGCCGGGCGGAGGCATCTGGGCGCCTTTGCTGCCCTTGGCGATGAAGACCCTGGTGAACGGCGTGGAGCCATGTGGATCCGTCCGCTCCAGGACGAGCGTCGCATTCGCCTGGAGATGCGACGTGGCCTTCGGTTCCCGTGCGGCGGCCCGCCCGTCGTGTGCGTCGAGGATCGCCGGGATGGTGAGGACGAGGGCGAGGCAGCAGACGCCGAGCGACCCGCCGGCTGCCATCAGGAAGAAACGGATGCGGTTGCCGCGTCCGGCGCCGAAGAGCAGGCGCAGACCGAGCAGGAACTCCCTCATGCTGCGCCCCGCGGAGTGAGGACGCCGTCGGCCATCGTGTAGCGGGTGTCGGCCTGCGCGGCGACGGCCTGATCGTGCGTGACCAGCACGACGGCTGTGCCCTGGGAACGGGCGAGGTCCAGGAACTCCTCCAGCACGGTGGAGGCATTGGCGCTGTCCAGCGAACCGGTCGGTTCGTCGGCGAAGACGACGGCAGGGCGGTGCACCAGCGCACGGGCCACGGCCACGCGCTGACTCTGACCACCCGACACCTGCGAGGGACGGCGCTCACGCAACTCGCCGAGACCGAGCCGGTCCAGGACCGTGCCGGCCGCTGCCAGAGCGGGCTTCTTGCGTTGCCCGGCCAGGCGGAGCGGCAGGGCGGCGTTCTCCTCGATGGTCAGCTCGGGCAGCAACTCCCCGTACTGGAAGACGAATCCGAAGCGCTCGCGGCGCAGCGTGCTCATCTCCTCGTCATCGAGGTCGGCGAGTACCCGGCCCTCGAAGCGCACCTGCCCGCGAGTGGCGGGCAGTACCCCGGCCAGGCAGTAGAGCAGCGAGGACTTGCCGGAGCCGCTCTGGCCGGTGATCGCGGCGACTTCTCCGCGGGCGATGGAGAGGTGGGCGCCGCGGACGGCCGGTTGGTTGCCGTAGGAGAGGTCGACTCCCGTGGCGGAGAGGATTTCTGACGTAGTGATGACTTCCCCCAAGAAGCGGGTGGGCCCAGGTTCGCACCTGGGCCCGGAATCTCGCCGGTGTGGCGTCTGCTACCGCTTGTACTCCTTGGTCACGGAGCAGTTGTCCGGGTGGAAGGAACCCCTGTCCCGGCACACACGTATGTGCGCGTCCTCGACGTACTGCTCGGCACCGCTCCAGTTGACGTAGTCCAGAGGAACCGACGCCTTCTGCTTGCCGTTGTAACGGTTCCAGTCGTAGCCCTCGATGCGCACCTGCATGTAGACGTTGTGCCCGTCTCCGTGGTCGGTGTCATTGAGATTGCCGTACCACTCGAAGCCACCGTGGTGTTGGCCCGAGGGTCAGAACGTGTAGTGCCCCGAGTTGAACTCCGCCCCACCGGTGCTGAGCTTCGGAATGGTGTGCCAAGAGGCGGCAAAAGCGGTTCCTGCCCCCGTGGCGAAGAGGGCCGCCGCGAAGGCGCCCACTGCCAGCTTCCGCATTTCTTCTCTCGTTTTGTGTTCTGTTGTGTGCCCCGGCGAGTCAGGCCGAGGTCCGACCCCGAACCGGTCATGTCAGGGCCACGTCGAAAATAACGACTGCGAACATCGAGAGGGATGAATTAGCGGAAGATATGCCCGTTTGATTCCGATTGCCACTCAAGGCTTTACGGTGATCTTGCCTTCGCTTGGTCGGAAGATGATCATTGGCCGGGTTACTGCAGGCCCGCCTCCGCCAGCAGGTACGCCGTCATCGGGTCGTAGTGGCGTGGGCTCGGCACATGGTCGTCGAGCGGGACCGTCACCTGTACGGTGCCCTCGGCCTCGGCGAGGAAGAGCGCCGGGTCGTTGCAGTCGGCGTAGCCGACGGAGTCGACGCCGTGCTGGCCGGCGTAGCCCGCCCAGCCGTGGTCGGCCACGACCAGGTCGGGCAGCGGGCGGCCCTCCTCCTCGAGTGCCGTGAGGATCGCCTTCATCGGCTCGCCGGAGTGCGTGTGCCACAGGGTGGCGCCGTGCTCCAGGACCGCCACGTCGGCGAGCTGCCAGACGTACCCCTCGTCGGTCTGCAAGCCCTCCGGGATCACCACGATCTCGCAGCCGGCTGCCCGCAGCGCGGCCGCCGTGGCGCGATGCACGTCGAGCAGGCCGCCCGGGTGACCGGTCGCGAACAGCACCCGCTGCTGCCCCTCGGCCGCCTTGCGCAGCCGGGCCGCCATCCGCTCCAGACCGCCCACCGTCAGCTCGGGGTCGATGGTGTCCTGGCCGTACCGGTACTCGGGGTCGTCGTTCACCCCCACCCGCTCCGCCATCACCGCGAGCACGTCCTGCTCGTCGGTCCACCGGTCGCCGAGTTCCAGGCCGAGCCAGTAGTTGCGGACGCCGTTCGCGAGCTGGCGGTAGTGGGAGAGGTTGTTCTCGCGGGGGGTGGCGACGTCGCCCGCGATGCGGGTCTTCACGAGGTGCGCGACGAGCTCGGCGCGGCTGGGTGTCCCGGGTATCGGCATGAAACCCATTGTGAGGCAGGCGACTGTCCGATTCCCTGGCGTCCGGCGCGCTGGGACGCGGGTCACGTACTCAGCACCATGGGCCTGCGTACCTATTGCTGCGGTACGTGTTGCCGTCGTATCTACTGCCGCCGCAGCGCGAACCACAGCTCCATGCGTACGTCCGGGTCGTCCAGGTCCGTGTCGAGGAGCGCGGCGCAGCGGGCGATGCGCTGGCGGACCGTGTTGCGGTGGACGGACAGGGCGACGGCCGTACGGTCCCAACTGCCGTGCAGGGACAGCCAGGTGCGCAGGGTCTCGGCCAGCGCGGGGGTGCCCGCGATCGGGGCGAGGAGCGTACGGGCATGGGCCGCGGCCTCGTCGGACGGCACCAGGTCGGCGAGGCCCGCCCGGTCGCCGTGCCGGACCAGGGCCGTGCGCGTGGCACGGGCGCGGGCCAGCGCGCGGGCGGCCTGCGTGTCGGCGGACGGCCACCCCGATGGGGTCGAGGCGGCGCTGACGCCGAGCGTCCAGCCCGGCTGTGCGGCCGGTTCGCGGTCGGCGGGCACCAGGACCCGTACGACGTCGTCCGCCAGGTCGACCAGCGGCGACCCGAGGGCCGCGCCCAGCGCCGAGGCGGCCACCGGGTCGGGCGCCTGCGCATCCGGCCGGGCGTGCACCACGAGCCACGGGCCGGGCCCGAGGAGGGCGGCCACGTCGGCGGGCGGCGCCCCCAGCAGCAGCCGTACCAGCGCGGACGACCGTGCCGCCCCCGTGCCGCTCTGGTGCTCGCCGGTGAGCAGCGAGAGCAGGACGGCGGCGACGGAGGCGATGGTGTGGTCACCGGGGTCCCGCTGTGGTGCGGCGACCCCCAGCACGAAGCCCTGCCCGGCACCGAGCGCGTAGGCGGCGAGGTGGGTGCCGGCGGCCGTGTCGGTGGCGGAGGTGGGGGCGGGACGGTCTGCCGCGGAGGGCGGGGCGGGCGGCGCCCCGCCGGGCCCGCGCCCTCGCGCCGCCGCCGGACCGGACTGCTCTGCAGAGCGTGCACCCCCCGGCCCGCCTGCTGCCGCGCCCGCCTGCCTCCGAGCCGTACGGGGCCGCACGACCCGGGCCAGCCCGGCCAAGGCCTCCCGGGCCTCGGCGCCCGCCTGTCGCCCCGCCGCCGCGATCTCCGCCCCCTCCGGCCCGTACAGCACCGCCCATCCGCCCACCCGCTGGGCCAGCTGCCGCAGCACCGACGGCACCGGGTCCGGACGGGAGGCCGCCGCCGCGAGGCTCTGCTGGGCCTCCGTCACACGGCGCAGTTCGGCGAGGCGGGCCTGGGCCATCAGCTGCCATACGGCGCGGGCGATGCCGGAGAACGTGGTCTGCGGAGGGACCTCGACGAGCGGCAGCTCGTGCGCGTCGCACGCCGCCACCAGCGCGCGCGGCACCGAGTCGTGCACGGGAGCCAGGCCGAAGCCGAGGGCCGCGCCGCCCGCCGCGACGATCCTCGACACGTAGTCGTCGAAGTACGTGCCGGAACCGGCGGCCTCCGGAACATGGACCCCCGCCGTCAGCAGCAGCTCCCCGCCCAGCAGATACGGGTACGGGTCGGCCATCTCCGAGGTGTGCGCCCAGTGGATGACGATGCCCGGGTCGCTGGGCCCTGCGATCTGCCGCAGGGCCAGGTCCTCACGGGCCAGGAGTGCCGAAAGAGGCACGGGTGGCGTGGGTGGCGTGGCGGGAACCGCGGGATCCGGCATGGTGTGCGTTCCCTCCATCTCGTACGGCTCGAATGGATGAAACGTACACTTCGCAGTCGCTTTTCAGCCACCTAGTGTCAGTGCTCATCACCCGCCGGCGAGACCGAGCGAAGGAGGGCCCCGTGGCCATCGACTACACAGTGATCGTCGTCTATCTGGCCGGAATGCTGGCCATGGGCTGGTGGGGCATGCGCCGCGCCAGGTCGAAGAGCGAGTTCCTGGTCGCGGGACGCCGCCTCGGGCCCGCCATGTACTCCGGCACCATGGCCGCGATCGTCCTCGGTGGCGCGTCCACCATCGGCGGTGTCGGGCTGGGCTACCAGTACGGCCTCTCCGGCGCCTGGATGGTCTTCACCATCGGCCTCGGGCTGCTCGCCCTGTCCGTCTTCTTCTCCGCCCGCATCGCGCGCCTGAAGGTCTACACCGTCTCCGAGATGCTGGACCTCAGGTACGGCGGTCGCGCGGGCGTCATCTCGGGCGTCGTCATGTGGGCGTACACCCTCATGCTCGCGGTGACGTCCACCATCGCGTACGCCACGATCTTCGACGTCCTCTTCGACATGAACCGCACCGTCGCGATCATCCTCGGCGGCTCGATCGTCGTCGCGTACTCGACGCTCGGCGGCATGTGGTCGATCACGCTCACCGACATGGTGCAGTTCGTGGTCAAGACGATCGGCGTGCTGCTTCTGCTCCTGCCGATCGCCGTCGTGAAGGCGGGCGGCTTCAGCGAGATGAAGGCCAAGCTGCCCACCGAGTACTTCGACCCGCTGGGCATCGGAGGCGAGACGATCTTCACCTATGTCCTGATCTACACGTTCGGCATGCTCATCGGGCAGGACATCTGGCAGCGCGTCTTCACCGCCCGCAGCGACACGACGGCCAAGTGGGGCGGCACGGTCGCGGGTACCTACTGTCTCGCGTACGCCCTCGCCGGTGCCGTCATCGGTACGGCCGCCAAGGTGCTGTACCCGAAGCTCGGCAGCCCGGACGACGCCTTCGCGACCATCGTCAAGGACGAACTCCCCGTCGGAGTACGGGGGTTGGTGCTCGCCGCCGCCCTGGCCGCCGTGATGTCGACCTCGTCCGGCGCGCTGATCGCCTGCGCGACCGTGGCCAACAACGACATCTGGTCGCGGCTGCGAGGGGCCGCACGGGGGGCCGACGGCGAGCACGACGAGGTGAAGGGCAACCGCGCCTTCATCCTGATCATGGGCCTCGCGGTGATCGGTACGGCGATCGCGCTCAACAACGTCGTCGAGGCGCTGACCGTGGCGTACAACCTGCTGGTGGGCGGGCTCCTCGTGCCCATCCTTGGCGGACTGCTGTGGAAGCGCGGCACCGTGCAGGGCGCCCTCGCCTCGGTGATCGTCGGCGGCCTCGCGGTCATCGGCCTGATGGCCGGCTACGGCATCCTCGCCAACGAGCCGGTGTACTACGGCCTTGTGTCGTCCCTCGTCGCATATGCGGCGGTCTCCCTGGGGACGAAGCCCACGGACGAGGTCGTCCTCGCCACCTGGCGCGAGCGCCTCGCGGGACGGACCTCCGAACTCGCGTCCGAACCGGTCCCGGCTCCCCAGTAGAGTCGTACAAGAAGCAGTACTTATCGCTCCATACGCGATGAAGCGTAGGAAAGAAGGCATTACTCCATGAGCAGCAACGAGACGCCCCGCGGCCCCGTCGACTCCTCCCGCATCCCGCGGTACGCCGGACCCGCGACCTTCGCCCGGCTGCCCCGCCTCGACGAGGTCGGGCGTGCGGACGTCGCGGTCGTGGGCGTGCCGTTCGACTCGGGCGTCTCGTACCGACCGGGCGCCCGCTTCGGCGGCAACGCGATCCGCGAGGCGTCCCGGCTGCTGCGGCCCTACAACCCGGCGCAGGACGCCTCCCCGTTCGCGCTGGCACAGGTGGCGGACGGCGGGGACATCGCGGTGAACCCGTTCAACATCAACGAGGCGGTCGAGACGGTCGAGGCCGCGGCGGACGAGCTGCTGGGGACGGGCGCGCGGCTGATGACCCTGGGCGGTGACCACACCATCGCGCTGCCGCTGCTCAGGTCCGTCGCGAAGAAGCACGGCCCGGTCGCCCTGCTCCACTTCGACGCGCACCTCGACACCTGGGACACGTACTTCGGCGCCGAGTACACGCACGGGACGCCGTTCCGGCGGGCGGTGGAGGAGGGCATCCTCGACACCTCGGCGCTCTCGCACGTGGGTATCCGGGGGCCGTTGTACGGCAAGCAGGACCTGGCCGACGACGAGAAGATGGGCTTCGGCATCGTGACGTCGGCCGATGTGATGCGGCGCGGCGTGGACGAGGTGGCCGACCAGCTGCGGCAGCGCATCGGCGACCGCCCCCTCTACATCTCCATCGACATCGACTGCCTGGACCCGGCGCACGCGCCCGGCACCGGCACCCCCGAGGCCGGCGGCATGACCTC
>Ga0105246_10002634_pt1 | contig 10866 bp, 9 predicted proteins | sample KBSM64metaG_FD_99694 | JGI IMG/M metagenome (GOLD analysis project Ga0105246, IMG submission 99694) | Miscanthus rhizosphere microbial communities from Kellogg Biological Station, Michigan, USA - KBS M6-4 metaG | ecosystem: Host-associated > Plants > Roots > Rhizosphere > Soil | place: Michigan...
ATCCCCTCCCGGCGGTTCCTGCGTTCCGGAGCCGACGCGGTCGCGGCGTGGCCCTTGTGGGCCTCGTGCAGGACGAAGAAGGCGAACACGAGCGCGGCCAGGACCACCTCGCACACGAACAGGACGGTGATGACGAGATCGGGATCCATGTCTCGAACGTAGCTCCGTCCCGAGCCGGGGTCAGTGGAGCGACGCACCCATATCGCGAGGCCGAACCACCCAGGTCGTCGGCGCCCGAAAACGGGGCCAGGGCGTTACGCCTGGATCAGGCCGCGGCGGATCGCGTAGCGGGTCAGCTCGACACGGTCGCGCATCCCGAGCTTGTCGAGGATGTTCTGGCGGTGTCGCTCGACGGTCTTGACACTGATGAACAGCAACTCGGCGATCTCCTTCGACGTGTGCGCCTCCGCGATCAGCTTCAGCACCTCGAGCTCCCGCGGGGTAAGGACGTCGAACTCCTCCTCGCCGCGCCCACCGTGCCCGACGTAGTCGCGAACCAGCGTCGTCACCGCCGACGGGTAGAGAAACACGTCGCCGCGCATCGCGGAACGCACCGCGTCGACGATGTCGGTATCGGCGCCCGACTTCAGGACGTAACCGGATGCCCCGGCCTTCAACGCCTCGAACAGGAATTGCTCGCTGTCGTGCATCGAGAGCATCACGATCTTGAGGTCGGGCTTGCGCTTCTGGAGCTCGGCTGCGGCCTGGATACCGGTCATCCGCGGCATCGAGACGTCGAGCACGGCCAGATCGACGTCCTCACGCAGCGCCTTGTCGACTGCCTCGGCGCCGTCGGCGGCCTCGGCCACGACCTCGAGGTCGGGCTTGGCGTCGAGCACCTTCTTGAGTCCTTCGCGGACGAGCGTGAAGTCGTCGGCGACCAGGATCCGGGTCACGAGCGGGACCGGCATCAATCGACCGCCACCACCTGCGCAACGGGCGGGGCGGGGACCTCGAGCCGTACGTCGACACCCCCCGCCACACCCTCTTCGATCGCCAACGCTCCGCCGATCAAGAGCGCCCGCTCGCGCATTTGGCGTTGGCGCTCGAGCCGCTCGAGCATGCGGCTGAAGGCCACCACCACGGCACCGACCTCGTCCCGCCTCCCGACCGGAAGACGTTGCCCGGGCCGCAGGAGGTCCACCGCGTCCATACGCTGCGCCAGCCGCTCGAGCGGCACGAACGCGCGTCTCAGGAGGAGTGCGTTGCCGGCAAGCGCGATCGCGAGTCCACCGACGACGATCGACGCCTGCCTTGTCCCGATCGGCGAATCGATCTCGACCGGGCTGACGAGCAAGAGCACTGCGATCCCGCCGAGGAGCACCGCGTTGACCGCAAAGACACGCCAGAACAGCGACACGCGCATCAGTCGACGGTAGCGCCGACACTGTCTCGCGGCGACATCTCTGGCCCCTCCGCGGCGGCACGAACGGGGATCGGATCCGCCGCGATGCGTCGCTCGAACGCACGCTGCTCGACGCCACCCAGCCGAGGTCGTGAACGTCGCGTGCCCGAGTACCACCCTGCGATTCGTTGTTCCCGGCGTCGAGACGCCTTCGAGGACGCCACCCGGCAGTCGGTACCTTCAGGGACGTGAACCCCCGCGCGCACGGCGTCAACCCCTGGCTCGTCCTCGTCCTCGTCTGCCTCGCGCAGTTCATGGTGATCCTGGACGCCACGATCGTGAACGTCGCGCTGCCGTCGATCCAGGCCGACCTCGGCCTCTCCGAGTCGGGCCTGCAGTGGATCGTCAACGCCTACGCGCTCCTCTTCGGCGGGTTCCTCCTGCTCGGCGGGCGCGCGGGCGACCTGATCGGGCGCAAGCGCGTGTTCCTCGCCGGCCTCGTGCTCTTCACGGCGGCCTCGTTCGCCTGTGGCGTCTCGAACGGCGAGACGATGCTGATCATCTCGCGCGGGATCCAGGGGCTCGGCGCCGCGCTCGTGTCGCCCGCGGCGCTTTCGATCGTGACGACGACGTTCCGCGAAGGCCCCGAGCGCACGAAGGCGCTCGGCGTGTGGGCCGCGATCGCGGTGGGCGGCGGCGCGGTCGGCCTCGTGCTGGGCGGATTCCTCGTCGAGACGTTCTCGTGGCCCTGGATCTTCTTCGTCAACATCCCGGTCGGGATCGCCGCGTTCGTCTTCTCCCTGCGCTTCGTGCCCGAGTCGAAGGACGAGCATGCGCACAGGAGCTTCGACCTCGCAGGTGCGACGACCGTGACGGCCGGCCTGATCGCGCTCGTCTACGGGATCGTGCGCTCCGCCGAGGCGGGCTGGGGCTCCGCAGAGGTGCTCGGCATCCTCGCGCTCGCCGCGGTGCTACTCGTCGCCTTCGTGATCATCGAGAGCCGCTCCGCCGAGCCGCTCGTGCGTCTCTCGATCTTCTCGGTCAAGACGGTTCGCGGCGCGAACGTGGCGATGCTGATCGTCGCGGCGGGGCTGTTCGCGATGTTCTTCTTCAACACGCTGTACCTCCAGCGCGTGCTCGGCTTCTCGCCCCTCGAGGCCGGCTTCGCCTTCGTCCCGTTCACGCTCGGCGTGATCGTCGGCGCCACCGTCTCGCAGAAGCTCGTGCCGGCGCTCGGCGCACGCGAGGTGCCGCTCATCGGCCTCGGGCTCGCGTGCCTCGGGCTGCTCAGCTTCCTGCGCCTCACGCCCGACTCGTCGTACGTCAGCGACCTGCTGCCCGGGATCCTCCTGACCGCCGTGGGGATGGGGCTCGTCTTCGTCCCGATCACGCTGATCGCAACGAGCGGTGTCCCCGCCGACGACGCCGGTCTCGTGTCGGGACTGTTCAACACGTCGCAGCAGATCGGCGGCGCGCTCGGGCTGGCCTTGCTCTCGACGTTCGCGGCGAACAAGACAACGGACGCGCTCTCCTCGCTGGGCGCGGCGCCGACGGAGGCGGAGCAGTCGCAGGCGCTCGTCGACGGTTTCCACGTCGCGTGGCTCGGCAGTGCACTCCTGCTCGCGCTCGGCGCCGTGCTGCTCTTCGCCCTTCTCCGGCGTCGCGACGTAATCGCGATCTCGGAGGGCGAGGTCGCCCCCGCGGCCGCATAGCTGCCCCGGCGCCAGCCGGATCAGGCGCGCACGGCCGGCTCGCGGCGCTCGACCACGTCGTCGAGCGCGTGGCGGAGGCCGAGCGCCAGCGCGCCGGTGAGCACAGCGGCTTCGCCGAGCGACGAGACCGCAACGTTCGGCGGGTACGGGATCCACCGGTCGAGGAGCGACCGCACCGGTGCCAGCAGCAGGTCGCCGTTCGAGCCGAGTCCCCCGCCGAGGACGACGAGCGACACGTCGGTGACCGCCGCCACGGGGACGGCGTGGAGCGCGATCCGGCGCGCGACTTCTTGCACGACCTCGGCGGCGACTGTATCGCCGGCGCGCGCCGCGGCGAAGATGTCCCGCGCGTCGTAGGGCTCGGCGAGGACGGTGCCGCCCGGCCGCCCGGCCGCGAGCCGCGTCGCGAACGCCGCCACGGCGCCGGCGCACGGATCGACGTCATGGTCCAGCCCGACGAACGAGAAGTCGACCTCGCCGGCCGCCCCGTTGTGACCGCGGTGGAGCTCCCCGCGCAGGACGAGGCCGGCGCCCATGCCGGTGCCGATCGAGAGGAAGAGGAAGTCGTCGACACCGCGCGCGACCCCCTGCCACTGCTCGCCGAGCGCCGCCAGGTTGACGTCATTCTCGAGCCAGACGCCGAGCCCGAGGCACTCCTCGAGCTCGGTCGCGAAGGTCGCTCCCTCGAGGCCGGCAACGCTGGTCGCAAGAGAGATCGCCCTGCGCTCGGGGTCGACGACGCCCGGCACGCCGACGACGGCGCCGTTCAGCCGCGCGTCCGGGATCGCGGTCGCGTCGACGAGCGCGTCCCGCAGCTCGACGATCTGGGTGAGCACGCGCTGCGCATGCGTCCCGTCGACCTCGACGTCGAGCCGAGCGCGCACGTCCCCGCGCAGGTCGCAGATCGCCCCGCGCAGGAAGCGGCCCCCGAGGTCGAGCCCGAGCGCGAGCGCGGCCTCAGGGATCGGCTCGAAGAAGACCGCGCCGTAGCGGGGGCCGGTCGGCCCCTCGAGCGCCTCGCGGACGAGGCCGGCGTCGACGAGGGACTGAAGGGCGAGCGAGACGGTCGGTTTCGAGATGCCGGCGCGACGCGAGATCTCCGCACGGGAGATCGGCGCGCCAGCGCGGATCGCCTCGAGCACCGTGCGCTCGTTCAGGTGCTTGAGGAGCGGAGGGAGCGCAGGTACGGTCGAGTGCGGTCTCGGCGACATTCGGGTTGGAATGTTAACCAGGGCAGCTGATCACACCGAGAGACTTGACGCCTGACGGAAAAGATCGTAGCTTCCTGATTCGTAAAGTTTCCTAACTTTCGAAGGACGTCGGCGGTACCGGGACACGAGGATCGGCATCGCGCGTCCAAGGAGGTCCGATGAGACGCACAGCGGCGATCGTCGTCGCGCTCGCAGTCCTCGCCGCGATGGCCGCGCTCGGCGCGGTGTCGTCGTCGGCGGCACCGGGCAAGGCGCACGCGACCACGCTCACGGTCTGGGTTGGCTGGAGCGCCCGGGAGCTCAGCGAGTTCAAGAAGGTCACGGCCGAGTACGACGCGAAAAGCCCGAACGTGTCGGTGAACGTCGTCGGCGGGATCAACGACGACAAGATCATCGCCGCGCTCCGCTCCGGAAACGCGCCGGACGTGGTGAGCTCGTTCACGTCGTCGAATGTCGGAATCTACTGTTCGTCGGGCGGCTGGATCGACCTCGCCCCCTACCTCAAGAAGGACGGCATCTCGACGAGCATCTTCCCGGCGGCAACGATGTACTACACCCAGTTCAAGGGGACGAGGTGCGCGCTGCCGCTGCTCGCGGACGTCTACGGCTTCTACTACAACAAGGCGCTCTTCAAGAAGGCCGGGCTCACGGCGCCGCCCAAGACGTTCGCGGAGCTGACCGCGTACGCGAAGAAGCTCACGATCCGCAAGGGTGACGGCTCCCTCGATGTCGTGGGCTTCGACCCGGTGTTCGGCTTCTACCAGAACGGGATCGGGGGATACCAGCCGCTCGTCGGCGCGAAGTACTTCGACCCGTCCGGCAAGTCCGCAATCTCGCGCGACCCGGGCTGGAAGACGCTCCTCAACTGGCAGAGGGGCCTCATCGACTACTACGGCTACGACAAGCTCGTGAAGTGGCAGACCGGCGCTGGTGACGAGTTCTCGGCCTCCCACGCCTTCGAGCGGGGCAAGCTCGCGATGATGATGGACGGCGAGTGGCGCGTTGCGTTCCTCGCGGCGGAGCACCCCGAGTTGAAGTACGGAACGGCGCCGATGCCGGTCGGCCTGCGGAGCCAGTACGGGTCCGGCTACATAAATGGCACCATCATCGGAATCCCGAAGGCGGGCAAGAATCGCGACGAGGCCTGGAAGCTGGTCAAGTACCTGACGACGAGCAACCACGCACTTGCGAGCTTCTCGAACGGGATCCGGAACGTGCCGTCGACGGTGAGCTCGACGAAGTCCAAGGAGCTCAAGCCGGACGCGAACTTCGCCACGTTCGGGAAGCTGTTCGTGAACCCGAAGTCGTCGACGATCCCGATCACCGCGATCGGTGCCGACCACCTCCAGACGTTCCAGGACTTCATCGCCAAGTGGCAGGCGGGAAAGGTGAAGGACCTGCAAGGCGGTCTCGTGGAGGTCGACAAGCAGATCGACGCGAAGCTGAAGCAGGCGGGCGGCGGCGGGAACTCGGTGCCGTGAGCTCCCTGCCGGTCACCGGGGCGGGACCCGCCGCGGTGCCGGCAGTCGATCGCCGGCGGGCCAGGAGGCGCGCAGGCTGGCGGAGACGGCTCACCGTCCTCGCCTTCCTGAGCCCCTGGCTCGCCGGCTTCGCGATCTTCTTCGGCTATCCGCTCGTGATGACGACGTACCTCTCCTTCTTCCACTACGACCTCCTGAACCCACCGCGCTGGGTCGGACTCGCGAACTACCGCTACCTGTTCGGACAGGACGCGCAGATCTGGCCTGCGGTCGAGAACACGCTCGTCTTCATCGCGATGTCCGTGCCGCTGCAGGTGCTCTTCGCGTTCGGGATCGCGGTGCTGATCACGCGGGCGAAGGCGGGGGTCGGCGTCTTCCGGACGGTCTTCTACCTCCCCGCGCTCGTGCCGCCGGTCGCCGCGACCCTCGGGTTCGTCTATCTCCTGAACCCGGCGACGGGCCCGGTGAACACGATCCTCGGCTGGCTCGGGATCGAAGGCCCGTTGTGGTTCAACGATCCGTCGTGGTCGAAGCCGTCGCTCGTAATGCTGGGCCTCTGGGGCATCGGCAACACGATGATCATCTTCCTCGCGGCGGTGCTCGACGTCCCGCGGCACCTGTACGAGTCGGCCGAGCTCGACGGTGCGGGCGGCTGGCGGCGACTGCGCTACGTGACGCTGCCGACGATCAGCCCGGTGCTCCTGTTCGCCGTCGTACTCGGCGTGATCCAGGGACTCCAGTACTTCACGCAGGCGTTCGTCGCGGCCAACGTTGCGGCGGGCCAGGCCTCGCAGGGCGGCGCCGTCTCGACACTCGAGCTCGGCTATCCGGAGGGATCGACCCTCTTCTACCCCGTCCTCCTCTACTACCACGGCTTCCGGTTCTTCAACATGGGCTACGCCTCAGCGATGGCGGTGCTGCTGCTCGTGGTGGCTTTCGCCGCGACGTCACTGATCATCCGCGGGAGCCGCCGCCGCGTGCACTACGGGACGACGCGATGAGCGGCGCCGCGGTCCGCCTCGAGAGCACGGCTCCCACGCGGCGTGCGGTGCCGGCCCCGATCAGGCGCCGGCGCCTGCTGATCTCGATCGCCGACCACAGCCTCCTGATCGTCGCTGCGATCGCGTTTCTCGCGCCTGTCGTCTTCATCGGGCTCACGTCGCTGATGACCACCGACCAAGCGCTCTCCTCGCAGCTCTGGCCGAGCCCGTTCCGGTGGAGGAACTACGTCGACGTCTTCTCGAGCGCGCCGCTCTGGCGGTGGGCGCTCAACTCGTTCATCTACGCGAGTCTCGCGACGATCGGGCTCCTCGTCTCGAGCGTCCCGGTGGCCTATGCGTTCGCTCGCCTGCGCTTCAGGGGGCGTGAGCCCCTGTTCCTCGTCGTGCTCGTCGCGCTCATGCTGCCGCCGCAGGTGACGGTCGTGCCGCTCTACGTGATGTGGGCGAAGCTCGGCCTCATCGGCAGCCTGTGGCCGCTGATCATCCCGAACTGGCTCGGGGACGCGTTCGCGATCTTCCTCCTGCGGCAGTTTTTCCTCACGATCCCCGAGGAATACCTCGACGCGGCCCGCGTCGACGGCTGCGGCGAGCTCCGCATTCTCACGTCGGTCGTGCTGCGGCTCGCGAAGCCGGCGATCGCCGCGGTCGCGCTGTTCTCCGTCCTCTACACGTGGAACGACTTCTTCCTGCCGCTGCTCTACGTGGGCGAGAACCCCGACCACTGGGTCGCCTCGATCGGGCTCGCCCAGTTTCGCAGCCTGCACCAGGTTCAGTGGAACCTGACGATGGCGGCCACGCTGCTGATCATGCTGCCGGTCGTGGTCGTCTTCTTCCTGGCGCAGAAGGCGTTCGTCGAGGGCGTCACGCTGACAGGGGTGAAGGGATGAAGCTCACCGTCGTCGGCGGCGGCTCGACGTACACGCCCGAGCTCGTCTCAGGACTGTCGCGGGAGCGATCCCGGATCCCCGTCGACGAGCTCGTCCTCCACGACGTCGACCCCGAGCGACGCAGGGTCGTGGGTGAGATGGCGGCACGGATGCTCGAGCGGCAGGGTTTCGGCGGCGCGCTCACCGTCACGGACGACCTCGACGCCGCCGTCGAGGGGGCGTCGTTCGTCCTGCTCCAGCTCCGGGTGGGAGGGCAGGCGGCGAGGCTCGAAGACGAGACCGCGCCGCTCGCCTGCGGGTGCATCGGCCAGGAGACCACGGGCGCGGGAGGGTTTGCGAAGGCGATGCGCACCGTGCCGGTCGTCCTCGGGATCGCCGATCGCGTCCGGGAGCTCGCGCGGCCGGACGGGTGGATCGTCGACTTCACGAACCCCGTCGGGATCGTCACCCGCGCGCTGCTCGACGCGGGCCATCGCGCGATCGGCCTCTGCAACGTGGCGATCGGCGTCCAGCGCGAGATCGCGAGGCTGCTCGGGATAGCGCCCGAGCGAGTGCTGGTCGACCACGTCGGCCTCAACCACCTGACGTGGGTGCGCCGCGTGCTGGTCGACGGGAGCGACGTGCTCCCCGAGCTGCTCGAGACGCACGGGGTGGCTCTGGCGCGGCACGCCGGTCTCCCGCTGCGGCTGCTCGAGGAGCTCGGCGCGGTGCCGTCGTCGTACCTCCGGTACTTCTACGCCCACGACGTCGTCCTCGCCGAGCAGCGCTCAGGCGTTCCACGGGCGGTCGAGGTCAGCGAGATCGAGGCGCGCCTCCTCGACATCTACCGCGACGCCGAGGTCTCGGACAAGCCTGCGCTCCTCGAGCAGCGCGGCGGCGCGTTCTACAGCGAGGCCGCGACCGCCCTGATCGCCTCGCTCTCGGCCGACACCGGAGACGTCCAGGTGGTCGACGTCGCGAACCGCGGGACGGTGGCGGGCCTCTCCGACAACGACGTCGTGGAGCTCCCCGCGCGGATTGGCGCGGAGGGGGCTGAGCCGTTGCCCCAGGCGCCGCTCGCACCCGAGCTGCTCGGGCTGGTCCAGCACGTCGCGGCCTACGAGCGGCTTGCGGCCGAGGCGGCGGTCACGCGCGACCGTGTGACCGCCAGGAAGGCACTGCTCACGCATCCGCTGATCGGCCAGGACGCACTCAGCGGGACGCTCCTCGACGCGCTCCGGCTGGACGAGCTCGTGACGGCGGGAGCGCGATGAGCGAACGCGTCGTCCTCGCTGTCGACGGCGGCAACTCGAAGACCGACCTCGCGCTCGTGCGCGAGGATGGCGCGCTCCTCGCCCACGCGCGCGGGCCCTTGTCCTCGCCGCACCACCTCGGGCTCGACCGGTCGGTCGCGCTCCTCGATGGGCTGCTCGACGAGGCGGCGGCTGCAGCCGGTCTGGACGGCGCGGGCCTGCTCGAGACGGCGCAGCTCTTTCTCGCGGGGGTCGATTTCCCCGCAGAGGAGGACGCCGTGCACGCTGCGGTCGCTGCGCGCGGCTGGGCCGACCACGTCGAGGTCGGCAACGATACGCTCGCCGTTCTTCGCGCCGGCACCGAGCGCGGGTGGGGCGTCGCGGTCGTGTGTGGTGCCGGCATCAACTGCGTCGGGGTCGCGCCCGACGGGCGGCGCGTCCGCTTCCCCGCACTCGGAGTGATCACGGGCGACTGGGGCGGCGGGTACGACGTCGGCCTCGAGGCACTCTTCGTGGCGGCGCGGAGCGAGGACGGCCGGGGGCCGCGGACGAGCCTGGAGCAGGTCGTTCCCGCATTCTTCGGCGTCGCCACGCCGAGCGAGCTCGGCGAGGAGATCCACGCTGGGCGCATCGCGCAGCGTCGGATGATCGAGCTGGCGCCCGTCGTCTTCGCGGAAGCGGCCGCCGACGAGGTCGCGGCCGGGATCGTCGCCCACCTCGCAGACGAGGTGGTGGCCCTCGCGCGCGCCGCGATCGTTCGGCTCGACCTCGAGCGTCAGGCGATCGAGGTCGTACTCGGCGGTGGCCTCCTGCGTGCCGGCCACCCTCGCCTGCTGGGTGCGATCGAGGCGGGACTCGCCCGGGTCGGGGACGGAATCCTCGTGCATGCGACGAGCGCGCCGCCCGTCGTGGGAGCGGCGCTCCACGGGCTCGACCGCCTCGCGGCGAGCGACGAGGCGAAAGCGCGCATTCGCAGCGAGCTGACGGCCGCGGTCGACGCGGCCCGCGCGCCCGAGCCGTCGTCCGTCCTGGAGGTGAGTCGTGGCTGACATCCGGTTCGAGCGGGCGACGCGCATCTACCCCGGCAGCGACATCGCGGCGGTCGATGCGCTCGACCTCGAGATCGCGGACGCGGAGCTGATGGTGCTGGTCGGCCCGTCCGGCTCCGGAAAGTCCACGGCGCTGCGGATGCTCGCCGGGCTCGAGGACGTGGACGACGGAGGAATCTGGATCGGCGGCGTCGACGTCACCTACGCCCGCCCGAAGGACCGGGACGTCGCCATGGTCTTCCAGAATTACGCGCTCTACCCCTACCTCACCGTCGCGCAGAACATCGCGTTCCCGCTCAAGATGTCGAGGATCGCGCGGCGCGAGCGCGAACGCCGCGTGCGCGAGGTCGCAGACCTGCTCGGGCTTGCCGACCTGCTCGACCGCAAGCCGGCCCAGCTCTCGGGCGGTCAGCGGCAGCGCGTCGCGATGGGTCGCGCGATGATCCGTTCGCCGCAGGCGTATCTCATGGACGAGCCGCTGTCGAACCTCGACGCCAAGCTGCGCGTCCAGATGCGTGCCGAGATCGCAGACCTGCAGGGCCGGCTCGGCGTGACGACCGTCTACGTCACGCACGACCAGTCGGAGGCGATGACACTCGGTCACCGGGTCGCCGTCCTGCGCGACGGACAACTGCAGCAGTGCGCCCCGCCGCAGGAGCTCTACGACCGCCCGGCGAACGCCTTCGTCGCAGGCTTCATCGGCTCGCCGGCGATGAGCCTTATGGAGGTGCCGCTCGGCGGCAACGGGTCACTCGATCTTTCCGGTGTCCGGGTCCCGTGCCCGGCCGATGCGTCCGCGGCCGCGAAGGCCCGAGGTCTCGACCGCGTCCTCCTCGGGCTTCGGCCCGAGTCGGTGCAGCTCTCCTCGGAGGGCATCGCGGCACGAGTCGAGGCGGTCGAAGTGCTGGGCGCGGACGCATATGTGTTCTGCAGCGCGACGGTCGCGGG
>Ga0105246_10002637_pt1 | contig 10862 bp, 8 predicted proteins | sample KBSM64metaG_FD_99694 | JGI IMG/M metagenome (GOLD analysis project Ga0105246, IMG submission 99694) | Miscanthus rhizosphere microbial communities from Kellogg Biological Station, Michigan, USA - KBS M6-4 metaG | ecosystem: Host-associated > Plants > Roots > Rhizosphere > Soil | place: Michigan...
CCGGTCGGATTGATGTGATATTGGGTCTCGTCGGAGAGCAGGCCCGCCGGGATCACGTCGGCGACCACCGCCTTCACATAGGCGTGGAGCTCGGCCTCCTTCTCGCCCTGGTCGTAGCCCGCCGCATGCTGGGTCGAGACGACGATCGCCGTCGCCGCGACCGGCTCGCCGTTGGCGAACCGCAAGGTGACCTGGCTCTTGGTGTCGGGCTCGAGGAACGGCGCCGCGCCCGAGTGGCGGTCGGCGGCCATGCGCTCGAGGATCTTGTGGCTGTAGTACAGCGTCGCCGGCATCAGATCGGGCGTCTCGTCACAGGCGAAGCCGAACATGATCCCCTGGTCGCCGGCGCCTTCGTCCTTGCTGCCCGCGGCATCGACGCCCTGTGCGATGTGTGCCGACTGCGGGTGGAGGTGGTTCTGGAAGGTCAGCGTCTGCCAGTGGAAGCCTTCCTGTTCGTAGCCGATCTCGCGAACGGTGTTGCGCACGGTCTGCTCGACTTCCTCCTGCACGCCCGGCGCCCAGTTGCCGGTCTCGTCCATGATGCCCTTGCCGCGGATCTCGCCCGCCAGCACCACCAGTTGCGTCGTCGTCAGCGTTTCGCAGGCCACCCGCGCTTCCGGGTCCTTGGCCAGGAACAGGTCCACGATGGCATCGGAAATCTGGTCCGACACCTTGTCCGGGTGGCCTTCCGAAACGCTTTCCGACGTGAACAGGTAGCTGTTGCGCATTTCCGCTTCGATCCTTCGAGTGATTGACTTCGCCCGGACGGGTTCGGCGAGGGGGTCTAACGAGCGCGCCTGCGCATGGCAACGAGCGCGAGCACAAGAACTATTAGCGCCCAGCCAAGCGGGAGGATGTTGCCCAATTTGGCGAAGAGGGTCGGCGGCGCCGCGGGTGGGATCACGCCGTCGAGCCGTCCCGCGCGGAGCATCGGCAAGTGCTGGCGAACCACGCCGCGCGAATCGATTACCGCGCTGATCCCGGTGGTCGTCGCCCGCAGCACAGGCAGGCCTTCCTCGACCGCGCGCAGCCGCGCCTGGGCGAGGTGTTGCGGCGGCCCGAACGCGCCGAACCAGCCGTCGTTCGAATCGTTGAAGATGTAATCCGGGCGATGGCGCCGATCGACCACGTGGCCCGAGAAGACGATCTCGTAGCAGACCTGCACGCCAGCCTTGCCCCACGGCCCGAGGTCGAGCGTGCGCGGCCCCGGACCGGGGATGAAGTCGATCGAGCCCGCGACCAGCCGCCGCGCGCCAAGCGGCTCGAGCAACCACTTGAGCGCGAGGTATTCGCCGTAAGGCACCAAATGCGCCTTGGCGTAGCTGCCGACGATATCGCCGGCGGCGTCCAGCGCGGTGACCGAATTGTAGGCGCCCACCGCATGGCCGCCAGCGATCGCGAGATCGACAGTTCCCGTCAGCAAAACGCCGCCGGGCCCGATCACTCGCCCGACCCGCTGCCGTGCCAGCGTCGGGTCGGCGAAGGCGGTCGAGGTATTGTAGAAGCGCTGTGGATAGCCTTCGCGCAGGTAATCGGGCAGGCCCGACTCGGGCCACAGCAGCAGGCGCCGCTCGCCCGGCTGGCGCGCCACGCTGAGCGCTGCGGTCTTCTGGAAATTCGCTTCGTAGAGGCGCAGATCGTCGAGTTGGTCCTGGGTGATCGCCGGCTGGACCAGCGTGAACCGCAAGTGCCCCGGCGCGCCTTCGCCCGCCGGAAGATACATGCCGGCCGCCAGAAGCACGGCGGCCACCGCGCCGGCCAGCCAGCGGCGCTCGCGCGCGGCCAGCACCAGGGCGCCGCCCAGCAGCACGGTGAGCCCCGACAAAGCGTAGGTGCCAAGCCAAGGCGCCAGCGCGGCCAGGCCCGGCCGGTCAAATGGGCCGAGGAGAGCCACGCCGAACGGGTTCCACGGAAAGCCGGTGAAGACCCATCCGCGCAGCCATTCGGCGATCGTCCAGCAGGCGGCAAAGGCGAGCAGCAGCGGAACGCGCCCGCCGCGGCGCGCGATCAGTTTCGCTCCGGAGGCGGCAAGCGCCGGGTAGAGCGCGAGGTAGAGCGAGAGCAGCGGCACCGCGACCCAGCCGAGCGCCGCGGGCATTTCCGCCTGGTAGGTGAACGCCGTGGCGATCCAGGCATCGGCGAACGTGAAATGGGCAAGTCCGAACAGCCAGCCGAGCAGCCCCGCGCGGCGCCAGTCCGGTGCGCGTTCGACCAGCAGAACGAACAGGCCGATGGCCAGCAGCGCCAGCGGCCACAATCCGAGCGGCTGAAAACCGGTCGCGGCGACCGCGCCGAGCGCCGGCGCCAGCAGGCGCGGGCGCGACAGGGCGATGTCGATCGCGTCAGCCGCGCGAGTCATACGTCAGGGATCAGCCGACCGCTTCGAGGGCCTCGTCGTCGCCCGCTGGGCGGGACCGGCGTGTCCGGCGCCGCGGCTTGGCCTGCTCTTCGCCGGAGTCGCTGTCGGCGCCGATCGCCGGGGGCAAGCTCGACGGATCGAGCCCGCCGGCGCTGAGCTCCTCGCGTGGTTCGGAGGCCTTTTCGCCGCCCTCGCGTCCGTTGCGGCTGCGGTTGCGTGGCGGACGGCTTTCGCGGACGAACGGATTCTTCTCGTCCGCTTGCGAACCCTCTTCGCCTTCGTTGCCGTGACGCACTTCGAGGTTTTCGGGCGTCTCGTCCGCGTCGCGGAAATCGCGGCTGTCGCGGCCGCGGCGGCTCGAGGTATCCTCGAACTCGCCTTCGCCTTCGAATTCGTCCTGTTCGCGATCGTCGCGCCGCGGGCGTGGCTCGTTTTGGGAGCGCGTGTCGGCGATCACGCGGAAATAGTGATCCGCGAACTGCAGGTAATATTCGGTCTGGACCCGGTCACCGTTCAAGGAGGCGTCGTGCGCCATCTTCTTGTACTTCTCGAGCATCTGCGGCGCGTTGCCGCGCGCCCGGCTGTCGATCCGGTTGCCCTGGTTGCCGCCGCCCTGGCCACGATTGTTGCGGCCGCGGCGGCGATTGTTGTTACGGTTGTTGTTGTTCAAGGGAATACGCTTCCTTGCTTGTGCGACAGTCCGAATCCCGTTCGGACAGGTCATGACCCCTCGCCACGGCGCCCAAATGCGCTCGTGGTCCCCACATCTGCTTAATCCAGCAGCTCTTTCCGGCTGCGCTGCACGCAAATGATGGAGTTAGACCCGGCCGGGACAAAGGTCCGTGCGCCGCTGGTCTGTCGTAGAGGTAACTACTCGGTATCGATTAAACAAGCCCTAATCGCAGGTTTTACGCAGGATCAGCGCCCGCGCCCGGCCGCCGAGATCGCGGCGCAGTTCGCTATCGAAGCCGGCGTCGGCGGCGATGGTGGAAACAGCCTCGGCTTGCGATGCACCGATCTCGAGCACCGCGGTGCCGCCCGGCCTGAGCAACCCCGGCAATTGTGGAATAAGAACGCGATAATCGTCGAGGCCTTCGGGCCCGGCATAAAGGGCGCCGGCCGGTTCATAGTCGCGGACCGAGGGGTCGAGTTCCGCGCCTGCTTCCACATAAGGCGGGTTGGCGATGATAAGGTCGTAGGCGGTCATCCCGACCTGCCAACCCCGCTCGCGCCAATCGGCCAGGCGCAATTCGGCGCGGGCCGCGAGGCCGAGGCGTTCGGCGTTGTCCGCGGCCACCGCCAGCGCTTCGGGCGAGCGGTCGATGCCGACGCCGGAGCTACCGGGCAGTTCGGCCAGCAGAGTCAGCAGCAGCGCGGCGGAACCGGTGCCGCAATCGAGGATGCGGTCCGCTGTCGGGCAGGCCGCCAGCGCCGCAGCCACGACCGTTTCGCTGTCGGCGCGCGGGGTCAGCACGTCGCGACCGACCAGGAATTCGCGGCCGTAGAACTCCTTGCGGCCGAGGATTTGCGCCACCGGCTCGTAGGCGAGACGCCGCTTCACGAACGCGTCGAAGGTCTGGGGCGCCGAATCGCCGGTGCGCCGCAACAGCAACTCGGAGCGAGTCACCCCGAGCGCCTCGGCCATCAGCAGTTCTGCGTCGAGCCGCGCGGTGTCGGCCACCGCCTCCAGCCGCCGCGCCGCCTCGCGCAGCGCTTCGGCGACGGTGCTCATTCGCCCATCGCGGCGAGTCGCTTTGCCTCGTCCTCGGCGATCAGCGCGTCGATCATTTCGCCGAGGCCCCCCCCCGAAAGCACCTCGGGCAGCTTGTGCAGGGTCAGGCCGATGCGATGGTCGGTCACCCGGCCTTGCGGGAAGTTGTAGGTGCGGATGCGCTCGGAACGGTCGCCGCTGCCGACCATCGCCTTGCGCGCTTCGGCTTCGGCGCCGTGCGCTTCGCTGCGCATCTTCTCGTAGATCCGGGCGCGCAGCACATCCATTGCCTTGGCACGGTTGCGGTGCTGGCTGCGCTCGTCCTGCATCGCGACGACGATGCCGGTCGGCAAGTGCGTCAGGCGCACAGCGGAATCGGTCTTGTTGACGTGCTGACCGCCGGCGCCGGAGGCGCGGTAGATATCGATGCGCAAGTCCTTGTCCTCGATCTGGACATCGACCTCGGTCGGCTCGGGGAGCACGGCGACGGTGGCCGCCGAGGTATGAATGCGGCCGCCGCTCTCGGTGACGGGGACGCGCTGGACGCGGTGGACGCCGCTTTCGAACTTGAGCTTGGCGAACACGCCGGTGCCGTTGATCTGTGCGACGATCTCCTTGAAGCCGCCGAGGTCGTTGGCGTTGAGGCTGACGGTCTCGACCTTCCAGCCCTGCTCGGCGGCATAACCCTCGTACATGCGGAACAGGTCGGCCGCGAACAGCGCCGCCTCGTCGCCCCCGGTCCCGGCGCGGATTTCCAGCATAGCCGGGCGCGCGTCGGCGCTGTCGCGCGGCAGCATGGCGATGGCGAGGCGGTGCTCGGCCTCCGGCAGCTTCTGGCGTAGCTCGTGCAGCTCCTCGTCGGCCAGCGCCTTCATCTCCGGATCGTCGCCCAGCGCCGCCAGTTCTGCGATCTCGGCCCGCATCTCGCGCACCTCGCCGGCCACTTTCGCCACCGGCTCCAGCTCGGCATAATCGCGGCTGGCGGCGACGAACTCGTCCGCCGCCAGCGTGCCCGAGGCGAGGCGCGCCTCAAGCTCGGCAAACCGGTTAGCGATTTGAGCGAGGCGCTCTTCGGGGATAGTCACCGCGCCACGCCCTCACCCATCCCACAACCGTCATCCTGAACTTGTTTCAGGATCCATCGCGCCCCACGCACGGACAGCGCGTGACGAGAAATGGACCCTGAAACAAGTTCAGGGTGACGAAGGAGGGATGCGCCTTCCAAATTCGTCATTCCCGCGAAAGCGGGAACCCAGTCGCAGTTGACGACGCGACAGAACCTACTGGGTCCCCGCTTTCGCGGGGATGACGAAGGATGGGTTTCGATCATTTCTGCAAGGACTGCAGGAGAACTTGGACCTGCGTATGCTCTTCAACGCCGGGGACGGATCGAAGGTTCATCACCTCCTGATCGTTTACGATCGAGTAGCTGACCAGGACTTTCGCCGGAATCTTAGCGGCCTTGTCGTAGCGCTTACGAGGCGAGCCGGTAGCTGTGACTTCGACGGAATATCCGGCGCGGCGTAGGGCGGCGACAGCGGCCAAGCCCCGTTCGATTAGCCGGTCATCTTCAATTGCCAAGCTAACCACGGGCCCCTGCTCGCCCTTCTCCCCCACCAGCATCGCCAGCCGCTCGATCCCCGCGGCCCAACCGACCGCCGGCGTATGCGGGCCGCCGAGGCTTTCGATCAACCCATCATAACGCCCACCGCCGAGCACCGTGCCTTGCGCGCCCAGCCGATCGGTGACGAACTCGAACGCCGTGTGGCGATAGTAGTCGAGGCCGCGGACGAGCGCCGGCGCGCGGGTCCAGGCGACCCCGGCGGCTTGCAGGCCTTCACAGACCTTGCCGAAATAGTCCTGCGCCTCGCCGGAAAGGTAATCGTCGATCTTCGGCGCATCGGCCACGAACGGCTTGTCGCGCGGGTCCTTGCTGTCGAGGATGCGCAAGGGGTTGCGCTCCAGCCGGTCCTGGCTGTCCTCCGACAAGCCGGTGCGGTGCGCGCGGAAATGCTCGACCAGCGCCGCGCGCCACCCCTCGCGGCTGTCGGCATCACCCAGAGTGTTGAGCTGCAGCGTCACGCCATCGGCAATGCCCAGCTCCTTCAGCAACTGATCCGCCATCGCCAGCAGCTCGACGTCCGCCTGCGGCTCGGCGGCGCCGATGATTTCCGCATCTAGCTGGTGGAACTGGCGATAGCGCCCCTTCTGCGGGCGCTCGTAGCGGAACAGCGGGCCGTGAGTGGCGACCTTGAGCGGCGCGTACTGCTGCCAGCCGTCGGTCAGGTAGGCGCGGGCGATGCCGGCGGTGAACTCGGGCCGCAGAGTGAGCGATTCGCCGCCGCGGTCCGCGAAGCTGTACATTTCCTTCGAAACCACATCGGTCGTCTCGCCGAGCGAACGGCTGAACACCTCGGTCTTCTCGAACACCGGCATCTCTACGCGGCGGAAGCGGTAGAGCTTCCTTACGCGCTCGAAGGTCTCGACCACGAAGGCGAAAGCTTCTGCTTCGACGCCGAAGATATCCTGCGTGCCGCGGATCGGGCGGGGGGTTTCGACGTTGCTCATCGTGGGCGCGCGTTAGCCCGATTGGCGCCGTTCGCAAAGCCGGCTCACTCAAGGCGGGCAATTCGTTGGGGGTTGCGGATCGACGGGCGAGGCGGCAAGGGCCGTTGCCGATGAAACTTGATTCTCGGGTCGCAACCCTCTTCGCCTCGCTGCTCCTCGCCGCCACCGCCCCCGCCGCCTTCGCGCAAGTGCCGCGCTCGGCGCCGCAGCCGGTCGCCGCCGTGAGCAACATTCCCGCCGCGCGCGACGTGCCGTTTCCCGGCACGATTGACCTGAAGATCGACGCCACCGACGTTCAGCGCGGCGTGTTTCGCGTCACCGAGACGGTGCCGGTGCCGGCGGGCACGAGCGACTTGATCCTCCAGCTTCCATTGTGGATTCCCGGCGAGCACGGGCCGAAAGGCGACATGAACCTGCTCGCCGACGTGCATTTCCAGGCGAACGGCCAGGAGCTGACCTGGACGCGTGATCCGATCGAGACCTTCGCCTTCCACGTCGCGGTTCCGGCGGGCGCGACTCAGGTCACCGCCAGGTTCATCCACACCTCTCCGCTGCAGAAGAGCGAAGGGCGCATCACGATGACGCCCGAGATGCTCAGCCTGCAATGGGACAAGATGAGCCTGTACCCGGCCGGCTATTACGTGCGGCAGATCCCCTTCGTGCCGACGATCACCGTGCCGGCGGGCTGGCAGGTCTTCGCCGCTCTCGACGGCCAGCAGCGCACCGGCGACACCGTCACCTGGGGCAAGGTCGATTACGAGCAACTGGTCGATTCGCCGGTGCTGGCGGGTCTCTACGCCCGGCAGTTCGACCTCGGGCACAACGTGAAGCTCGACGTGACGGCCGACGAGGCGAAACAGCTCGACCTTCCGCCGCAAGGGCTCGCTCGGTTCAAGAAGCTGGTCGACGAAGCCTATGCGGCGCACGGCGCGTTCCACTTCGACCACTACGATTTTCTCGTCTCGCTCAGCGACAAGCTCGGCGGCATCGGGCTCGAGCACCAGCGCTCGAATGAAAGCTCGCTCGATCCGGAAAGCTTCATCAAGTGGAAGGCGAAGGACTGGGACCGCAACGTCATCGCCCACGAATTCAACCACAGTTGGGACGGCAAGTATCGCCGCCCGGCGGACCTGTGGACGCCGGACTTCCGCTATCCGATGCAGAACAGCCTGCTGTGGGTCTATGAAGGGCAGGACCAGTTCTGGGGTCACGTCCTCTCCGCCCGCTCGGGCACCCAGGCCAAGGACATCGTGCTGGGCGAGATCGCCAATTCAGCGGGATTCTATTCGACCGAGGCAGGCCGCGAATGGCGCTCGGTCGAAGACACCACTCACGACCCGATCTTCGAGTACCGGCGGCCGCAGCCGTTCGGCGACCTCAGTCGCAACGAGGATTATTACAACGAAGGCATGCTGGTCTGGCTGGAAGTCGACCAGATCATCCGTCAAGGCACCAAGGGCGCCAAGGGAATCGACGATTTCGCCAAGGCCTTCTTCGGCGTCCGCCCCGGCGACATCGGCCAACTGACCTACACCTTCGACGACGTCGTCGCGGCGCTGAACGGCGTCTACAAGTACGACTGGACGGCTTTCCTCAAGGACCGGTTCTACCGGCCCAACCAACCGGCTCCGGTCAAGGGTGTGGAGATGGCCGGCTACAGGCTGGTCTGGAAGGACAAGCCGAATCCCTACGCCGACGCCCGCGCGAAAGACGGCAAGTCGACCAGCCTGACTTATTCGATCGGCTTTTCGGTCGACGGCGAAGGCAAGGTTTCCGGCACGCTGTGGAACAGCCCGGCGTTCAACGCCGGCATCGTCACCGGCGCGCAGGTCATGGCCGTCAACGGCCGAGCGTTCTCCGGCGATGTGCTTATGGACGCCATCACGGCCGCGAAGACGTCGAAGGAGCCAATCCAGCTGCTGGTCAAGCGCGGCGACCGCTTCGTGACGGTGCCGGTCGATTACCACGGCGGGCTGCGCTATCCGTGGATCGAGCCCGCGAGCAAGGGCGAGCAACCGCTCGACCGCCTGCTCGCGCCGCGCACCGGACCCCTGCCTCCGGCGGTGCCGGACAAGGGCGCCGACAGCGATAGCCAGTAAGCCCATGCTCGGCTAAACCGCGCGGGTGACGGAAGCCACCCGCCAGGCGCGCAAGGCCGCGACCGTGGGCAACAGGATCGCGCCGCGGCGCTACCTGCTGTTCCTCGCGGTGCTCGTCTGCGGCTACATCGCCTATCGCAGCGCGTGGCCGACGACCAGGCCATCGGAAGGCGCGGCGATGGCGTTCGATGCGGCGGCGATCGTCTTCCTTGGCTCGCTGCTTCCGCTGTTGCGCGACAGCAGGCCGGAGACTATCCGCGCCCACGCCGAGCGCAATAACGCCAATCGCCCGCTGATCCTGGTCGTGACGACGTTGCTGACGTTCGTGGCCATGGCCGCGATCGCCGGCGAGCTGGACGCCGCGCGAAGCGGCGTGACGATGGCGATACTCAAGCTGGTCGGTACGCTGCTGTTGATTTGGCTCGTCGCCAACACGACTTACGCGCTGCACTATGCACACGCCTACTACACGCACAGCGATGACACCGGCAGCGACGCCGGGGGAATCGATTTCCCCGGCACCAGGACGCCGGCCTACGACGATTTCCTCTACTTTGCCTTCACCCTGGGGATGACCTTCCAGACCTCGGACGCGAACATCACAGCGTCGGGCATCCGCCGGGTGGCGCTGCTGCATTCGTTCGCCGCGTTCGTGTTCAGCATCGGCGTGATCGCCTTCACGATCAACGTGCTAGGCGGCGTCGGCAGATAGTTACTCCGCCGCCTCCAGGAAACGGTCGTCGATGGAGGCCTCGGCCTCCCAGCTCTTGAGCTCGGGCAGCACCTTCTCGGCGAACAGGTGGATGTTCTTGCGCGCCTCGTCCTTCGGCATCCCGCCGAAGTAGACGTGCGGGAAGAAACCCTGCGGCTTGAAGATTTCCTTCAGCTCCCACAGGCGTTCGAGGATCATCTGCGGCGTGCCGGTGACCGCACCCTTGGAGAAGTCGTCGATGTATGGTTCGATCGCCTCAGGCGCGAGGACCATCTTCTCGTAGTGTTCGTAGCCCTTGATCTGCGGGAACTTGCCGGGGGTGTCGAGCCCATAGTTTCTGATCGCCGCGCGCATCGTGTTGCCCAGGTACTTGCGGCCCTGGGCTTCGGCGTAATCGGCGTCCTCGTCGATGTAGAAGTTGCCGCTCAGCATCGGCGGCGGCGGGTTGGAGTCCGGCCCGTTCACCTCCTTCCACACCTCGGTGTACTTGTCCGGCGCGACGTCCTTGCCGCGCTGGGGCAGCATCAGCACCATGTTGCCGCAGCCCATCTTCGCCGCCCTGTACATGGAGTTGCCCGACAGGCTGCCGCAGAACTTGCGGCCTTCGAAGCTCTTGATCGGCGCAGGCCGAAGCGTGCTCCTGGCAATGTGCGCGAAGGCGCCCTTGCCCTCGATCACGCCGGTTTCGAGCGCGGTGCAGATCATCTCCAGTCCGTCGTTGTAGCGCTCGCGGCTTTGGCTCATGTCGATGCCGAGCCCGGCGAACTCGTGCTGCGCCAACCCGCCGCCGAAGCCGAGGATCGCTCGCCCGCCCGACAGGATGTCGAGATTGACGATTGCCTCGGCCGTCCGCACCGGGTTGTGCCACGGCACGATGATGCACTGCGTGCCGAGCTTCACGTGCCTGGTCTTGCCGGCGATGTAGGTCAGCAGCTGTAGGGGATCGTTCGACATCGAATAGTCTGTGAAGTGATGCTCGGTGATCCACACCGAATCGAAGCCGAGTTCGTCGGCCATCACGAGGTTGTCGATTTCCTCGCGGATGAACTCCGCGTCGGATCCGCCGCTGCGCCCCTGGTAGGCGAAACCGGTTGCCAGGCCTACGTGCATCTCTCTCTCCTTTGCGCGGCGTTCGCGCCGACTTGGTCAAAGTCAATCTGCGCCTTTTCGCGGCCGAGCGCAATTCCCGGCTCGCCATGCGCCGACTTGCCGTCTAGGGGCGCGGCCCATGCGCATCGATCTGATCCCCGCGGGCGACAATCCGCCCGAAAGCCTCAACGTCGTCATCGAAGTGCCCGTTGGCGGCGAACCGGTGAAGTACGAATTCGACAAGGCATCGGGCGCGCTGTTCGTCGACCGCATTCTGCACACGCCGATGCGCTACCCGGCAAACTACGGCTTCGTCCCGCATAC
>Ga0105246_10002638_pt1 | contig 10861 bp, 6 predicted proteins | sample KBSM64metaG_FD_99694 | JGI IMG/M metagenome (GOLD analysis project Ga0105246, IMG submission 99694) | Miscanthus rhizosphere microbial communities from Kellogg Biological Station, Michigan, USA - KBS M6-4 metaG | ecosystem: Host-associated > Plants > Roots > Rhizosphere > Soil | place: Michigan...
AAGGCTTCATGAACGAAGTGCAGGTTGTCTGCACCGTCGTTTCCACCAGCAAGAAAACCGATCCGGACATCGCTGCGATGATCGGTACTTCGGCTGCCCTGGCTATCTCGGGTATCCCGTTTGATGGCCCGATCGGCGCCGCCCGTGTTGCGTTCCACGAAAGCACCGGCTACCTGCTGAACCCGACTTACGAGCAACAAAAAGCATCGAGCCTGGACATGGTCGTTGCTGGTACCTCGGAAGCCGTATTGATGGTTGAATCGGAAGCCAAAGAGCTGACCGAAGACCAGATGCTGGGCGCCGTGCTGTTTGCCCACGACGAGTTCCAGGTGGTGATCAACGCCGTCAAGGAACTGGCTGCCGAAGCTGCCAAGCCAACCTGGACCTGGGCTCCACAACCAGAAGCCACTGCTCTGCTGGGCGCTATCCGTGCCGAATTCGGCGACGCGATCTCCCAAGCCTACGCCATCACCGTCAAGGCCGACCGTTACGCTCGCCTGGGCGAGCTGAAGGATCAGGTTGTCGCCAAGCTGTCCGGTGAAGAAGGCCAGCCTTCTTCCAGCGAAGTCAAAGCGGCTTTCGGTGAAATCGAATACCGCACCGTTCGCGAAAACATCGTTAACGGCAAGCCACGCATCGACGGTCGCGACACACGCACCGTACGTCCGTTGAACATCGAAGTCGGCGTTTTGCCGAAGACTCACGGTTCGGCGCTGTTCACCCGTGGTGAAACCCAGGCCCTGGTAGTCGCGACCCTGGGCACCGCCCGTGACGCGCAACTGCTGGACACCCTGGAAGGCGAGAAAAAAGACCCGTTCATGCTGCACTACAACTTCCCTCCGTTCTCGGTAGGCGAGTGTGGTCGCATGGGCGGTGCTGGTCGTCGTGAAATCGGTCACGGCCGTCTGGCCCGTCGTTCGATTGCCGCGATGCTGCCGGCTGCCGACGTGTTCCCGTACACCATCCGTGTTGTGTCGGAAATCACCGAATCCAACGGTTCCAGCTCCATGGCTTCGGTTTGCGGCGCTTCCCTGGCACTGATGGACGCCGGTGTACCGATGAAGGCACCGGTTGCCGGTATCGCCATGGGCCTGGTTAAAGAAGGCGAGAAATTCGCCATCCTGACCGACATCCTGGGTGACGAAGACCACCTGGGTGACATGGACTTCAAGGTAGCCGGTACCGCCAAAGGCGTAACCGCGCTGCAGATGGACATCAAGATCAAGGGCATCACCGAAGAGATCATGGAAATCGCCCTGGGCCAAGCCTTGGAAGCGCGCCTGAACATCCTCGGCCAGATGAACCAGATCATTGGTCAGTCGCGTACCGAGCTGTCGGAAAATGCTCCGACCATGATCGCGATGAAAATCGACACCGACAAAATCCGTGATGTCATCGGTAAAGGCGGCGCGACTATCCGTGCGATCTGTGAAGAAACCAAGGCTTCGATCGATATCGAAGACGACGGTTCGATCAAGATCTTCGGCGAAACCAAGGAAGCGGCTGAGGCAGCACGCCAGCGCGTCCTGGGTATCACCGCTGAAGCCGAGATCGGCAAGATCTACGTCGGTAAGGTTGAGCGCATCGTCGACTTCGGCGCATTCGTCAACATCCTGCCGGGCAAGGATGGTCTGGTTCACATCTCCATGCTGAGCGACGCTCGCGTTGAGAAAGTGACCGACATCCTGAAAGAAGGCCAGGAAGTGGAAGTGCTTGTACTGGACGTGGACAACCGCGGCCGTATCAAACTGTCCATCAAGGACGTAGCAGCAGCCAAGGCTTCGGGCGTTTAACTAGCCGCAAGCGTCACGCTGCAGAAAAGGACTCTTCGGAGTCCTTTTTTTATGAGCGTGAGAAAATGGAAGAGAATCAGCTGTTTAGCCCTGCGCAAAAGCCGCAACTTGCATGCAGGCACGATGGATTTCATGCAAGTTGCACGATTCCGAAAATTAGCGTCTTTTATAACTGGTTGTTTTATAAGGGTTTTTATATTTCCGGCGACTTGGCACACTGCCTGCAATATCCCTGTTAGCGCTTCAGTACCAAGATTTATGTACTGCAGTCTTTTAATAAAACAGGAGTTACTCGTATGAAGAAGTTCGCTCTCGCTACTGCTACCGCTCTGACTCTGGCCATGGGTGCTAACGTAGCCTTTGCTCAGACTTCCCAAGCCCCTATGACTCTGGCGGCCGGCGAAGCCACCCAGGCTAAGGAAAGCGTTTCGGATACTTGGATCACCACCAAAGTCAAAGCTGACCTGCTGACTGAAAAAGGCATTCCAGGTTCGGACATCAAGGTTGAAACCAACAAAGGTGTGGTTTCCCTGTCCTCCGAAGTAGCTGTTTCGGACTCGCAGAAAGCGACTGCCGTAGCGATTACCAAGAAAATCAAAGGTGTAACCGCAGTTTCTGCTGACGGCCTGCTGGCTGGCGGCGCTACCAAGGCTGACGGTATCGACAAAACCAAAGGCGCTGCCCATAACGCTGGCGAAGCGACTAGCGACACCTGGATCACCACCAAAGTAAAAGCTGACCTGGTTACCGAGAAAGGTATCCCTGGCACCGACATCAAAGTTGAAACCAACAAAGGTGTTGTGTCCCTGTCGTCCACAGCGGCTGTGACTGCTGCGCAGAAAGAAACTGCTGTAGCGATCGCCAAGAAAATCAAAGGCGTTAAAGCTGTATCGGCTGATGGCCTGAAAGCTCAGTAAGGCTACCGATTGCGTCTGAACTGAATGGCGGCGGCTTAGGGTGAGTTAGATTTCCACCCGAGGCACCTCTGGAGTTCATGCGACCGACCACATGGATGTGGTCATTACAGGCCCCGGCACTTGTGTCGGGGCCTGTTCTATTGTGGGAGGGTGCTTGCTCCAGATGGCGGTGTATCAGTCAATCTATCACTGACTGACCTACCGCAATCGGGGGCAAGCCCCCTCCCACATTGGGTTACTCGGCATCCAGATGCATTGGCGCCAGCGCCCGAGCATCTTTCTCCGCCTGCCCCTGCTGAACAACACGGGCGAGGAGCAAAAATGTGGGAGGGGGCTTGCCCCCGATAGCGGTGTATCAGTCAACATCTCTCTGACTGACCTACTGCAATCGGGAGCAAGCCCCCTCCCACATTGGTTTACTCGGCATCCAGGTGCATCGGCGTCACCACCCGACCATCTTTTTCCGCCTGTCCCAGCTGCGCATCGATGAAGTACACGCGGTCGTCTTCCAGCTTAGCCTTGTCCACCAGGTAATCCTTGATGGTGCTGGCCCGGTCCTGGCCGAGCTGGCGCAGCAGCACGTCACTGCCACTCCAGAACTTGATCACGCCGTCCTTGAGCCTGGCCGCGCGCTCATCGTCGCCCAGGCCTTTCCATTCGGCCGGTGGTTGTTGTTTCAGGCGGGTGCGGTAAATGCCTTCCAGCAAAGGCGCCTTTTCCTTCTCGGGCACCACAAGCAACGATGCCTGGGCCGGGACTTTATCGCCGCGACGCTGCAGGATTTTGTAGTAGTTGTATTGGTACTCACGCTCCAGTCGTTGCGCGGCCAGGAACGGGCCGTCACTGCCGGCCGCTGCGGTGCCTTCGATTTCCAGGCGCAGGGCAGGGCGTTCCTTGAGTGCCTTGGCCAGCGTGTTAAGGGCTCCTTCGGCGTTTTTATCCAGTTCACTGGAGCCCGCCGCAAACGACACACTCCCCAGGTCTTGCGAACCGCCGCCGGTGACCAGCCCGCCAATGAACTTGAAGGGCGCTGTCGCGGCGCGCACCACGAGGTTGCGCAAGGTCTGCCACACAATCGGCATAACACTGAATTGCGGGTTGTTCAGGTCACCACTTACCGGCAGCTCGATGGAAATCTTGCCGTCGCTGTCCTTGAGCAAGGCCACCGCCAGGCGAATCGGCAAGTCCACCGCATCGGCGCTGTCGACTTTCTCGCCCAGTTGCAGTTGCTCGACCACCACCTTGTTTTCAGCCTTCAACTGGCCTTTGGTGATCATGTAGTGCAAGTCCAGGTTCAAGCGACCTTTGCGGATTCGGAAACCTGCGAATTTGCCCGAGTACGGCGTCAGGGTGGTCAGCTCGACACGCTTGAAGCTGGTCGCGATGTCCAGCGCCGCCATAGGGTCAAACGGGTTCACGCTGCCCTTGATGGTCACTGGCGCGTAGCGGTCCACCTTGCCCTTGATGTCGACGCTGGCCGGTTTGGCCTGGCGACTGTCGATGGTGCCGATCTGGCCGTTAAGTTGTTGAATCGCGGTAGCGAAGTTGGGCGTAAGGCTGAAGTCGGCGAAATTGGCCGAGCCGTCGTTGATCGCGACCTGTCCGACGTGGATACCCAACGGCTTGTCTTTGCTCGCAGCCGGCTTGGCTGCCGATTTGTTCCCGCTGTCGGCAGGCTGCGGGATCAGCAGGTCGTCGATATTGGTGGTGCGGTCCTCGTTGATCATGAAGCGCGCATAGGGTTGCAGCAGGTTGACCTTGTCGATCGACAGGCTGTCGCCATGCTGGTAATTGACGCCTTCCAGCACCAGACGCTGCCATTTGAGAAAGTCACGGGACTTGAGGGTGTCGAGCGTGTGCAGCTGATCCACTTGCGCGCGGCCGGTGACTTGCAGGGTCAGCGGCTCGGTACTCTTGAGGTTGACATCCAGGTTGCTGCCCAGCATGCCGCTGCGCAGTTCCAGCCGGATGAACGGGCTGATATAGGATTGAGCGACGCGCAGGTCGATGTCCTGGGTATTCACTTTCAGCCTGGCGCTGACCGGATTGAGGTTGACCTCGCCGGTTGCCTGGATCTTGCCTTGCTTGCCCAGGCCGCTGTCGACCTTCAAAGTAAAAGGGCGCTGGTTGAGGCTGTCGAAGTTCTGCACATCGACGTTCAACGGGCCCAGATCCACGGCTACCGCAGGCTTGGCCTGGCGGTCAGCCAGGTGCACTTGGTAGTTGCGCAGTTGCACATCCTTGAGCAGCACTTGCCAGGGTTTGTTCGGCGCTGCCGGTGGCGCTTCAGGTGAGTCGGCAGTCGCGGGCGCGGAGGCCGGTTCCGGCGTCTTGGCCGGTTTGCCGGGTTGGCTGGCGAACAGCTTCTGCCAGTCCAGTTGCCCATCAGCCTCGCGGGCGGCCCAGGTTTCGAGTTTGTTGCTGCGGATCTTGCCGATCACTACCTGTTGCTTGGCCAGGTCCACCGTGGTCTCGCTGACGTCCAGGCGTTCCAGGCGGGCCAATGGCCGGCCATCCGGCGCTTTGATCGCAAAAGGCGCAATGCTGGCGGTGGTGTTGGTCAGGTTCAGCTCGGTCTCTTTGGCCAGGCTGAATTTATAGTCGGTGCTGAAATTGAGCACACCGTCCTCAAGCACCAGCGGCACGGCATCGCGCACATACGGCCACCAGGCTTTCATTTGACCGTCGGTGACTTTCAGCGAGCCTTCGGAGGTGATCGGCACCAGGCTGAAGTTGCCCTTCCAATCGATCTGCCCACCCTGGGGGCCGGCGGCCACCAAGGTCATGTCGGCGTTATCTTCCGGCAAGGTGCTGAGGTTTTTCAGCTCGAAGTCGAGTTTGTCGTAGAGAAATTCGATGGGTTCGCTGGGGCGCAGGTCCCGAAAGTGTACATAGCCGCCCGCCAGCTTGATGCTGTCGATACGCAGCGGGAAAGGCTTGGCGTCGGGATCGGCAGGGGTTGGCTCGCTTGGGGGCAATTTGAACAATTGCGCCAGGTTCAACTGGCCGGACTTGTCGAAGAGCAATTCGGTCCTGGGCTGTTCGAGTTGAACATCGGCCAGGTGCAGGGCGCGGGTCCAGAGACTGTCGATCTGCAGGTTGGCATAGAGGCGCTCGAAACCGACCTGTTCCTTGCCCGGCTCACCGATCTTCAGGCCCCATAGCGTCAGCTCCAGGCTGAACGGGTTGAGTTCGATACGCTCGATACGCGCCGGCACCGTTGCGTAATGGGCCAACTGCTGGTTGGCAATACGAAGGGCGATGCCGGGCAGAATCAGAAAGCCCAGCACGCTATACACAGCAAGGGCGGTCAACAAGGCGCCTATGGCGCGGAACAATCCTTTGGGCATGGGTGACAGCCATCTATGTCGAACAGGAGTGCCTTGGAGTATGGCACGTGATTTCGGTTCCGAAGAACCGCCAGGCCTGGGAAACTTCCTACAATTGCAGGATCAGGGTCTTCAGCGGAGGTTGCTGGTCTTTCGACGGAAAGTCCGCGCCTGGCGCCATGATCTGCCAGTCGCGTACGGGGCGACCGGCTTTTTCCGCGCAACGCAGCACCTGTTCGCGCCAGTCATCCATGCTCACTTTCGCCAGGTTGTTGCAGCAAATGAGCACACCATTATCGGCGGTTGCCAACAGTGCGGGCTTGAGCAGGCTTTGGTAGTCGCGCAACAGGTCGACGGTACCGAAGGCGCTTTTGGCCCAGGCGGGGGGATCGAGCAGGACCAGGTCATACTGGCGCTGTTCCAGGCGCGGATAGCTCGGCAGTTTCTGGCCACGACGCTGAGTGACAGGGAGGCCGGCCAATTGGCGAATCGCCGGGAAGTAATCGGACTGTACGAAGGCCATGGTCGGCAACTGCGGGTTAAGCAGACCGTTCTCGCGACCCACGGCGAGGTTGCCCTCCGCAAAGTCCAGGTTGCAGACTTCGCGTGCACGACCGGCTGCCGCGCTCAAGCCTACGCCACAGGTGTAGGCAAACAGGTTGAGCACACTTTTACCGGCGCTGTGGTCCTTGACCCAGCCACGGGTGTTGCGCAGGTCAAGGAACAGCAGCGGGTCCTGCCCGGCATGCCGCCCACGCACTCGGTAGTTGAGGCCCCATTCGTGACCGACCAGATCCTCCAGCGCGGCAGGTTCGGCGCGGTACACGCTGTCTTCACGGTCGATCCGTGAGTTGCCACGGGAGCGGTCGTTGTACACCAGCAGCAGCTCCAGGCCCATGTATTGATTGATCAGTTGGTGCAGGTCCAGCAGATCGGCGTTTTGCAGGGATTGGTGGAAGCTTTGCACCAGCAATTGCGGGCCGTAGCGATCGATCGTCAGCCCACCGGCGCCTTCCTGGCTGCCGTGGAACAGCCGGTAGCAATCGGTGCCCTGGGCATGCAGTTCACTGATCAGGTCTTGGCGATGGTCGAGGGCGGCGCGCAGCGCCTGGTTCAAGGAAGTCATGGAGCGCGCCTTGCTTGCGGGGGAATGAGGACAGTGGGGGCGCGCAGTTTAACAGCCCCGGCCTGAACAGGCCGGGGGTTATTTCGAGGCTAGCGGTTCAGGCGTTGATCAGCCGCGGTGACGACCGCGGAAGTAGTTGATCAGGCCCTGGGTCGAAGCATCTTCGGCCGAGGTTTCTTCGGCGCCGGTCAAGCGGTTGTAGACGCCTTTGCCCAGTTCCTTGCCCAGCTCGACACCCCATTGGTCGAAGGCGTTGATGCCCCAGATGACGCTCTGGACGAACACCTTGTGTTCGTACATGGCGACCAGCGCGCCCAGGCGGCGTGGGCTGATGCGTTCGACCACGATCGTGTTGCTCGGACGGTTGCCCGGGATCACCTTGTGAGGCGCCAGTTTCTGCACGTCGGCCTCCGGGATGCCCTTATCGCGCAGCTCCGCTTCGGCTTCGGCGCGTGTCTTGCCGAGCATCAGCGCCTGGCTCTGGGACAGGCAGTTGGCATACAGCCACTGGTGGTGGTCGGAGACCGGGTTGAAACTGACGATCGGCACGATGAAGTCGGCCGGGATCAGTTGGGTGCCCTGGTGCAGCAACTGGTGATAAGCATGCTGGCCGTTGCAACCCACGCCGCCCCAGATGACCGGGCCGGTATCGGTGGCGACCGGCGTGCCGTCCTGGCGCACGCTCTTGCCGTTGGACTCCATGTCCAGCTGCTGCAAATGCTTGGTGATGTTACGCAGGTAATGGTCGTACGGCAGGATCGCATGGCTTTGCGAACCCCAGAAATTGCCGTACCACACGCCCAGCAGGCCCAGCAGCACGGGCATGTTGTCTTCGAATGGCGCGTTCTGGAAATGCTGGTCCATGGTGTAGGCACCGGACAGCAGCTCCTTGAAGTTGGACATGCCGATCGCCAGGGCGATGGGCAAGCCGATTGCGGACCACAGCGAGTAACGACCACCGACCCAGTCCCACATCGGGAAGATGTTTTCTTCGCGAATGCCGAACGCGACGGCCGCTGCGTTGTTGCTCGACACCGCGATAAAGTGGCGGTACAGCTCGGCTTCCGAGCCACCCTGGGCCAGGTACCACGCGCGGGCGGCCTGGGCGTTTTTCAGGGTTTCGAGGGTGTTGAAGGATTTCGACGAGACGATAAACAGCGTGGTCTCGGCGCGCAGCTTCATGGTCAGTTCGTGGAACTCGCTGCCGTCGATGTTCGCCAGGTAATGGCAGCGTACGCCCTTATGGGCGTAGGACAGCAGCGCTTCGGAGACCAGCTCCGGGCCGAGGAACGAACCACCGATGCCGATGTTCACCACATCGGTGATCGGCTTCTCGGTGTAGCCACGCCACAGGCCGTCGTGGATACGGCCAACCAGGTCAGTGATCTGGTTCAGCACCTTGTGCACGTCGGGCATGATGTTCACGCCGTTGACCGACAACTTGTCGCCCACCGGGCGACGCAGGGCGGTGTGCAGCGCCGGACGGCCTTCGGAGGAGTTGACCGGCTCGCCGGCATACAGCGCGTTGATCGCGTCTTTAAGGCCGACTTCGTTGGCCAGGCCCACCAGCAGGTCGCGGGTTTCGCGGGTGATCAGGTTTTTCGAGTAATCGAGGAAAAGCCCGCAGCTGCTCAGGGTGAATTCGGAGAAACGCTGGGGGTCGGCATTAAAGGCCTCGCGCATGCTGAAATCCTGCATGGCTTGGCGATGTTGATCGAGCGCGTGCCAGGCGGGCAGCGCGGTAACGTCATGAGGGGTGCGGTAGTACGCCATCGCTGCGGGTTTCCTTTTATTACGGGGACTGCCTTTAGGACACTTCAAAGCCCGGAACATCCCGTCTTTTAACATGCGACGGGGTTCCAGACAGCGCTAACCAGGAGCGCAGGGCGATTACATTAAACCTAGCGTGTCGATATGTCTTGGCTTTGTCTGCGCTGATGCCGGTACTTTTTTATACCGGCATAGCGATGAAGGCAATTGGCGGGGTGTCGAGAAGGGTCAGTTGAGGTTCAGGTGCAGGTTGTCGATCAGGCGTGTCGTGCCCAGATATGCCGCTACCAGGATCACGATATCCCGGTCCTCAGGCGTGGCCGGACGCAAGTGCACGCCTTGACGCACTTCCAGGTAGTCCATGCGCAAGCCGGCGGCTTCGATCTGCCGGATGTGCTCGGCGCGCAGTGTGGCGAAATCCCGCTCACCGCTCTTGATGGCGGTGGCCATCTGGCTGAGGCTGCGGTACAGCACGGGGGCAATTGCGCGTTGCTCCTGGGTGAGATAACCGTTGCGCGATGACAGCGCCAGGCCATCGACGGCACGTACGGTCGGCTCGCCGATGATCTGGATCGGCATGTTCAGGTCATGCACCATGGCGCGGATCACCGCCAGTTGCTGATAGTCCTTCTGGCCAAATACGCCCATATCCGGCTGAACCATGTTGAACAGCTTGCTGACCACCGTGGCGACGCCTTCGAAATGCCCTGGGCGGCTGGCCCCACACAGGCCTTCGGACAACTGGGGGACGCTGACGCGGGTCTGGCCGGTCATGCCGCCGGGGTACATTTCATCGACGGTTGGCGCGAACAGCAGGTTGCAACCGGCTTGCAGCAGCATTTCCTTGTCGGCGGCCAGGGTGCGCGGGTATTTGTCCAGGTCTTCGCCGGCGCCGAATTGCAACGGGTTGACGAAAATGCTCGCCACGACGAAGTCTGATTGCTGCGCGGCCTTACTCACCAGGGTGGCGTGGCCACTGTGCAGGTTGCCCATGGTCGGCACGAAGCCGATGCGCTTGCCGGCACTGCGCGCGTGGGTCACGGCGGCGCGCAGTTCACGTAGGGTTTTAACGGTATTCATGCAGAAAATCCGTGTTCGGTGCCGGGAAAGGTCACGGCTTTGACTTCGCTGACGTAAGCGCTCAGTGCGGCGTGAATGCTGGGCTGGCCGGCCATGAAGTTCTTCACGAACTTGGGCACGTGGCCGCTGATCGACAAGCCGAGCATGTCGTGCAGCACCAGCACCTGGCCGTCGGTGGCGGCGCCGGCACCGATGCCGATCACCGGTACCTTGACGGCCTGGGTGATTTCGGCGGCCAGTTCACTGGGCACGCACTCCAGCAGAATCATCGCGGCGCCGGCTTGCTCCAGGGCGATGGCATCGGCACGCATTTGGCGTGCCTGGGCTTCATTGCGGCCCTGTACCTTGTAGCCGCCGAGCAGGTTGACCGACTGCGGCGTCAGGCCCATGTGCGCGCATACCGGGACGCCGCGCTCAGCCAGCAGGCGGATCGACTCGGCGAGCCATACGGCGCCTTCGACCTTGATCATGTGCGCCCCCGCCTGCATCAGTTTGCCGGCGTTCTGGAAGGTCTGTTCGAGGGTGGCATACCCCATGAACGGCAGGTCGGCGATGATAAACGCACCGTCATTGCCACGCTTGACGCTGGCGGTGTGGTACGCGAGTTCGTCGGTGGTGACGGGGAGTGTGCTGTCATTCCCTTGAAGTACCATGCCCAGGGAGTCGCCTACCAGCAACACCTCGACCCCGGCCTGACAGCTGGCGTGGGCGAAGGTAGCGTCGTAGCAGGTCAGCATGGTGATTTTTTCACCTTTGAGCTTGAGGCTCTGCAAGGTGGTCAGGGTAATGTCTGGCATGAAAAGGGTCCTCGTTCAGGCGCTTGGAAACAGCGAGTAACGCGCGTGA
>Ga0105246_10002639_pt1 | contig 10861 bp, 7 predicted proteins | sample KBSM64metaG_FD_99694 | JGI IMG/M metagenome (GOLD analysis project Ga0105246, IMG submission 99694) | Miscanthus rhizosphere microbial communities from Kellogg Biological Station, Michigan, USA - KBS M6-4 metaG | ecosystem: Host-associated > Plants > Roots > Rhizosphere > Soil | place: Michigan...
AAGACCAAGATCGCCTACCAGCAGAACATCATCGAAGAGGGCAACTGGAAGCTCGTCATGGAGAACAACCGTGAGTGCTACCACTGCGACGGACACCCGGAACTTGCCTGCTCCCTCTTCCCCACCTGGGGCCTGACCGAGGGCCTCATCCCCACCCACCTCGAGGAGGTGTGGGACCGCAACAAGGAAGCACAGTCTTCGCTCGAGGAGCGTTGCCGCCGCTACGGTCTCCCCTACGAAGTGATCGAGGAGCTCGACACCCGTGTCGCCGGTATCCGCATTTCCCGTGAAGCACTCGACGGCGAGGGTGAATCCTTCTCCGCCGACGGGCGCAGGCTCTCCAAGAAGCTGCTCGGCGACCTGCCCGACTTCCGCCTTGGCCGCTGCTCGATGCACCTGCAGCCCAACAGCTGGTTCCACTTCATGGGCGACCACGTCATCACCTTCGGCGTTTTCCCCATCAACGAACACCAGAGCCTGGTACGCACCACCTGGCTGGTGGCCGACGACGCCGTGGAAGGCGTCGATTACGACCTGGACAAGCTCACCCACGTCTGGAAGCAGACCAACATCCAGGACAAGGCGTTCGTGGAGCTGTGCCAGCAGGGTGCCGGCAGCCCTGCCTACGAGCCCGGCCCGTACATGAAGAGCGAATACCAGGTCGAAGCATTCATCAACTGGTACGTGCAGCGTGTGCAGGAGCACTTGGCATGATTGAGCTCCTCCCCGAAACGGCAATCCTGGAACCACAGCGCATCCGCGGTCTTGAGATGCCGTGGAACAGGGTGATGGGCGGCACCGAGGTGCCCGCCCGCGCCGCCCACGCCTTGGGCCCCTGGCACCCCCAGGAGTTCATGGCCGAATGCGTCGAGACCGTTCCCGAGGCCGGCGGCATCATGACCTTCGTGTTCCGCCGCTGCGACGGTGCGCCCCTGGCGTTCCGCGCGGGCCAGTACGTGAACGTCGCCTTCCCGCTGAACGGCGAGGACCAGGAACCGGTGGACCGCAGCTACTCGCTGTCCAGTTCGCCGACGCAGCCGTGGACCTTCAGCATCAGCGTCAAGCGCGACGCCACGGGTCTGGTCTCGCCGTGGGTCCACGAAAACGTCAAGCCCGGCACCGTGCTTGAGATGCTCGGACCGGTGGGGGCATTCCACCTGCCCGACGCCGACCGCCGGGCACGGTACCTCCTGCTCGCTGCCGGCGCGGGCATCACCCCCATCATGTCGATGGTGCGGACCATCCACTCCCTGCCGGGACTGGCAGATGTCGTGGTGCTCTACCACGGCTCGGACGCCGGGGGCTTCGCCTTCGACAGGGAACTGGCCTACATCGCTTCCGTGGATTCACGCTTCAGGGTCTTCTACTCCCTGGGCGACCGCGGCCGGCCCGAGGACTGGGAGGGGCTCAGCGGAAGGCTGTCGGCGACCATGCTCAACGAGGTGGCCCCGGATGCCAACGGCCGCCAGGTCTACGCCTGCGGCCCCGAGGGGTACCTGAACGGCGCCACCGAGCTCCTCAAGGAGGTCGGCGTCGACGACACCTCCATCTACATGGAGTTCTTCTCGGGTGACCGCCAGACGCTTCTTGAGTACCAGGCGGAGCTCGCCCTGGCCGAAAACATCGCAGAGGAAATCGCGGAGGAAATCGCCGAATCCGCCGAGGAGTACTTCGAAGGCCAGCCCGCCGCGTTCGGACTCTACGAGCCCGGCTACGACGCCGACGGAACCCTGCAAGCCTCGGGGCTGCCGCTGGAACCCGTCGACCCCGGGGCACCCGCTTCCGAAGCCTCCGACGGCGGTGCGGAGCCTGAGGCCGTCACCCCCGATGCCTCGAGCTTTGACACGGTGGGCACAGGCAGCCTCACCATGTCCTTCATGCGCACCGGCATCAACGTCCGGATCGACCCCGCCGAGCACATCCTTGAGGTGGCCCAGCGTGCGGGCGTCAGGATCGGCGCGAACTGCAAGGAAGGCATGTGCGGATCCTGCAAGGTCGTCAAGCTATCCGGGGAGGTCGAGATGAACCACCAAGGAGGGATCCGGGCACGGGAAATCTCTGCGGGCAAGTTCCTGCCCTGCTGCTCCACTGCGCAGACGGACCTGGTGATCGACGCCTGACCGGGCTGAACGCCATCGCATGCTCCACGGCGATGTGCGCTGCACGTACCAATTGAGTCAATTCACTTCACGGAAAGAGCCATTCAATGTCAGGTAACAAAGCCGTTGCTTACAAGGCACCGGGGGTCGTGGAAATCATCGATACCCCGTATCCCACTTTTGAACTGCAGGCCGGCCCCGGCGTCAATCCCATCAATGTGGGCCGGAAGGTCCCGCACGGGGTCATCCTGCGCACCGTCAGCACGAACATCTGCGGCTCGGACCAGCACATGGTTCGCGGCCGCACGACTGCGCCGGCCGGCCTCGTCCTGGGGCACGAGATCACCGGCGAGGTCATCGAGACCGGGCCCGACGTCGAGTTCATCAAGGTCGGGGACATCGTCTCGGTGCCCTTCAACATCTCCTGCGGGCGCTGTCGGAACTGCAAGGAGGGCAAGACAGGGATCTGCCTGAACGTGAATCCGGACCGTCCCGGGTCCGCCTACGGCTATGTCGACATGGGCGGATGGGTAGGCGGGCAGGCGGAATACGTCCTGGTCCCCTACGCGGACTGGAATCTGTTGCGGTTCCCCGATCGGGACCAGGCCCTGGAAAAGATCATGGACCTGACCATGCTCTCGGACATCCTCCCGACCGGATTCCACGGGGCCGTCACGGCAGGTGTCGGCGTCGGGTCCACCGTCTATGTTGCCGGGGCAGGCCCCGTGGGGCTAGCCGCAGCGGCCAGCGCCCAACTGCTGGGGGCGGCGGTGGTCATCGTGGGCGACCTCAATGAGGATCGCCTGGCCCAGGCCCGCTCCTTTGGCTGCGAAACCGTCAATGTTGCCAACGGCAACCCGGCTGACCAGATCGAGCAGCTCCTCGGCGTCCCCGAGGTTGATGCCGGTATCGACGCGGTCGGTTTCGAGGCCCGCGGACACGGTGCCGGGGGCCAGGAGGCGCCAGCCACCGTGCTCAATTCCCTGATGGACCTCACTGCTGCCGGCGGATCCGTGGGTATTCCCGGCCTTTATGTCACGGGGGATCCGGGCGCTGCGGACGAGGCGGCCAAGAAGGGCAGCCTTTCCCTGTCGTTGGGCACCGGCTGGGCGAAGTCCCTCTCCTTCACGACCGGCCAATGCCCGGTGATGAAGTACAACCGGCAGCTGATGATGGCGATCCTGCATGACAAGATCCAGATCTCCAAGGCCGTCAACGCCAAGGCCATTCCGCTCGAGGACGCCCCGCGGGGGTACGCGGAATTCGACGCCGGAGCCGCCACGAAGTACGTCCTGAACCCGAACGGCTACCTCAGCAACTAATTCGAGGTAGGAAGTCTTCCTTAAGCCAGACCAGAGCGGTCGGTGCACCACCCCGTGCCATGCCGGGTGGGGCACCGACCGCGTCGTCTTTGACGAAGGAACCACCCGCCCGCACAACGGGACACATCTCAGAGCCCGTCGAGCTGCCCCACACGATCGAGGCAGCAATGGGGACCGTTGCGCCGTGCCGGCAGCGCGGATTTCCGCCGTGCCGTCCAAGCTGCCCCGATAGTCAGCCATCTCTGGACCCTGTTCAACGGCTTCCCACGCGTGCTCACACGCCTGCGGAGAAGCGTGGCTGCAGATCACCCTAAACCTCTTCGGATCATGACCAAACCGCGTAATGCGCAACAACAATTGCTATGCGGAAAGCGTGATTCCCGAAGCAGGGCTGTGCGCCGGGGCCAAGAATGCGGAGGAAACAGAGCGAAAAGGTCTTGACAAGCCCTGTGAGCTCCGCCACGCTGTTGCATATAGCGAAGTCTGTTGATCACTGCGGAACAAACTGTACGGCCCGCACGCCTCGTTCTTCCCATCTCGAATGCAAAAGAGGTCCACCATGCACAGGGCGTGCCCGCTAAGCCAACCGGCCCCAGAGGAAGCTCTGCGACTCAATACGGCCCCGCCGATGATCGACGGCGTAATCAGGGGCACCGCCCCCCACGGTGCCCCCAACCTCCCGCCCGGCCGGACTGTGAACGGCCACTTCCAAACCCTCATCTGAGCACAGGCAAAGGATTCCCCCCATGACCTTGAATGGCGAGATAGACCAAGTAGGCGAGATAGAGCAAGGCCCTGAACTAGACGAAGCAGCCACGACAATGCAGAACGAGCACGAACCGGAGCAGGACAGCGACAGCGACAGCGAGCTCAACCGGCAGATCCTGCAGGAACTGCGCCAGTCCAGGACCGAGCAGGCAGTCAGTGCCCGCCGCAACCGGAAGCTCGTCCTGGACAAGTGGACGTTCGGCATCACGGGCGTGATCGCCCTTGCCTTCGTGCTGTGGGGGTTCCTCGGCCGGGACAGCCTGGCCACGACCTCGCAGAGTGTCCTGGACTGGGTTATGGAATACACCGGCTGGCTCTTCATGGTGCTGGCATCGCTCTTCGTCGTGTTCATTCTCTGGCTGGCTCTTGGGAAGTTCGGCAACATCCCGCTGGGCAAGGACGGTGAGAAGCCCGAATACCGCACCGTCTCCTGGATCTCCATGATGTTCGCCGCCGGCATGGGCATCGGCCTCATGTTCTACGGCGTGGCGGAACCCCTCTACCACTTCATCTCGCCCCCGCCGGGAACGGTGGACGGGCACACTCCCGAAGCGATCCAGACGGCCATGGCCACCTCGATCTTCCACTGGACGCTGCACCCCTGGGCAATGTACGCCGTGGTCGGCATCGCCATGGCCTACGGCACCTACCGGCTAGGCCGGCGCCAGCTCATTTCCGTGGCGTTTACCTCGATCTTCGGCGTGCGCGCCGTTGAAGGCCCAGTCGGCAAGTTCATCAACATCCTGGCCATCTTCGCCACGCTCTTCGGAACCGCCGCGTCCCTGGGCCTGGGCGCCCTGCAGATCGGCAGCGGCATCACCTCCAACGGCTGGGCCGGTGAAATCGGCACTCCCGTCCTGGTGGTGATCGTGGCCATTCTGACCTTCTGTTTCGTGGCCTCGGCCGTTTCCGGCATCAGCCGCGGAATCCAGTGGCTCTCCAACATCAACATGGTCCTCGCTGTGGTCCTGGCACTCGTGGTGTTCGTGGCCGGCCCCACCCTGTTCATCCTGAACCTGATCCCCTCCGCCGTGGGCGACTACATCCGCGACCTCGCCACCATGTCATCTCGCACCGAAGCCGTGGGCGATGAGGCACTGCGCAAGTGGATGTCGGGCTGGACCATCTTCTACTGGGCCTGGTGGATTTCCTGGACGCCCTTCGTTGGCCTGTTCATCGCCCGGATCAGCCGCGGCCGCACCATCCGCCAGTTCGTCACCGGGGTGCTCCTGGTGCCGAGCATCGTGTCCGTCATCTGGTTCGGCATCTTCGGCGGAACCGCCTTCAACATCCAGCAGATCGCCGATAAGACGGCAAACCCGTCGGACGGCATCGCAAAGATGGTCGACGGCGTCTCCACCATCAACTTCGACGGTGCACTCTTCGATCTGGTCAAGAACCTGCAGATGCCCGGCTGGGCCATCTCAGCGGTGATCGTCCTGGCCATGATCCTGGTGGCGATCTTCTTCATCACCGGTGCCGACGCTGCCTCGATTGTCATGGGCTCGCTCAGCTCCAACGGTGCCGAGGAACCCCGGCGAGGAGTAGTGATCTTCTGGGGCACGCTCACCGGCGCCGTGGCCGCGGTCATGCTGCTGGCGGGCGGTGACGAACCCTCCGAAGCCTTGTCCGGCCTGCAACGGGTCACCATCGTTGCAGCCCTGCCCTTCGTCCTCGTCATGCTCCTCCTCTGCTTCGCACTGACCAAGGACCTACGCCGGGATCCGCTCTCCCTCCGACGCCGGCTGGCCGACTCGGTGGTGGAACGCGCCATCCGCAGCGGCGTGGACCAGCACGGCGGCGTCCAGTTCGATCTCGTTACCAAGCATCAATGCGATCAGCGCTGCACGGACGACGGCCGCTGCGCGGCTTCCCCTGCTGACAACTAAGCCCTCACAAAGAACCAGGAGTAGACCATGACCACAGTCCTCGAAGGCCGTCCCACCAGTGGCGCGACGGCAGAAGCTGGCGCCGCCGCAAGTGTCCGTGGCACCGGCACCGCACAGTACGTCCTTACCCTTGCGTGCCCGGAACGCCCCGGAATCGTCCGGGCCATCACCGGCTTCCTCGCTGACCGGGGCTTCGACATCGTTGAACACCAGCAGTTCGATGACCACATGAGCGGCAAGCTCTACCTGCGCACGGCCTTCACTCCGGGCGACAGTGACGTCTCCGCCGAGGGCCTCAGCGCCGAGTTCGCAGCCGTGGCCGATGAGTTCGACATGGAGTTCGCCATCCACGACGGCCGCCCCCAGCGCCTGCTGGTGATGGTCTCGAAGTTCGGCCACTGCCTCAACGACCTCATCTTCCGGTGGCGCGCCGGCAGCCTGGGTGCGGAGATCGCCGTCGTGGTTTCCAACCACGAGGACCTGCGCCCCATGGCGGAAGCCGCGGGCCTGCCGTTCATCCACGTCCCGGTCACCGCGGACACCAAGCCGCAGGCCGAAGCGCGCCTGCTGGAACTGGTCGAGGAGTACCAGGCCGACCTGGTGGTCCTGGCCCGCTACATGCAGGTCCTTTCGGACGACCTCAGTGAGACCCTCCGCGGCCGCGCCATCAACATCCACCATTCCTTCCTGCCAGGGTTCAAGGGCGCCAAGCCCTACCACCAGGCCTACGACCGCGGCGTGAAGCTCATCGGAGCCACCGCCCACTACGTCACCGCAGACCTGGACGAGGGCCCGATCATCGAACAGGAAGTGTTCCGGGTGGACCACAGCCTGGACCCGAACGCCCTGGTCACCGTCGGCAGGGACGCCGAATCCCAGGCACTGTCCCGGGCAGTGAAATGGCACTGCCAGCACCGGGTCCTGCTCAACAACACCCGCACCGTCGTCTTCCGCTAACGCGAACGCCAAGTAAACAGGAGAAACAGCACTCATGAGCGCATCACCACGCGTCGTCATCATCGGCGCCGGCATTGTCGGCACCAACATCGCGGATGAACTGTCCAGCCGGGGCTGGACCAACGTCACCGTCGTCGAGCAGGGTCCGCTGGAACTTGCCGGCGGCTCCACCTCGCACGCGCCGGGCCTGGTGTTCCAGAACAACGGGTCCCGGACCATGACCGAGTTCGCCACGTACACGGTGAACAAGCTGCTCTCCCTGAGCAAGGACGGCCAGTCCTGCTTCAACCAGGTGGGCGGCCTGGAGCTGGCCACCACCCCCGAGCGCTTCGCCGACCTCAAGCGCAAGATGGGTGTGATGACCTCCTGGGGCGTCGAAAGCCGGATCATCGACGCCGATGAGTGTGAGAAGATCTACCCCCTCCTGAACACCGGCAAGCTCACCGGCGGCCGCGAGGTCCTCGGCGGCCTGCTCATCCCCACCGACGGCCTGGCCCTGGCGGCCCGCGCCGTGCAGCTGCTCATCGAGCGCTCCAGTGACCGCGGCGTGACCTTCCTCGGGTCCACCACCGTCACGGGCATCGCCCAGGAGGGCGGCAAGGTGACCGGCGTCGAAACCGACAACGGCCTGATCCCGGCTGACATCGTGGTCTCCTGCGCCGGTTTCTGGGGCCGTGAGCTCGGCAAGCTGGTGGGCTTGGAAGTGCCCCTGCTGCCGCTGGCCCACCAGTACGTCGTCACCACTCCCCTTGCCGAGCTTGAGGGCGTCAACGAGCTCCCCAAGGGCGCCAGCAAGCCGATCCTGCGCTACCAGGACAAGGACCTGTACTACCGCGAATGGGGCAACCGCATCGGCATCGGCAGCTACGCGCACCGTCCCATGCCGGTGGACATGTCCGAGCTGCCGAAGGTCTCCGCCGAGGAGATGTCGGACCACCACATGCCTTCCCGCCTGGACTTCACGCTGGAAGACTTCCTGCCGGCCTGGGAGGACAGCCAGGACCTGCTTCCCCCGTTGCGCAGCGCCGCAATCGAGGACGGCTTCAACGGCATCTTCTCCTTCACCCCGGACGGCGGCCCGCTGATCGGCGAGCACCCGGACCTGTCCGGCTTCTGGGTGGCCGAGGCAGTGTGGGTGACGCACTCCTCCGGTGTGGCCAAGGCCGTGGCCGAGCTCCTGGTCGAAGGCCGCTCCCGCACCGACCTGCACGGCACCGAACTGACCCGTTTCGAAAAGGTCCAGACCTCGGATGCGTACGTCAGCGAAACCTCGCAGCAGAACTTCGTGGAGATCTACGACGTCCTGCACCCGCTGCAGCCCAAGGAGTCCCCGCGTGACCTGCGCGTGAGCCCCTTCAACGTCCGCCAGAAGGAGCTGGGTGCCTTCTTCCTGGAGTCCGCCGGCTGGGAGCGCCCGCACTGGTTCGAAGCCAACCGCGGCCTGCTCGAGGAACTGCCCGCCGAATGGCAGGCGCCGGAGCGCGACTCCTGGGCCGCTATGTTCCACTCCCCCATTTCCGCCGCCGAGGCTTGGCGGACGCGTACCGCCGTCGGGCTCTATGACATGACCCCGCTCAAGCGGCTGGAGGTTGTGGGTCCCGGCGCCGAGGCGCTGCTGCACCGCCTCAGCACCGGAAACATCACCAAGAAGCCCGGCGCGGTCACCTACTGCCTCCTGCTGGAGCACGACGGCGGCATCCGCAGTGACGTGACGGTGGCCCGCCTTGAGCAGGAGAAATTCCAGCTGGGCGTCAACAGCAACGTGGACTTCGACTACCTGCGCGTGGAAGCACGCAAGCAGTCGGCCGCAGATCCGTCCCAGTGGGCGCACGTCAGCGACATCACCGGCAGCACCTGCTGCATCGGCCTGTGGGGCCCGCTGGCCCGTGAGGTCATCGGCAAGGTCAGCGACGATGACCTCAGCAACGACGGCCTGAAGTACTTCCGTACCAAGGAAATCTCCGTGGGCGGCATCCCGGTCACCGCCATGCGGCTCTCCTACGTGGGCGAACTCGGCTGGGAGCTCTACACCACCGCCGAGTACGGGCTGAAGCTCTGGGACCTGCTCTTCGAGGCGGGCCAGGAGCACGGCATCGTCGCCGCCGGCCGCGGCGCGTTCAACAGCATGCGTCTGGAGAAGGGCTACCGCCTCTGGGGCACGGACATGAACACCGAGCACGATCCCTACCAGTCCGGCCTGGGCTTCTCCGTGGCCAAGGACAAGACGGGCTTCGTAGGCGCCGAGGCACTGGCCGTCCGCAAGGAAGAGCCGGCCAGCAAGGTGCTGCGCTGCCTGACCATCGACGACGGCACCTCGGTGGTCCTGGGCAAGGAACCTGTGTACGTGGCCGGGGATGCCGCGGGGTACGTCACCAGCGCCGCGTACGGCTTCTCCATCCACAAACCGATCGCCTACGCCTGGCTGCCGGCCGCCCTCGGCGTCGGGGATGCCGTGGAAATCGAGTACTTCGGCGAGCGTATCCCGGCGACGGTGACCGCAGAACCGCTGTACGATCCGGCCATGGAACGCATCCGCGGCTGATTATTCCCGTTCTAGGGGGTACAGACAGGGCCTCCCTCGGCCCCGTCTGTACCCCCTAGTGTTTTAAACATGACTATTGCCAAGGCCTACGCTGCTACATCCGCTACGGAACCCCTTGTCCCCACCACCGTCGAGCGCCGAGCGCTCGGTCCGCACGACATCCTGATCGACATCAAGTTCGCCGGAATCTGCCACTCCGACATCCACACCGTCCGCGGCGACTGGGGCCCCGTCTCCTACCCGCTCACGCCCGGCCACGAAATTGCCGGCGTCGTTTCCGAAATCGGCAGCGAGGTGACCCGCCACAAGGTGGGCGACCGCGTCGGCGTCGGCTGCATGGTCAACTCCTGCCGCGAATGCGAACAGTGCCTGGCCGGCCAGGAGCAGGACTGCCTGAACGGCAACGTGGGCACCTACGCCGCCACCGACCGCGACGGCACCGTCACCCAGGGCGGCTACTCCAGCCACGTGGCGGTGGACGAGGCCTTCGCCGTCCGGATTCCCGAACGCCTGGACCTCGACGTCGCCGCGCCGTTGCTCTGCGCCGGCATCACCACCTACTCCCCGCTGCGGCGCTGGGGCGCCGGCCCGGGCAAGAAGGTCGCCGTGATCGGCCTGGGCGGCCTGGGCCACATGGCGGTTAAGCTCGCCCACGCCATGGGTGCCGAGGTCACCGTGCTGTCCCAGTCGCTCAAGAAGCAGGAGGACGGCCTGCGCCTGGGTGCGGACCACTACTACGCCACGAGCGACGAGAACACCTTCGAAGAGCTGTCCGGCAGCTTCGACCTCATCATCAACACCGTCAGCGCCGCCATCTCCCTGGACGCCTACCTGGGCCTGGTCAAGCCGCACGGTGCGCTGGTGTGCGTCGGCGCTCCGGGCGAACCACTGGACCTGCAGATCTTCAGCCTGATCGTCGGCGGCAAGTCCCTGGCCGGCTCCAACATCGGCGGCATCCGCGAGACCCAGGAAATGCTCGACTTCTGCGCCGAACATGGCATCGGGGCCGAGATCGAGGTCATTCCGGCGGAGAAGATCAACGAAGCCTACGAGCGCGTCCTCGCCTCGGACGTGCGCTACCGCTTCGTGATCGACACGGCGACGCTGTAAGGGCTCTGCTGGGGCGGCCGGGGCCCCGGGGATTTCCACCGGAGCAAACGTTGGTTACCCCCTCAAATTTCAGGGGGTAACCAACGTTTGCTCGGGTCATTCTTGTATCAAAAGTCAGTCGGTCGTGGCCGGCTCGCGCCCCGGCACGTGGCCCACCAGGGCCAGGGTCGTTGC
>Ga0105246_10002644_pt1 | contig 10853 bp, 11 predicted proteins | sample KBSM64metaG_FD_99694 | JGI IMG/M metagenome (GOLD analysis project Ga0105246, IMG submission 99694) | Miscanthus rhizosphere microbial communities from Kellogg Biological Station, Michigan, USA - KBS M6-4 metaG | ecosystem: Host-associated > Plants > Roots > Rhizosphere > Soil | place...
AACTTAGTCCGGTTGAGTGGTTTGGGATATTCAGCGATTGATCAGATCGCTTAAATCGGACTGAGTTCCCTTCGAGTGATCTACTATTTGGAACAGCTATTTAATATTTCTTAAACCAATACATTAAGTATGGGCAATCTGTCGTCGGTTGTTACTCGTTGTGATGGCTTTTGATTTATGCTTTAGTTCATCGCGCTAATGCTAAAATTTTGTATTCCGAGGTCAATGTGTCTTCATTCCGATTCTTAATACCACTATTATTATGGTGTGTGCTTTATTACTCGCTCGGGTATATCTCACTTTTTCTCGATGATCCTGCAAGCCGGGTCTCTTTTGTCTGGTTTCCGGCAGGACTTGCTGTCAGTGCTTTCCTGCTGACTGCACGTCGTCGTTGGCCATGGTTATTTCTGGGTTTATTCCTCGCACGAACCATTCTTGATGTGACCATGCGGCATTCGCTTGAGACGTCACTGATTCATTCTCTGATTTCTTTAACTAATGATTTTGCTATCGCCTGGTGCGTGCGGCATTTCACTCGGCCAAATGACATGCTGTACAGCCTGGTTATCTGGTTATCTGCCACATTGATTACCAGCGCGATTGCCGCTGCATTTGGCGTCGGCTGGGTCGCACTACGCCATGATGTTAACTTTAGTCAGACGATATGGATTTGGTGGTCTGCAAACGTAGTCGGCACCATATTATTAACCACTATTTTGATGGGTCTTTTCTGGCGACAGCAGTCGTTTGAACTCAAAAAATGGCTGACTGGTTCGGTATTATGGCTGCTACTGTGCGTTAGCGCGGTGTATGTTTTCCATCAGCCGATTGGCGGGCCACCGGGGGAGGCCATTCTCTTTAGCCTCGCGTGCATTCCAGTCATGATTATGATCGCTATACCTGTCCTGAGTGGCAATCAACTGGGCGCACTCTCTTTTCTCAGCTTCTGCGTCATCGTCATTTATTACTCCTGGCAACGTAACGGCCCACTTTTTATCCCGGGATTGCGAGAAGGAGAACCCCTGTTGCTGGCGCAGTGTTATCTTTCGGGCACCGCACTGCTACTGAATTTTGTCTATCTGCTTAAACACCAAACCACTGATATTGTTTCCTCGTATTATCTGAACCCCAGAACAGGACGGTTGACCTGGGATAATTCAGCTACGGTTCTCAGCCAGCAGCTTGCGAAGATTGGTCATATCGACCAGCTTTTCTCTCTTATGTCACCTGAAGATCAACGCCGAATGCGTGAACGATGGGACAGAGTACAAAAAGGTGGCGTAATTAAGGGTTCTTTCCAGTTTCTACTCACCCTCTCTCCATCAAAAAAAATACCGCTTCACGAAACAAAACTGATTGCACTGCAGCAACCAGATGGCGTGGTGCTTATTGGCTATTGGGCTGGGGAGTTTCAACAAAACGTAACTGACCCGATCATGAAGGAGTCGTAATCGATGTTGCAGGTTGCACTATTATTGATGGGCGTGTCTTTTGTCAGAAAATCGGCCCCGATACTCGGGATAATAGGTCTGTTATGGGGAGGGCTAGGGTTCTCTATCTTCCTTGATGGTATGGAAGGAATGCGTTATTTCCCATTCCATGTCTTTGGCATCCTTTTGTTGATAGAAAGCGTGATAACACTGATGCTGGCGGGCAATGCTAAAGGCGCACAAAAATCCGTTTTCTATTTTAAAGGCTGCATATTTTGTTTTGTTGCGGTGCTCATTCTTTCCGGGCGCGAGAGCAGCAACCTGCTTCTGGCTATTCTGTTTGGTTTCGCCTTCTTCATCACCGGGCTTTTTGTTATGGCTTCTGCCTGGGTGGTGCGATATGAAGGGTGGCATGGTGTTTTTCTGGGGGGCATAGCGCAGCTGGCATTTGCGATGTTTCTCTTTTTGCCTTACCCCACTAACCACCATGGCACTATTTCACAGTTTCTTGGCGTGATAATGGTGCTGGGCGGTATTCAATGTGTGCGGATTGCAATTCAGGCGTTCCGCCTGCGTGAAGGCGGGAGCATCTTCAATATGCTGGAACCCCGCAGATTTTTGCCAACATCAGAATTTACCGCTGAGTCTCATTCTGAAAGCCCTCTCATTATTCACATCTGGACCCCAGAAGGATCTTCAGAAAATTCACCTGTACCAAGGCCGGTCATTAACCGCTATATCGCCGCCGTTGATGTCAACGGTGTCATTTCAACCGGACACTCGGCGCTGGAATTGTCCCCTGATATTTATATCAGCCTGTATCCCGCAGTAGAAATAGATCGTTCACCATCAGAATTTTTCAACATACTTAAAGCGATTCAGGAAAATAACGTACCGGGTGAATTTCAGAAGAGCTACGCCAGTGAGGCTGCGGCCTGGTGCGACTCCGATCGTAAAATCATTTTTCATGACATTAATGCGCAGGCATTGCGGCGTTACTGGGAAAGCTATCGGGAGATTAATACTTACAACCTGACCTGGCGTAACTGTTCGAGTAGCGTTGCCTACGGCCTCGAGGCTGCGCTTGATGGCGTTCTTTCACGTCGTGGCGGATGGCTGCACTTTATTCGATTGTTTTTCATGCCGGAACTGTGGATTGCTGCCCAATTGCGTAAGCGCGCGACGACCATGGCCTGGACTCCGGGTCTGATGCTCGACTATGCGCGGGCGCTGCACGCTCTGGTCAATCCGGTGCAACATTCCTGGTTACAGCGCTGGAAACAGCAACTGGACAGGTCCCATTGATGGCAAAATACTCCGAGGAATTAACAGCTAAAGCCCCGTGGTTGCCAGAATATTCCCGGCTTTCCGCTATCAAGTGGCAGGACTGCGAGAATGTGCATGTTTTGAATGTGAGGAACTTTAGCTATAAAAATGCATTCTCCCCTATGACTGACTGGTACGACTGTCATCTGAAACTGAGTGACGTGATCGCAACCGATCTGGTGCTCTCTTACTGGGCAGGTAATGCCATCGCGCATGTGTTTCTGAGTTTTGGCTTTAAAAATGGACAATGGTTGTCCATTTCAATTGAAACCCGCAGGCGAGAAAATCAACCCTGGTCTGCTTTTGGTGGCTTCTTAAAAAATTACCCGCTGATTTATGTTGTTGCTGATGAACGAGATCTTATTGGTGTCCGGCTCAATATAAGGAAAGAACGGGTTTATCTCTATTCATTAAATATCACCCCACAGCAAAGTCAGGATTTACTGCGTGAATATCTGATGAAAATTGAAAAGGTTAATGAACACCCTGAATGGTATAACACGCTATTAAATAACTGTACTTCTAATATCTTTCATCATGGGAGAGCGGTTTCTTCTGCGGTGAAATACGACTGGAGGATATTGCTTAGCGGTTATGTCGATCGTTATTGTTATAAGAAAAATTTATTGAGCCACCAACACTCTTTCGATGAGCTGAAAGCGCGAAGCCGTCTGGTCGGTACTGATGGAGCAAATATAAGCCCTACATTTTCTTTGGATATACGCCGTAACCGATAACTAAATAGCAATATCCCACTCCTGGAAAGGAATAAATCATGCGGAAAATAATCAAATTACTGCCGTTACTCTTACTGCCCTCTGTTGATGCTGCGAACAGCGCTGATTTTTCTCTTGGTGTTCAGGGCGGGTCATACGGCATGGCTTATAATACAAATCATGCCGACTATTGGGCACTGCCTTATATCGGTTACAACGGTGAAGACTGGTATATCGATGGTACCGAGGCGGGTTATAACTTTATCAATACGCAGACTCAAGTCCTGCGGGCTAAAGTTTATTATTACACCAATCAATACAGTTCATCTGATGGAAAGACAGCCGCCATGCGTAGCCTTAATAGCCGCTACAGCACCATGATGGCAGGTTTTACCTATCAATATATCTCGCCGGTTGGTGCATTCAGTACTACGGTGGGTGCTGACACGTTAAATAACAGCAAAGGCGTAACCGTTAATGCGGCCTATATTTTGCTCAAACAATGGGGTGATTTTACCCTGGTACCAGAATTGGGCGTGGACTGGTCCAACGCCCAGAACACACGTTATTATTATGGTATTTCAGAAGCAGAGTCAGAGCGAAGCGGGCTTTCAGCCTGGCGCCCACACGACAGCTATGTGCCTTATATCCAGTTAGCGATGAATTATGCCTGGTCAAAGCAGTGGAATACCTGGGGTGAAATTACCGGGCGATATTACCCTTCGACCATTAATAATAGTCCAATGGTCAACAAAAATGGCGTCACCGAACTGACTCTCGGAGCCAGTTACACTTTCTGAAAAAAGTCATCTGTAAAAAAGGTGGCAGTTATGCCACCTATTTCTTACGGGCCAGAACGAGTTCTCTCAAATGCGTCTTCATATATATCTGTTGCGCTACCTACATCATCCTGCCATTCACCGTTTTTTAATGTCTCATCATCCGGGTATAGCATTGGGTTGTGTTGTATCTCTGGCGCAAGCATAGCCCGGGCAGAGAGATTTGGCGTCGGGTAGCCGATACGTTCTGCTACAGCGGCAGCGACATCCGGGCGTAACAAAAAGTTGATTAACTTCAATGCGCCTTCTTTATTTTTCGCCCCAGCAGGTATCGCCAGGCTATCCATCCAGAAAATCGCCCCTTCCTTTGGCCAGATAACCTTTAGTGGGACTCCCGCTTTACTGGCTACATAAGCTGAACCGTTCCAGATCATACCTATATCGACATCCCCTTCGATAAATGGATTTCCGGGATTGTCGCCGTCATACAAAAGCACATTAGGGGACAGGGCTTTTAATTCCCTGGCAGCTTGTTGAATTTGCCCCACATCAGTGGTATTCCCCGAATAGCCCAGTTTACGTAAGGCAATATGGAACACTTCGCGATCGTCATCTATTAGCAACAGACTATTTCGAAAACGCGGTGACCATAAGTCAGACCAACTTTTAACCGAATCAGGAGAAATATGTTTCTCATTTATAGCAATGACCGTAGCGCCCCAAATATAAGGGATTGAGTATTCGTTATTTCGGTCAAACGGTTTATTGAGCAAAAGTGGGTCAAGATTCTTAAAATTGCTTAGAGATGATTTATCAATTTTTTGCAGCATACCTTCTTTGCGCATTCTGGAAATATAGTAGGAAGAAGGCACAACCAGGTCATAATGACTGCCTGTTTTCATTTTGGCATAAAGAATTTCATTTGATTCGTAGTTAGAATAAATGACTGTTATGCCTGTTTCGCGTGTGAACTGCTCCAGTAAACTATCAGGTGCATATTCTGTCCAGTTATAGAAATAGACCACTCCTTTATCATCATCCGCCCTGAGATGGCATGAAAGCAAAGTGATAAAAAGTGTTAACAACAACTTAAAACTTGCTTTCATATAGATGATTCCCCAACGTGAATTTTCCGTCTGAATATCCACTGACTGAGAATAATCAGCACCAAAGAAACCACTAATAATAATGTCGCGAGTGCATTAACCTCTGGAGAGATACCCACTTTAACCATGGAATATATTTTTAACGGCAGAATTTCAAAGCTCGGGCCGGTAACAAACGAGGAAATGACGACATCATCCATTGAAAGCGTGAAACTCAATAACCAGCCCGAGGCCACAGCCGGGAAGATAAGTGGGAAGATAATCATTTTCAGTATTATCCACTCGCTGGCTCCAAGATCTCTAGCGGCCTCCGTCATTTGCGAATCAAACCCTTCAAGCCTTGCACGAACGGTAAGCACAACAAAGGGTAAGCAAAACGTAATATGAGAAAAAAGCAGCGTTGTGAACCCGAGCGACATCCCTAACATAATAAACAGCGCCATTAAAGAAATCGCCATAACAATATCTGGAGATAACGTGACGATAAAAAGCATGGTCTTAATAAATGTCTGCCCTCTTGAGCGATAACGATGTAGTGCAATTGCCGTCAGTGTACCCATAAAAGTCGCACAAGTTGCAGAAAGAGAGGCCATCAACAGTGAGTGACCAGCTGCCTGTAACAGACTGTCATTTGCACGCAGTATGTCATACCATTCAAAAGTAAAACCGCCCCAGTCAATACCGTAAGGTGAGGAATTAAAGGAGTTTGCTATCAGGATCCCAATGGGAATATAAAGCCAGGCGTACAGACCACCCATTAATAACCAGCCTAACCACCGCATCATACATCGCTCCTTTTTTGTCCGTTCACCCACAGGCTAACCCGGTAATAAAGCAGCAGCAGGCCGCCCATAATCAGCATCAAAACAGTGGTTATGGCTGAGCCAAATGGCCAATCGCGGATCGTCAGGAACTGATCTTTAATTACGTTACCAATCAGCAGGTTTTTTGCTCCCCCCATCATATCGGCGACATAAAACATTCCCGTAGCAGGAATAAAAACTAACAGGCAACCCGAAATAATACCTGGCATAGTCAACGGAATAACGATGCGGATGAAAACACTCAATTTACCTGCGCCTAAGTCCCTTGCTGCTTCAAGTAATTGCCTGTCAAGTTTTTCGATGCTTGCATATAAAGGCATAACCATAAACGGAATTAATACATACATCAGACCCAGAATAACAGCCTGCGGATGATAGAGAATATGTAGAGGTTCGCTGATGATCCCCATCCAGAGCAGCACATCGTTTAAATAGCCATTAACACTGAGGAAAAGTTTAAAGGCATAAACTCTAATTAGCGAGTTGGTCCAAAAAGGAATAATGAGTAAAAATAGCAGTAGCGACTGTACTCTTTTTGACTGACAACTGAGGACAAAAGCAAACGGGTAACCAATTACCAGACAGCCAATGGTAGCGATCAATGCCAGATTAAATGAGCGAATAAATATCCCACTGTAAAGTGGGTCAATTAACCTAAAATAACTGTCGCCGGAAAAAATCAGTTTGATAAGAGACCCGTCATCACGGGTGAGTATGCTGGCAAATATAACCATTGCTGTAGGTATAAAGACAAATACCATCAGCCAGGCGATTACGCTACCGGCTACTAATTTCTGCACGAGTTCAGAGGGAATTTTCATCGTAAAGAACAACCTCCCAATTCTCAAACCAACTAACGGCGACGCGTTGATCCAAAGTTAGATCAACGTCTGGGGCATCCTCATTAAAAAACTCACTGACGGTAATGGTTTTGCCATTATCAAGTTCTACCAAAGATTCAATGGTCATGCCTTTATAGTTCTTCTCGCGCACAAAACCGGTAAGGGTCGTTTTCGATTCATCGTCGTCAATAACCTTTAACTGAATATCCTCAGGACGCAGTAAAACTTTAATGTTTTGATTCTCTTCAACGGCAAGTGAAGTCCAAATCGTGCTCTCATGATTTTCAACGCGGGCCAGAACTCGTTGCTCGTCGAGTCGGCGGATAACATGAGCATCCAGAATATTGCTCTCACCAATAAACTGAGCGACAAACAGACTCTTCGGCTCTTCGTAAATCTCCCGGGGAGTACCATCCTGCACAATACGCCCCTCCCTGAGAACCACGATACGATCTGACATTGTGAGTGCTTCTTCCTGATCGTGGGTTACGAAGATGAAGGTGATACCCAGTTTGCGTTGCAATGATTTCAGTTCATTTTGCATTTGTCGTCGAAGACGGTAATCGAGTGCCGACAATGACTCATCAAGGAGTAAAACCTTCGGGTTGTTTATCACCGCGCGTGCGATAGCTACGCGCTGCTGTTGCCCCCCGGAAAGCTGATGCGGACGTCGACTCGCCAGCTCCGAAAGTTGCACTCGCTCTAAAGCATCTTTCACCCGTTGTGTCAGTTCACCGGCTGGCACCTTTTGCATTCGCAACCCGAAGGCGACATTGTCAAAAACATTCATATGGGGGAAAAGGGCATAGCTCTGGAAAACCGTATTGGTATGACGTGCTTCCGCAGGCATGGAGGTAATATCTTCGCCATCAAGAACTATCTGCCCACTATCAGCCCGCTCAAGCCCAGCAATTAAGCGTAAAACTGTTGTTTTCCCGCAGCCTGACGGCCCCAGTAAAGTCATGAACTCACCATGTTTAACCGTCAGATCTAAGCCTGGGATAATAACTTTGCCGTCATGGCTTTTTACAAGTTGAGAAAGTACCAGTAGTGGAGCCGATTGCTCTCTGTCCATGACATTCACCTATCTCTTATTAATTTGGTTTATAATTTCAGGATGTTATGTTCAGCGTTTTGAATGAGGGTCTCAGGCTAAAGATGGCAAAAATCAAACACATTCCCGCAGTCAGCCAGGGGAGTCCATGTAGCGAAAATTCCATTGCAATGCCTCCCAGAAGTGGGCCTGCCAATGCCCCTGCCCCCCAGGCGACTGACATTGCGGAATAAATTCCTGCAAGCTGGCCCCCTTTAAAGCGCTCGCCTACCCATATGATGGCGACGGTATAAATGCCAACAAAAATGCCACCCCAGATAAACAACATGACGTACGAAAGCAAATGAAAGGCAAGTATATACGGCCATACAAATGCCATAGCCGCCGCAGTAAAAGCTAAAATACGCATTAGTGAAAGTCTGTTGACCTTATCGGCTAGCCAGCCAATGGGTAACTGGAGAATAATTGCACCAAACATGAGCACAGAAATTAGCAGAGCGGAGCCTGACTCACTCCAGCCCAGTTTGATTGCATAAATAGAAAGAAAATTCATGCCTAGCATTTCTACCGCAGCATTAAGTAAAGTTGCCATAATAGGTAAGGATGCAAGTTTCAGACTGCCTAAAAAACTTTCTGGTGCTTCCTCTTTTGTTTCCGCTCGCTCCATTCCGGAGACGACTATTAACACAATGGCCATTCCAGCAAGCAATGCAGAAATATAAAATGCCAGATTGTCGTCACTACCGGTGTACGCTAGTATAAGCGGGCCAACTGCAAATCCGAGTGACATTCCGGCAGTATATAGTGCGAGCACTTTTCCTCTTGCCTGCTCTATCGTCTTCCCGTTTAACCAGGTTTCGGTTTGCACCATAATAACTTCACTGAATACCCCGAGTCCCATTCTTAACAAAAACCAAAAGGGAAGACTTACAAAAGAAAATAAAATAAAAATAATAGCAATTGCACCGAGTGATATTAGCATTAGCGTGAAGGGCCGAAATCGCCTGAACAGAGCCGGTAAAAAAGGGGCAACTGCAAACACACCTAAAGCATGCATAGCGGCGTTAAGGCCCACCATGCTTTCTGTCATACCAGCATGGATTAATTTAAACGCCAGTAAAGGAGAGCTAATACCGTATGTTAAGCTAAATACCGTCACCGAGAAAATGATTGCAAATAGCCTCTTGTTAAATAACATACGTCGCCTGCATTTTTACCATAAGTATTGTAACCCCGCTGTGAATATCCAGTTTCTATTCTGAATACCACCGCCATTGGATGCTGACTGATAACCATCATTATCCCATTGTTCAATTTTTCCTTTTTTATTGGGATAGTAGGTATAATTTGCTTCGGTAAAAACTTTTGCTTGTGATGTAACCCAATAACCCGCATCAATCTGGCCTGCCCATAGCTCTGCACTGCTGGTATTGGTCGCACTGGTTGCACCTGTCATATAATGGTTGTCATTATCCTTTGCATCAACCCAATGGCTGTATTTTGCCAATGCATTAAACTCAAAATCATTAACAGAATATTTTCCTATCAGACCGATGTAAGGAGCCCGATAAGTTTGTTTATAACCGACAAGCGGTTTATTCTGAGGAAATGTTCCCTGATCGCGAGGGGCATTCGGGTCATAATTATTATTGCCGTCCGTTCCTGCATAGTCATAAGTTCCATTTCTGGCAGTCAAACTGAATCGACTCTCCTGATATCCGGCAATGACGCCTGCCTTGTAATTTTCAGCATTCAGTATCCATCCTCTGAGGCTGAGATCATATTCATTGGCTTCATTCAGTGTGGCCGAACTAGAACTGCTATCGGTGTAAGCCGTTGAGTTAGAGTCCTGCCAGTCATAATCGTTTAATTGACCGGAGCCTGAAGCAAGCGATGTCCATCCTGCCGCGTTGACACTTAACCAAGGGAGAAGATCATAATTCGCTTCCATTTTTAGAATCGCTGAATTCTTTATTTTCCAATCCAGACGACTGAGTAATTTACCCTCGTTATAAACATACTCTTTCGATTCCCCCCCCATGTAGCCGAGCGACGAAGTTAATGAAAAACCATCATGAATGTATTGTTTTTCCTGACCTGAAAGATACTCGGCGCTGTAAGCGTGGCCAGAAAAGATAACTGCAAAACTGCATACCACTGCATTTGCCTTCATTTTTGAGCATCCCATGTAATGTTTTAGGCGTTTTCAGGAGTATAGAGCGCTGTATTAAATTTTGTATGTACGACAACCTAAAAATATCACAAAATTTTCCAATAATACGATAACAGGATTGGTTTTTAGTGTTAATTTATTGATTTTTAAGTAGTGTTGTATATCTATTCAGATTTCACAAGTACTGGAATGATTCTATCACCATTACTATTATACTTTGGAAAAGAGGGGTGGTGGCAATATCCAAAGGTTTCAATACATGAAAACCTCTATAGCATGTTCCAGCAATTTATGAGTGCATTTCCTTGGTTTGCATAACATTTTATGAAGGCAAATGTAATAACTACTCAAATAAGGAAAAGTTATGAATAATCGTATGAAATTTTTTACTGTTATTAGCCTTTTCTCCGTTCCAACATACGTATGTTCACAAGAAAACCCAAGTTTTGATTGTGCTTTGACGAAAACACACGTTGAAGTTTAACCAGCGTGTGATATCGGCGGTTGAGCCGGGCATCAGGCCCGGCAAAAGAGAGATTAAGAGCATGCTGAAGAGTAATAGCATTAACCACAGTAAATGTGTAGATACCTATGCCCCTGATG
>Ga0105246_10002645_pt1 | contig 10846 bp, 9 predicted proteins | sample KBSM64metaG_FD_99694 | JGI IMG/M metagenome (GOLD analysis project Ga0105246, IMG submission 99694) | Miscanthus rhizosphere microbial communities from Kellogg Biological Station, Michigan, USA - KBS M6-4 metaG | ecosystem: Host-associated > Plants > Roots > Rhizosphere > Soil | place: Michigan...
CACCTGCCAATACCGCCGTCATCTCATCGAAAGCGATATGGGTGGTGGGACGGCCGCGGCGCAAATCGTCATCGTCCATGCAGGGCAGATCGTCATGCACCAGGCTGTAGGTGTGCAGCGACTCGATCGCCGCCCCCACCCGCAAGGAGCGCGAATCATCCACCCCGAACAACCGCGCCGAATGCAGCACCAGGAAAGGCCTTAAGCGTTTGCCTCCCGCCATGATGGCGTAGCGCATGGCTTCCTGGACCCGAGCCTGGCGGCCGGCCGGTTTGGGCAGCACGGCGTCCAGGGCGGCGTCCACCAGCTTGGCGGATGCCGAGATGGCCCCCTTCATTTGGTCAGCGGGAAGCTGGCTGGTATCCACCCCCTGAATTTTGCTGGACATGACGCCCCATTTTGGCCCCAAAGGGGCTGGTTCCCTGGCTGACGCCCCCCGGGTCGGCCGATAGGGACCGCTTGTAGCCCCGAATTAGACCCTGTTTCCAGCCGTTTTCCGGGAAGTTCCCATGACATTTCCGGGTTGGTGTGGCGCGCCTGTTACCCATGCAGGGGAAAGGGTTGCACCCCCTACCCTGAAGGGGGAAAATGGCTATGTTGCAGCGCCAACAATACCTTGCCTTCTCGCCCTCTTGGGCCGGGCAAGGCTGGCCGGGGGCGGCCAGATGCTTTGGAACGGACCAGGGACCGATATGCGAGTTATTCTTGCCCAGCCACGCGGCTTTTGCGCCGGGGTCGTACGCGCCATCGATATCGTGGAAAAGGCGCTCGATAAGTATGGCGAGCCGGTCTATGTCCGCCATGAGATCGTTCACAACAAGCATGTGGTGGACACGCTCAAGAACAAGGGCGCGCGCTTTGTCGAGGAATTGGACGAAGTGCCGGAAGGCGCCGTCACCGTGTTCAGCGCCCATGGCGTGCCGCAATCGGTGGTGAAGACCGCGCAGGATCGCGGCCTGCCCGTCCTGGACGCCACCTGTCCGCTGGTTTCCAAGGTTCACAATCAGGGCAAGCGTTATGTCGCCCATGGCCGCACCTTGATCCTGATCGGTCATGCCGGCCATCCCGAAGTGGAAGGCACCATGGGCCAGGTCGGCGCCCCGGTGACCCTTGTTCAACACGAATCCGATGTCGCCGCCCTGAACATTCCGCCGCAAACCCCGGTTGCCTATATTACCCAGACCACGCTTTCGATCGACGATACCAAGGGCATCATCGTGGCGCTGAAGAAACGCTTCAGCGATATCGTCGGCCCGGAAACCAGCGACATCTGCTACGCCACTCAGAACCGCCAGACCTCGGTGCGCGAACTGGCCAAGATTGCCGATGTGATCCTGGTGGTGGGCGCGGCCAACAGTTCCAATTCCAACCGGTTGCGCGAAATCGGCATTGAGGAAGGCGTGCCTTCCTATCTGATCAATGACGGCAGCGAACTGAAAGCGGAATGGGTGCGCGGCAAGGAAGTCGTGGGCCTCACCGCCGGCGCCAGCGCGCCCGAGGAACTGGTCAAGCATGTCATCGAGGCACTAGGCGCCATCGAAGACGTTGAAGTGGAACAGATGGACGGCAAGAAGGAACATATCGAGTTCCGTCTTCCCGCCGAATTGAGGGCTTAAGCCTATGGGTTTGCCGCTGCGTCAAGCCGCCAAGATCGGCGCTTATGTGATGAAGAAGCACCTGTCCGGCGGCAAATATCCGCTGGTGCTGATGCTGGAACCCTTGTTCCGCTGCAACCTGGCCTGCGCCGGCTGCGGCAAGATCGATTATCCCGATGAGATCCTGAACCAGCGCCTGTCTTATCAACAGTGCATGGACGCGATTGACGAATGCGGCGCCCCCGCCGTCTCCATTGCCGGCGGCGAGCCCCTGCTTCACCGCGACATGGCCAAGATCGTCGAAGGCTATATCGAGCGCGACAAGTTCGTGATCCTGTGCACCAACGCGCTGTTGCTGGCCAAGAAGATCGACCAGTATAAGCCCCATCCCAATTTCACCTGGTCGATCCATCTGGACGGCGACAAGGTGATGCACGACAAGTCGGTTTGTCTGGACGGCACTTACGAAAAGGCCGTGGCAGCCATCAAGCTTTCCAAGGCGCGCGGCTTCCGCACCCAGATCAACTGCACCTTGTTCGACGGCGCCGATCCCGAGCGCACCGCCGCCTTCTTTGACGAGATGATGGCGATGGGCGTGGACGGCATCACCGTATCGCCCGGCTATGCCTATGAGCGCGCCCCCGACCAGCAGCACTTTTTGAACCGCGAGCGCACCAAGACCATGTTCCGCGAGATTCTGGCCCGCGGCAATGGCGGCAAGAATTGGGAATTCACCAACTCATCGCTGTTCATGGATTTCCTGGCCGGCAACCAGACCTACGAATGCACCCCCTGGTCGATGCCGCTGCTCACCGTGTTCGGCTGGCAGAAGCCCTGCTACTTGCTGGGCGAAGGCTATGCCAAGACCTTCACCGAGCTGATGGAAGGCACGGAGTGGGAGAAATACGGCGTCGGCAAGTATGAGAAATGCGCCAACTGCATGGTGCATTGCGGTTTCGAAGGCACCGCCGCCACCGACGCGATCAAGCATCCGCTCAAGATGCTGCCGATCCTGATGCGCGGGGTGAAGACCGAAGGCCCGATGGCGCCGGAAATCGACCTCAGCAAGCAGCGGCCGGCGGAATTCGTCTTCTCGCGCCATGTCGAGAAGAAGATGTCAGAGATCCGTACCGGAAAATCCGACACCACAGAGATCGCGGCAGCGGAGTAGCTGCTCGAACGCCTTGTTCGAGGTCCGGGCGGTGTGGACCAGCGCCGGTATCTGAGCGGGTTTTTTCAACAGCGACAGCAGCACCCGGCCAATGGCAATGCCGCCATCCGGCTTCATTGCCACCAGGGCGGCGGGCGGCAAAACATGCGATGCGTCGTCGCTGATAACCCGCAAGCCCGCCAGCGGCAGGTTGCGTTGGTGCGCAAAGCGGGCGGCGACCTGGCTTTCCATATCCACTGCCAGTGCGCCGGTGGTTTTGTGCAACCCGGATTTGGTCTCTGGATTTTCAATAATCACGTCGCTGCCGAACAACGCGCCGCGATGGGCATAAGGCAGCCGCGATTTGAGCCGCTCCGCCCAGCCGGCATGACAATCCCATCTTTCCATCCCGGTCATGATCTGGTCGGCGATCACCACATGGCCGACCTCAAGTTGCGGCGACAAAGCGCCCGCCAGGCCAATGGAGAGCACACCGCGAATATCACCATGCAGGGCATTGAGCTTGGCCATAAGACCGTCAGCATCCCCGCCCCCCGCAACAGCTACGACGCCTGCGGTACCAACAATCTTGGCTTCCTTGGCAAGGCCAGTGACGGCGAGGATGGTCATAAATCAAAATCCAACTTGTCATCCCCGGCCGAGCATTGCGCCTGCAATGCGAGGGGAAGGGGGACCCAGGCTTTCAAAACCAGGCAGTGTCAACAGCCTGGGTCCCCTTACCTAAGCACTCGCTATCGCTCGTGCTCGCCGGAGATGACAGGTTGTGCGTGTCACAGCCCAAACTCAACCCGCCGTGAATTGCCGCTCTTCAGATTGCGATAACGCGCCAGCGCCCAAAGCGGGAAGAATTTCGGATAGCCGTGATAGTTCAGGTAGAACACGCGCGGGAAACCGCCGCCGGTATAATGCGGTTGGCTCCATAGCCCGTCGGCTTCCTGGGTGGCTTTCAGGTAATTGATACCGCGCGCCACGGCAGGATGATCGACCTCGCCCGCCGCCATCAGACCCATCAAGGCCCAGGCAGTCTGTGACGCGGTCGAAGGCGCGGGTTCATAGCCCTTATAATCCAACTTGTAGCTGTTGCAATTTTCGCCCCAGCCGCCGTCGGGATTCTGGATTTCCACCAGCCAGTCGGCGCCTTTTTTCATGGTGGGGTGGTCGGGCTTCAGCCCCGCGCCATTCAATCCCGCCAATGCCGACCAGGTGCCGTAAATGTAATTGACGCCCCAGCGGCCCCACCAGCTGCCATCGTCGCGCTGGACCTGGATCAGATAATCCACCCCGGCTTTCAGCTTGGGATCATCCGCAGGCACTCCCAACTGCGCCATCATGCCGACACAGCGGCCGGACACATCTTCGGTGGGCGGGTCCAATAACGCGCCATGATCGGCGAAAGGAATGTTGTTGAGATAATAATAGCTGTTGTCGGCGTCGAAGGCGCCCCAGCCGCCATTCCTGCTTTGCAGCCCATTCACCCAAATGGCGCCACGCTGAATGGCGTCGTCATACTGGCGTTGTGCCAGTCTGGAGTGCCGCGCCCGATCCATCGCCATCACCACCACGGCGGTGTCGTCCAGGTCGGGGTAATAGTCATTGCGGTACTGGAAGGCCCAGCCGCCGGGCGGCACGTCGGGCTTTTCTTCCGCCCAGTCGCCCGCCACATCCAGTACCTGCAGCGGCTTCAACCATTCCAGCCCACGCGCCGCCGCCGCATTCGCTTTTTCATCGCGGGTTTCCATCAAGGCATGCGCTACCAGGGCGGTGTCCCACACCGGCGAGACGCAAGGCTGGCAGTACGCCTCGTGCTCCTTGACGATCAACAGATTCTCGACCGACTTGCGGGCGATAGCGCGGTCGGGATGTTCGGGTGCATATCCCAACACGTCATACATCATCACGCTGTTGGCCATGGCGGGATAGATGGCGCCCAGCCCGTCTTCGCCATTCAGCCGTTCGGTGGTCCAGCGGCGGCATTCCTCGATCGCCACGGCGCGCAAGCCTTTGGGCCAGGGCACGGCCTTCAACACCTTGTCCAACCCGGCAAAGAAAGCCGACCAGCCGGCGCTTTGATGCGGCGCGCGCGGAGAGGCCGCCCCCACCCCCGGCACGAACAATTCGTCGATATGGATATCGCGGGGATTCTTCGCCAGCGGCTGACGCGCGCACAGCACCAGCAGCGGCACGATCACGGTACGCGCCCAATAGCTCATTTTGGAGAGATGCACCGGAAACCAGCGCGGCAGCAAAATCAGTTCCGGCGGAATGGTGGGGATGTTGGACCAGCTGGTTTGGCCATACAGCGCCAGCAGGATGCGGGTGAAGACATTGGCCTTGATGGCGCCGCCGCGTTTGCGAATCTCTTCTCGGGCGCGGGCCATATGCGGCGCGTCGATGTCGTCACCGATCATCTTCAGCGCGAAATAGGCTTTCACCGTCGCCGAAATATCGAACGCGCCTTCATGGTACAGCGGCCAGCCACCATGTTCGCCCTGGATGCGGCGCAGATAGACGCCGATCTTCTTCTCCAACTCCAGATTGGGCGTCTCAGCCAGATAGTGCACCAACAACACATATTCGGCTGGAATGGTGGCGTCGGCCTCCAGCTCATAGACCCAATGCCCGTCCGGCCTCTGCTCCGACAGGATGGCGTCGGTGGCGGCGCGGATCGCGCCCTCCACTTCCACAAATTCATTGGGGCTAAGCTGGTTCATAGTTTGTCTCTAGGGGGCACTATAAAGACAGATGCTTCAGCGCCAAAGCGGCCGCTGTTTCGCCCGATCTGAGCGCCCCTTCGATGGTGGCCGGCAATCCGGTCTGGACCCAATCGCCGGCCAGGAACAGGTTGGGCCATCCGGTTTTGGCGGGGGGACGCCGGGCATCCTGCGCCGGGGTGGCGGCAAAAGTGGCGCGCTTTTCCTTGACGATCTGCCAGACGGGGATGGGCGCCTCCATGTCCAGCGCTTTGCACACATCCACCCAGATGCGCGTGGCCAGCGCCTCGCGGTCCTGGTCCACGATGGCGTCCGCGCCGGACACCGTAACCGAGATGCGGTCCGGAAAGGTGAATATCCATTCCGCCGTCCCGCCGATCACTCCCAGCATCGGCGGCGCGCCGGCAGGCGCAGGGATCTTGAAATGCGCATTGACGATGGCGCGGAATTCATTGGGCGCGGTCATGGTGGGGATCAGGTCCTTGACGGCCCATGGGGGCACGGCCAACACCACCGCATCCCTCAAACTCACCGGCATCGCCACCTCGCCCAGGTCCATCGCCATGATGCTGCGCCTGCCCAGGGTCATGCCGCGCAAGCGCGTACCCAATTGCACTGTCGCGCCCTTGGCTTTGAGATAGGCCAAGGCCGGATCGACAAAGGCCTGCGCCAAGGTCGGGTGCGCGATGCGCGGCCGGTAATGGCGGCCGCCCTTTGCCAAAGTCTCGCGCAGCACTTGACCCGCCAGCGCCGCGGACGATTCCTCCGGCTCGGTATTCAGCGCCGCCAGCAAAAAGGGCCGCATCAGCCTTTCCCACAAGGGTCCGCGATCGGAGACGGTCTTGCCGATATCGGCTTTTTTGTCCGCCCACAGCAAAGGCGCATATTTGAGATAGTCGCTCGCTCTCGAGCCCGGCACCCGGCGCCCTTCACGCAGTATCCAATAAGGGATGCTGCCTTCATTGGGCTTCAGCAGCCATCTTTTGCCGCTGCGCAAATTCACAAAAGCGAATTCGGCGCGCGGCGGCCCGGCAAGCACATCGCGCGCACCGATCCGATCCAGATAGGCATGCACCGCCCGGTTGCCCGACAGCACCAGATGATTGCCATTGTCGATCACCCCGTCCATGACGGAATCGAAATAAGAGCGGCAGCGTCCGCCCGCCTGTCCGGCCGCTTCGATCAGGGTAACCGAAACCCCGCGCGCCGCCAGGATGGTGGCCGCCGACAGGCCGGCAAGGCCTGCGCCGATGACATAGGCTTTGGGGGCGCCGGGGGCTTGGGGCGCATTCTGCTCGCCGATCGCCGTCATGGACAGGTCACGAAAACAGTCCTTGGCGCAGCACCAGTGACAGCAGTTTGGACTTGGGCAGAGACACGCGCTGACGCGGCGGCGCGAAGCCGCGCGCTTCGCTTTGGCGCAGGATCTCGGCATAAACCGCGCCCATCAGACGCGGTGTTTTGATCCGCCCCTTGGGCTTGTTGGCGAGAATGCGCTGCGCCTGATCATAATGCTGATGCGCCAGCTTGGCGACCTGACGGCAGACCGCGTCGATCTGCGGCTGCGCCACAATCGCTTGCGGGTCCATCTGGCGGCAGCAATCCATCTTTTCCAGATATTCGCGCGGCAGATACAACCGCCCCACCGCCGCATCCTCATCGATATCGCGCAGGATGTTGGTCAGTTGCAGCGCCCGGCCCAGATGATGCGCCAGCTGGAATCCGGCCCCCTCGTCCATGCCGAACACTTTGATCGAAAGTCGTCCCACCGCGCTGGCCACCCGGTCGCAATAAAGATCAAGCGTGGCAAGGTCCGGCGCGACAATGTCTTCCGCCACGTCCATGTCCATGCCGTCCAGCACGGCGAGAAAATCCTCAAGCCTCAGGCCATAATGCGCGACCGCGGGCGCCAGGAACCGCACCTGTTGCGGGATTTTCGGGGGCGACACCGTACCGGCATAAAGCGCCCGCAAATCGTCGCGCCATTGCTCCAGTTTCTGATGCCGTTCGGCGCGGGTGCCCACGCCATCATCGGCAATGTCATCCACCTTGCGGCAAAAGGCATAGATAGCGAACATGGCGTCGCGCTCTTCCGCCGGCATCAGCCGCATGGCGATGTAGAAAGAACTGCCGCTGGCTTTTTTCTTCACGGCCTTGGCGGCGGGCGCGCCGATATTTTCTGCGTTGGTCATTTGACTCTTGAGCGGGCCCTTCTTGAACGAGAGAGGCGCATCAGCGCGAAGGCGGGAAAGCGTTTCAGGAACAAAGCCAGGACATCGGTCTTGGAATGATGCACCGGTTGGGACAGAGGATCGCGGTTCATCAGCATGGTGTTGAGGTCATCGGCCAGAGTCTGGATCAGGTCGACCTCCAGCGCCAGCCTCCCATCTTGGATGCCGCGGGCAAAGGGACGAGACGTCTCCAGCAATTGCGCATTCTTGCGCGCCAAAGCGGAGATCACGCCGGCAAGCGCCGGATTGGCCTTGTCTTGCGCCAAGGCTTCCACACCGATGCCGGTCAACATGGGCTCGGGGATATAGACCCGGTTCAACTCCCGATAGTCCTTGGCGCAGTCCTGCAGGTGATTGATCACTTGCAGCGCCGCGCATAGCGCATCATTGGCGGGCCACAACTCCCGCGATTCGCCATGCACATCCAGGACAAAACGGCCCACCGGCATGGCGCTGTAACGGCAATAATCGATCAAATCATCCCAGCCCTGATAGCGCAGCTTGGTGCAATCGCGGCGGAAGGCCTCCAGCAGGTCCAGGGCGTGGGCCGACGACAAATTGCGCTCGGCCAGCACGGTGCGCAGCGCCACGCCTTCCGGCACAGTATCGCTTTCGCCCACCAGGCTTTGGCGCATCTGTTCCAGCAGCGCCAGCTTTTCTTCCGGCGCGGCGGACGCGTGATCGGAAACATCATCGGCAGTGCGCACGAATTTGTAGAAGGCCAAGACCGGCGGACGATTCTTGGGCGCGATCAGAAAGGATGCAACGGGAAAATTCTCATCCTTATGGCCCTTGCCGGACTGAAGTTCAGCGACGCTCATGCCTGCCTCCCGGCATCAGCTTGCGCGCGGCCTTTCCACATCCCGCCCTTGCCCGACCAGTGCTGGATCGCTGACTGGAAGGTGAACACGGCGTAGAAAACCCCGATCAAGGGCAGCGCCACGCCCCATAAAGGCGACAGGCGATAAAAGCGCAGCATGGGCTGGTACATCAGCGCCATGATGATCCAGGCCAGCCAGCCGGCCATCTGCGAAATGCCCCAGGCGAACAGCGCCGTCATCACAGGGGCCAGATAGACCATGGCCAGTCCTAGCAAGGTCCCGGCCAAAACCACGGGCGAATAGCCCAGCTGGGCGTAAGCGGTGCGAGTCACCATATGCTGAATATCGGAGACATGCTCATAGGGCCGCAAACTCGCGGCCCGGTCGGTCAGGCCCAGCCAGACCGGCCCCTGTTTCTTCATCGCCCGGCCCAGGGCGCAATCATCGATGATGTTGTGGCGGATGGCGGCCAAGCCGCCGGCGCGTTCCAGCGCTCCGCGCCGCGCCAGCATGCAGCCGCCGGCAGCGGCGGCGACCGGATTGCGCGGATTGTTCACCGCACCAAAGGGAAACAGCATGTCGAAAAAGAACACAAAGGCGGGAATCAGGAAATGCTCCGCCAGGCTCTTGCAGGACAGGCGCACCATCAGCGACACCAGCATCTTGTTGCCATCTTCCGCCCGCGCCACCAGCTGACGCAGATTGTCGGGCGCATGGGTAATGTCGGCATCGGTGAACCATAAAAATTCGGGCGCGAAAGCGGCGGCATAATCGCTGCCTTGTTTCATCGCCCAAAGCTTTCCGGTCCAGCCCGGCGGGCGCGCGCCCCCCGTCAGCACCGTCAAGCGCTCCGAATTCAGCCGCCGCATCATCGGGCCGGTATCATCATCGGACTGATCATCCACCAGCACCACATGGAACGATCCGGGATAATCCTGGGCCAGCAGGCTGCCGATGCTGCGCTGGATCACATCCGCCTCATTGCGGGCGGGCACCACCGCCACCACCGAAGGCCAGGCGGCAGGCTCGGTAACCGGTTTGGTATCGCGCTCGCGCAACAGCCAGAAGCCGTTATGAAACAACAGCAGATAAAGCCAGATCGCCAGCGGCAGAAAACCGAACAGAATGCCCGCGATCATCTGAGATACCCATTGTCGCGGAACCATGCCAGCGCGTCCTGGAGCCCTTCCTTATAGGGCCGGGCGGTAAAGCCCAATTCGCGCTTGGCCTTTTCGGAGCTGAAGAACATGCGGTAGCGCGACATGCGCAGCGCATCGGCAGTCAGGAACGGCTCTTTCCCGGTGACGCGGGCGAGCAGTTCGGCGCCCCAGGCTAGCGGAAACAGTGGCGCGCGCGGCAGCTTGATGGTCGGGGCGCGGCGGCCCGAGAAAAAAGCGATATCGCCCAGCATGGTTTCCAGCGCCACGTCGGTACCACCCAGAATATAATTTTCGCCGATCTTGCCTTTGTCCAGCGCCAGCAGATGGCCTTCGGCGACATCATCGACATGCACCAGATTGAGGCCGGTATCGACAAAAGCGGGCATGCGTCCCGTCGCGGCTTCGACAATCACTCGCCCCGTAGGCGTGGGTTTGACGTCGCGCGGACCGATAGGCGTGGACGGCGCCACAATCACCGCCGGCAGTTTTTCTGTTACGATCAGGCGTTCCACTTCCCGTTCGGCCACCAACTTGCTGCGCTTATAGGCGCCGATCACGCTTTGCGGCGTATGGCGGGAGGTTTCGTCCACCGCGCTTTCGCCCGGCTTCAAGGCGGCGACGGACGAGGTATAGACCACACGCTCCACGCCCGCTTTCAGCGCACCACCCATGGTGGCGCGAGCGCCCAAAAAATTGTTGCGCTCGATCTCGCTTGGATCGCGCGCCCATAACCGGTAATCGGCGGCAACATGGAACAGATAACGCGCGCCTTTAAGGGCCGCGGTCATCGAGCCTTCATCGCGCATATCCCCGATGATGGGCTCGCAATGTAGCCCGGTGATGTTGACTCGCGAGGCGTTCGCCCGCATCAGCACACGCACATGCAGGCCGCGCTTGACCAAGGCCCGTGCCACCGCGGAACCGACGAATCCTGACGCTCCTGTGACAAGGGCAATGTCACTCATGTGATTTGCGCCTCGCGAAACGCGGCTCGCCCTTCTACCGTTTGCCAGTAGATCAATGCCGGTATACCCAGCACAATTTCTCGCGCCCGCTTGAGCAGTGACACCGCCACGCCCATCTCCGCCGGCAGACCGAACAGCGGCGCCAGCATGGCATAGCCCCATTCCTGCACGCCGATGGCAGCGGGCACCGGC
>Ga0105246_10002646_pt1 | contig 10845 bp, 9 predicted proteins | sample KBSM64metaG_FD_99694 | JGI IMG/M metagenome (GOLD analysis project Ga0105246, IMG submission 99694) | Miscanthus rhizosphere microbial communities from Kellogg Biological Station, Michigan, USA - KBS M6-4 metaG | ecosystem: Host-associated > Plants > Roots > Rhizosphere > Soil | place: Michigan...
AAGGACGTGGCGGGCAAGCGGGTGATCGTGGGCTCGGGCACCAACCAGGAGGCGATCCTGGTGCGCTGGGACGAGGAGAACAAGAAGAACGGCCTGAAGCCGGTTGAGTTCCAGTATTACGACGACGACTCCGCCTCGTCGCTCGCGATCCAGTCCGGCCGTGCGGACCTGACTTTCGGTCCGAACGCCGGTGCCGCGTACAAGGCCGCGAAGGACGGCAAGACCAAGCAGGTGGGCACCGTCAACGGCGGCTGGCCGCTGAAGGCCGACATCGCCTTCACCACCAAGAAGGGCAACGGGCTCGCGGTTGCTGCGCAGGCCGCGCTGAACGTGCTTATCAAGAACGGGACGTACGGGAAGATCCTGGACCGCTGGGGGCTTTCTTCGGAGGCGATTACGAAGTCGGAACTGAACCCGCCTGGGTTGCCGAAGAAGTAGCTTTGTCGATATGCAGCGGCCCTGGCGACGCGGGAAATCAATCCCGCGTTCGCCAGGGCTGCTTTGTCCACCAAGGCCCCCAAGGCCCCCTTATGCGGCGGTATATGCCCCGTCGACAAGGACCTCGCTGCCGCTCATGTAGGACCCTTCATCTGAAGCGAGGAACAGCACAGCGAACGCGATCTCCTCGGGACGAGCCCACCGTCCGAAGGGGAAGCTCTCCGGCGGCAACGAGGTCCCGGGTTCCGTGCTGTTGAGCAACATCGGGGTTTCCGTCTCACCCGGGCAGACCGCGTTGACACGGATACCGTCTGCCGCCAGCTCGAGTGCTGCAGCCTTCGTCATCCCCCGCAGGGCCCACTTCGAAGCCACGTAAGCAAAGTTGTCTTCGAAAGCCACGAGGCCAGAGGTGGAACAGATGTTGATGATTGAGCCCCCACCGGCATACCGCATCGCCGGGACGACAGCCCGCATTCCAAGGAACGGACCCACCTGGTTGACGTCGATGACAGTGCGATAGTCCTCTTCACTGACACTCTCAAGGCGGGTCGATCGAAATATTCCGGCGTTGTTGACAAGAACACTCGGTGCGCCATAGGTGATTTCGCATTCTCGAACAACGTCGGCCCAATCCGATGCAGACGTGACGCTTCGCCTGGGGAGGAAATGGAACCGGTCTGCGCCGAGCTCAGCAACCAGCCCGGGCCCCTCCCCTTCGGCAATATCAAAGCCCACCACCCTTGCGCCCTCCCGAACGAGCGCGCGCACATGCTCCAGGCCCATGCCGCTTCCGGCACCGCTCACGATCGCGATCTTGCCTTTGACTCGATCCACTTACTTGACTCTTCTCTGCAGGGGATTACTGCGCGGTGTAGGCGCCATCGATGACAAGTTCGCCGCCACTCATATAGGACGATTCATCCGAGGCGAGGAAGACGACGGCGGCGCTGACCTCCTCCGGCTGTGCCCACCTTTTGAAGGGCAGGTCATCCGTAGGCGGCAATGCACCTGAAGGAGTGTCGGCAATCGCGCGAATCATCGGGGTGTCCGTGTCGCCCGGGCAAACGGCGTTGACGCGGATGCCGTCTTTGGCCAACTCGAGCGCTGCGGCCTTCGTCATCCCCCGCACGGCCCATTTCGATGCAACATAGGGAAACAAGTCGGCGAACGCCACCAACGCCGCGGTCGAAGCGATGTTGATGATCGAACCGCCGGACTCGCGCAAAGATGGAACCAACGCGCGCATTCCGAGGAAGGTACCAATCTGGTTGATGTCAATCACCCGGCGGTAGTCCTCTTCCGAAACCTTTTCCAGCGAGTGCAGAGGCGAAATTCCCGCGTTGTTGATCAGCACGTTCGGGGTTCCGAAGCGCTGTCGACCGGCAGCGACCGCCCGCTCCCAGTCCTCGGCTTTCCGCACGTCTCCGCGGAGGAAGAGCAGCTTGTCTTCCCCCAGTTCGTCAACGAGTTGGGGACCAGCCCCCTCATTGAGGTCGAACGAGATGACCCGGGCCCCTTCGCGAATCAACCGGCGCGTGTGGCTGACGCCCATGCCGCTTGCACCGCCGCTGAGGACTGCGATCTTGCCGGCGAGTCGTTGTGTCATGTTGTTTTCCTTCTGCGATGTCATGTATGTGCCTCTCTTGGCGGAGTGGCTACTGGCGTCCGATTTTTTCGTAGACAGCGGGCTTCGACTTCTTCAGCCAGCGCGCATACGCGATGCCTCCCACCCAGACCAACGGGATGAAGAGCGTGAAGGACAACGAAGCGAGGGACCCTGCGCCGATAAGCGCGTCAACGTTCAAGAAGCTCAGAGCCAGCACTATCGCCAGGCTGACCAGTGCGAGCGTGGGTGCGACGGTCGTCTTCCAGGCGCCCCGACCGGGCACCTTGTGGCGTTTGAAATAGACGAGCACTGCAACGGAAACCAACACCAGGAGAGCAACGACAACGATCGCGCCGAGACCATTGAGGCGGATGTAGACGGTGAAGGCGTCCGTGCCGGCTGAATCAAAGGCCGTAGCCACAGCAATGATGACCACCGCCGCAATTTCGAGGCCGCTGACGATGAGTGAGGCAACGAATGGTGAATGATGGCGGGGGTGCGCAACCCCAAGAATGCCCGGCATCACACCGTCCTTGCCAAGCGAGTAGGCATACCGGGCTACGGCGTTGTGCTGAGCGAGCAGGCATGCAAACGTCGAGGAGATCACGAGGACATTGATGATGCCCGGAACGACGTTTCCGACATAGGCTGCGGCAAGGTCGCCGAACATGGAAGCGACGGCGCCTCCGGCCCGGGCATCGGCGACACCCTGTGAGCCGAGAGCGGTCAGCATGGCCCAAGCCGCCACGAGGTAGAAGACGCCAATGAGGACAACTGCAACATACGTGGCCCTGGGAATGGTCCTGTTGGGGTCTTTGGCCTCCTCACGATAGATGGCCGAGGATTCGAATCCCCCGAAGCACAGCATCGCGAACAACAGGACCAGGCCAAAGTTTCCGGTGCTCGCGCCCTCCCAAGACAGGGCGCTCAGTGGCGGACCGTCCGGGCCGCCGTCGAAAAAGACCCTGAGATTGAAGACGACAACCAGCACCACCTCGAGGATCAGCGCAACGCCGAGGGTCTTGGCGGAAAACTCGATCTTGCGGTAGGCAGCCACTCCGGCCAGGCCCGCCCCGACGATCCCATAGAGATACCAAGGCAGGTCCGGTCCATGGAACGTATCAACAACGAGTTGCCGGCCGTACACCCCGAAGGCAGCCCATGTGGACAGCAGGAGCACGAGATATCCCGACATTGCCAGGAAGGCTCCGCCGAGACCCACGTCCTTTCCGAGTCCCGCTGTTATGTATGCGTAAAAGGCTCCGGGGCGTTCAACGTATCTCGTGACTGCCGTAAAGCCCACGGAGAACAGGAGCAAGATAACTGTCGAAACGGCAAGGGCAGCGATGATCCCGCTTCCCCCGAAAGCAATCATCGACGGCATGAGGCCGACAACGACGAGGAGAGGAGCTGCCCAGGCGACCACAGAGAAGAGGATGCTTCCTACGCCAAGTTGACCGCGAAGCCCGGTTGACGATTCAGTGCTATTTGGGGGTGCCGACTCATCGCGTTCGGCACTTATGTGTTGGCTCATTTTCGGTTCCTATCGAATTACTTCAGGTAATTGGGTAGGTCGAGATTTCCTGCAGGCACATCAACGGACCTAGCGACGACTTTAGGCTAACGAGCGTTAGTTAGGCAATAGTTCCCGCGCAAGTTTCGTTCTCTGAATACGTTTTGCCCGGGGGAACTAGGCCAGAGTCCGGCTTCCGCTGCCGACTTCGAGAATCGAACGGGTCAGGGCAACCGTATGATCCAACAACTGAGCGAGATCATCGTCGCGGCCGGTCCAGCCGGCCCATCGCCCGGCACCATCCAAGAGCGTGAAAATCACCTTGGTAGTTCGGGCAGGGAGCTCGTAGCCCATTTCTTCGGCCGCCGCAGCGTACATGTCCGCATGCAGGCCCATCCACAATCCGACTTCATCGCGTACCCCGTCAGTCAGAAAGCGTGCCACCTTGTCCGTGGCGACGAGGAGGTCCCAGAGGTCGGCTTCCGGCCGCTGGAGTTGCTGTGCCAGATGAAAGCGAACAAGCGCGGCCCAGTACTCCTCGGCCGAGTTGGCTTCTTCGGCGCTAGCCAAGAGGTCGCGGGCAAAGGTGTGGGTAAACCAACGGAGCGACTCCGCAACAATCTCGTCTTTGCCTTGAGGGAAGCTCGAGTAGATGCTGGGCGCCTTCATATCCAGCTCGCGGCCCAACGTTCTCATGGTCACCGAATCGAAACCCCGCGTAGTGGCAAGCTGCAGAAACGCAGCCAGGATGCGCCGACGCGCAGGCGTCTGCGCGGACCAGTCGCGGCTCGACAGGAACTCCCTGACAGCGTTGTTCGCTCGCTCGCGGGGCAACAGGCTCATCTCATCCATTCAGCTGATCGGCGGGACTTTCATCCATTGTAACTAACGATCGTTAGGGGAATGAGGGGCGGGCCGTAGCGGCAGGATTCAGTGCCCGAACCAAACGCTAAGGCCCACAGCCCAGGGGGCTATGAACCCGGATACGGCCAGGGTGTGGCATCGCTGATGTCCCGGCCTTCCGCCATGTCCTGGCGGAGGCGGTGGACGACCTTGCCGGAGCGCTTCGACTGATAGTCAGTCCGCTCTCCAAGGTCTGTCTCGTTGCAGTGCGCCGATGCTCGCAGCCATTCAACGTGCCGTCCTTGTGCGAGCTTCCTGTTCATCATCGAGATCACTCTCAAGAAGTAGTGGGGCTATTGGGTCACTTCCAGCATGTGTCCCTGAGGGTTGCACCGACCGTGTCATTTTGAGACACCCCCTGGTCTCAGGCGCCGTGGGAGCCCTCCGGGTCCAATGCGATGGCCAGATGCTTGCTCGCGCGCCGGGAGTCGATTTGGGAAACCTGCATTGCGCAACTGAATCCGTCAGTGAGCACCAAAGCGTCGCCACCTCCCCTGCCAAGGGCAGGAATGATGGAATGTTCTGCCACCTTCATTGACATATCGAAGTGCTCCGCCTCGAACCCGAAATTGCCCGCCACTCCGCAGCATGATGACGATTCCACGATGGTCGGCACACCCCAGGCTTGGAGCACCCGCTTCTGGGCACCCGAGCCGAAAACAGCATGTTCGTGGCAGTGCGTCTGAAGCACGGCGGTCTCGGGCGGGATCGTCTTCGGCTTCCATCCGCGCTTGAGGGCTTCGTCCACAGCGGCGGAGAACGAGCGCACCCTCGCCGCTACCCTGGCCGCTGCAGCACCGCCGACCAACTTTGGACCTTCGTCGCGTATCGTGGCCGCGCAACTGGGTTCCAGGACGACGATGTCGCGGTCCGTGCCGTCGTCGAGCCTCCTGATCAGCCGCGCAAGGCGCCGCCGGGCTCCATTGCGTTGACCCGTGGAAATCCAGGTCAACCCACAGCAAGCCTGCGGTGTGCACCCCACTGAGATGCCCGAGTCCCGGAGCACCCTGGCAGCGGCCGGGACAACCTCCGGCCTGAAAGCGCGGGTAAAACTGTCAATGAAAAGAAGCAATTCCGCGTTGTCCGTAAATCCGGCTTCGCGGACCCTCCGTCGGATCCCGCGGGATCGCGCAAAGTCCGGGAGCCGCCGTCGTGCACTAACGCCCAACAGCTCCCCGACGTAACGGAACGGCCGGAAAGCGGTGCCCAGGTTTGCGACGGGCGCGATCCGCGTGAGCAGCGGCAACCACCGCGGCAACCACCCGATCGAGTAATGCGTGAAGGGTCGGATCCGTCCGCGGTAATGCTCATCGACGAGCTGCGACTTGGCCTCTGCAATGTCCACGCCTGTGGGGCAGTCCGCCGAACACGCCTTGCACGAAAGGCAGAGGTCCAGGGCCTCCCGGACTTCCGGGCTTGACCAGCCATCCTGGCTACTTCCCTTGCCCCGCGTAAGGTCCTGCAAAACCCTCGCCCTGCCGCGCGTTGAGTCTTTCTCGTCTTTGGTGGCCCGGTAACTCGGGCACATGAAGCCGCCGGTCGTCGCCCGGCAGCGTCCCACTCCGATACATGCGTGAGTGTTCCCAACAAAGGGGCTGACTATCGGGAGCATTGATCGCTCTTGGGATGAAGGCACGACGGCGGCGGTCTGGACCGCCGACTGCTCACCGTGGCTTGGGCCCGGACTGGCAACGCCTTCCAAGGCGAGCGAAGCCGAGAACGGTTCAGGATCCACGATGATCCCGGCGTTGAGCACGCCCGCCGGGTCCCAAATGTGCTTGAAGGCTTTGAAGGCAGCGACCATCTGGGAGGAGTACATCACGTCAAGTAACTCACTCCGGGCCCTGCCGTCGCCGTGTTCCCCAGACAGCGAGCCGCGATGGGCTACCACCAGCTTCGCGGCTTCCAGGGTGAAAGCCTCGAAGGCCCGGCGCCCGGAATCACTGCGCAGATCGTAGTCGAGCCGCATGTGGACGCAGCCGGCACCGAAGTGGCCGTACATGAAGGCGGTGTAGCCGAATTTCCGCACGAGGGGGAGCAACTCGGCCAAGTAATCCGCCAACCGCTCCGGGGCAACTGCGGAATCTTCCCAGCCCGGCCAGGTCTGTACACCATCGATTCGCCGGGAAGACAACCCGGCTCCGTCCTCCCGGACCCGCCAAAGCTTCGCCCGCTCAGCTGGTTCGGTGACGACGGAATGGTCGATCACGCGTCCGTCGGCACGCAGCTTCTCAAGCAGCCGTTCACAGTCATCGCTCACCTCCCTGATCGTGTCGCCGGAGAATTCAACCATCAGGAACGCGTTGCCCTGCGGGAGGGAATCTACGCTGGTTGCTCCCCTGCGGTGGCGCATGATGTCTACGATCGCTACGTCCAGGCCTTCGACTGCGCTTGGTTTCGCGGCCAGGATGGTCATTACGTCCCGCGCAGACTCAACGGTGTCTTCGTAGCCGAGGCAGAGCAAGGCCGATGTCCTGGGTTTCTGCACGAGGCCGACTTTGGCCCGCACAACGATCGCGCAGGTCCCCTCGCTGCCTGCCAGTGCGCCAGCGATGTCGAAGCCGTGTTCGGGAAGCAAATGGCCGAGGTGGTAACCGGAGACCTGACGGGGAATGGTCTGCAGCTCGACGCGGATGGGCGCGAGATTGGCCTGTACCAGTGACTTGAGGTCCAACAGGATTTCCTCAGCCCGGGCAATCGAGTGGGCATCCGTTTCATCAACGGCGCGCAGGAAATCCCGGCCGGCGCGAAGGTAAGCGCCGTCAGCAGTAACGAGTTCCAGCTCCCGAACGTGGTGCGTCATTCGGCCATAGGCCACTGAGTGGTTTCCGCAGGCATCATTGCCAATGGACCCACCTACGGTGGCACGGCTCAGGGACGACGGATCGGGTGCGAAAGTGAGCTTGCCTTTGGTGGCTAGTTCAATGCAGGAACGCAACTCCCCGAGCACCACTCCGGGTTCCACCCAAACGGTACCCTGATCGGCGTCGAGGGTTGCTACAGAAGTCATCCAGCGAGAAAGGTCGATCACCAATCCGTCCCCGATCGCGTTACCTGCCATCGACGTGCCCCCGCCGCGGGCGGTAGCCGGCACCCCTGCCTCAGAGCATGCACACAGAACTGTGCGGACGTCGTCGACATCGCGCGGAAATGCAATGGCGGCCGGACGTACGCGATAGTTGGATGCATCGTAGGAGTACTCGGAGAGCCTTCGAGGGGAGTCGTCCACCTCGATGCCCCTGTCCCGGAGCCGATGCAACAACCGGGCTACCACTGCGTCGTCGCTCTTAGGCATGCTTGGGACTCCATTTCTTTGCTTCCACGGCAGTGTAGACAGGGCGCGCAGCCGCCGAAGTGTGCCAAAACAGAACGGGCACGGCGATCCCAGTGGATCACCGTGCCCGTTGATTGGCCTGACCGATTACTTCAAGAACTCGGAGAGGTTGTCCTTAGTGATGAGCGTGAAGGGCAATGTGTAGCGGTTCTCAACGTTCCCGCCCTTGAGGAAATCGGTGACAACTTCAACTGCTTTCACACCTTGACCGGCTGAATCCTGACGCACCGTTGCGGTCATGGTCCCGGCCTTGATGCCCTGCAGTGCGGGGTCGGTACCGTCGACGCCAACCACTGCCTTGAACTCAGCAGTGCGGCCCGCATCCGCGATGGCCGAAGCCGCACCGATCGCCATCTCGTCATTGTTTGCGACCACAGCGTCAATCTTCCCGGACGGGAAGCGCTGGAGGGTGTCCTCCATGTTGCGCTTGGCGTCGTCCCGGCTGCCCTTGGCCTGGAACTCCGCGACGATCTTGAAATTCTTGCTGATTGTCTTGTCGAAGCCTGACTTGCGACGGTCGGTCCATGACGCACCGTAGATGCCGGCCGCGAAGACGATATTGCCGCCGTTGGGAAGCAGCTTGTTGAGGTACTCGGCCTGCATCTCACCGGCCACCGTGTCATCCACGCCGATATAGCTCTTGTATCCGATGTTCGAACCCTCTGCGAATTCAGTCGACAGGATGAAGAGTGGAATGTTGGCGGCAATGACGCGCTTTGCCGCGTTCTGGCTGGCCTCGCCGTCCAAAGGCTGCATGATCACAGCGTCGACCTGGCGGGTGAGCAGGTCCTCCACCTGGTTGAGTTCGCTTCCGACGTCCTTCTTGGAATCGGTGATGTTGAGCTTTACACCCTTTTCGTCGGCAGTTTTCTTCATGGCTTCCGTCATGTGGGCGAGGTCCGGATCCTGGAGGTCAAGGACCACAACGCCGATGTTGTAGGTCTTGCCTGCCGTTCCCGTACTGCTTGCGTTGCTACCGCCGGCACACCCGGTCAGGGTGAGTGCACCCGCTGCCAGCATTGCGACCGCGGCCGCAAATTTGCGTCGCATTCCCATGGTTGTTCCTTTCAATGGTTCTGGTTGCTAGGGAGATTGTTGGTTTGTTGTTGCGGTGAAGCGGGAACGTCAGTCCGACTTCCAGCGGTTCAGCAATACTGCGAGCACAAGGATGATGCCCTGAACGCCTTGCTGGTAGTAGGAGGAGACACCCAGCAGGTTCATGCCGTTCATTACGACGCCCAGCAGGAGCACGCCGATGACGGTGCCGCGGATTGTGCCGACGCCGCCAAAGAGACTCGTTCCACCAATCACGACGGCGGCAATCACCTGAAGCTCATAGCCGGTCCCGGCGACCGGCGCAGCACCGTCCAGGCGGGCAGTCAATACGAGACCCCCCAGGGCAGCGGTGACGCCACCGATGAGGTACACGGTGAAGAGCACCCGGGTTGTAGAGATGCCCACCTTCTTGGCCGACTCTTCGTTTCCGCCCACGGCATAGACGTGGGAACCGAACTTTGTGCGGCTCAGGACAAACTCACAGAGCAACGCGGCCAGGAGGAAGATGATCACCGGCACGGGAATCGGACCGATGAACCCTGAACCGAGCCATTCAGCCGGGCCGCTCAGCCCCGAGACGACCTGCCCGTCCGTGATCACCAGCGCCGCTGTGCGGGCGATGGCCATCGTCGCCAGCGTTGCCAGGAAGGGGAGGATGCCTCCCCACACCACCATCGCCGCGCTGAGGAAGCCCACCAGCAGGCCCACACCGAGACCGGCTATCAGCGGCAGCCAGAAGGCGCCCCCGCTGGCTGGAGCAAGCAATGCGAAGGTCATCCCGGCCAGACCCACGACGGATCCGACTGAGAGATCAATGCCGGCAGTGATCATGATGAACGTCATCCCCAGGGCAATCAATCCGATGATGGACGATTGCCTGACGACGTTGACCAGGTTGTTCAGAGTGAGGAAGTTGGGGGCGGCAACAGCCAGGAAGACGATGATAAGGACGAAGAAGACGAGGATTCCGTAGTCCCCGATGAAGCGCTTGACCTTGGTGGCGACGGACCCTTTCTTAAGGTCAGCCGGCCCGAGCAGCGCCTTGATGTTCTGTGTCATGAGGCTCACGAGTCGCTCCCATTCCTCGTTGTTGCACGTGCTGCCATGGCATCGACCACGGGCATGGAGGATGTGCTGCCGATCTTGCGGCGTTCCTCAGGGATCCCGTTCCCATGGTCGACGTAGTCGTCCAGGGTGCCGTGCGAGATGAGGTGCGCGACCTCGGCTTCAGTCACGTCTCCTACATGGAAGCGACCTACTACCTGGCCTTGGCGCATCACGGCGAAACGGTCGGCTACCGCAAACGCCTCATCCAATCTGTGCGTGATGATGATGACGGCGATGCCCAGGTCCTTGAGGCGCTGTGTCACCTCGATGAGTTTGTCCACCTTCGCAACCGATAGGTTCGCAGTGGGCTCATCCATGATGATGAGGCGCGCATCGAAGGCAAGTGCACGGCCGATCGCGACGGCTTGCCGCTGTCCTCCAGACAGTCGCTTGACCTTGAGCCGGGGATTGATGGGGATATCCAATCGTTCGAGCACCCTCTTGGTTTCGGCCTCCATCTTCTTGCGGTCGATAATCCGAAGGAACGGTCCGAGGATGTTCTTTTCGGGTTCCCGTCCCAGGAAGACGTTGGTCCGGACATCGAGGTTGTCGGCCAGGGCAAAGTCCTGGTAGACCATTTCGACACCCTGGTCGCGTGAAGCCGACGGTGTGGGGAACTCTGTCCGCTGCCCGTCCAGCTCGATGGACCCGCGATCGGGTTGGTAGACGCCCGTGAGTACCTTCATGAGCGTTGATTTGCCGGCGGCGTTGTCTCCCAGAAGGGCAAACGTTTCGCCGGGCTGGACATCGATGCTGACGCCGCGCAATGCGGACACCGCCCCGAATGTCTTATGTATGTCTTTGAGTGCGACCAGTGGAGGGGTCGCCGGTGGTGCGTCGGTCATCTCATCCTCGTTTGATAGGGCCATGCAAATGAACCGGTGAAAC